>JABAOC010001484.1_pt4 | contig 60951 bp, 48 predicted proteins | sample 7062161 | NCBI WGS metagenome assembly JABAOC01 (sample SAMN14538625, study PRJNA623070) | marine sediment metagenome | biome: marine biome [ENVO:00000428]; feature: marine pelagic biome [ENVO:01000023]; material: deep marine sediment [ENVO:00002113] | place: India: Gulf of Khambhat ... | reverse complement strand
TAACCTGTTGATGTTTTCTGAAAAGAAAAAATATCTCCAGGAAGCTTTTGAGCTTAAAGATCGCCTATCCGATAGAGAACGCTATCTTATCGAGGCAGAATTCTACAGGGGCTCCGAGCTAACCTTCGATAAGGCTATTGAGGCTTACACAAAACACCTCAATCTTTATCCTGATGACACCATCGCCAACACCAATCTGGGAATTCTGTACATGTCAACAGAACAATGGGATAAGGCCATAGAGCGCTTTGATGTCCTGATTCAGTATAAAGATGAGTCTTTTTTTCCCTACGTTAATATATCTGATGCCTACAGAGCTAAAGGCATGTATGAAACTGTCCACAAACTTCTTGAGGATTATATTCAGAATGTTAAAGAGAGCGATGCGATCCGCCGGGAATTGGCTCTAAACTTTTTCCTCCAGGAAGAATATAACCTTGCTTTGGCTGAAGTAGATAAAGCTTTTTCCCTTAATCCAGACAACATACAGAATCACTTAAGAAGGGGCAATGTCTATCTCTGTGCAGAAAATTTTGAGAAAGCCGAAGAAGAGTATTTCAAGGTTCTTGAGAGAAAAGAGCTTGGTTATCATTTGTACGCCAGAATTGTATTGGGCACTTTAAACCTCCTACAGGGAAAACTTGAGAGTGGACGACAGCATTATCAACAAGGACTGATCCTGGCAGAGACCCTTGGTGATAACTGGTGGAGAGTTTGTTTTCACATCTGGATGGGATATAGCTATCTTAAATCTGACCGACCAACAGACGCCCTGAAAGAATGCGAAATGGCCTGGAACATCGCTCCTAAATCAGATGATGATTTGAGATGGCAGAGACGCGCCCTGTATTACAAGGGCCGGGCATATCTGGCACTACGTTCATTAGAGGATGCTCAGAAAGCGGCCGATGGTATCAAGGAACTAGTGGAAAAAGGGGCAAACAAGAAGGAAATAAGGTATTTTCACAATCTTCTGGGACTGATCGAGCTGGAGAAAGAGAATTATTCCAGAGCCATCGCCTATTTCAAAGAAGCCATTTCTTCGCTGCCTTACGAGCTTGGGCTGGGTCCATTCGCGAGCGATCAGGCTGTCTTTGCCGAGCCCTTGGCCTTGGCTTACTACAATTCAGGAGATAGAGAAAAGGCCCGGGAAGAGTATGAGAAAATATTAACCTTGACCATAGGAAAGCTCTATTTTGGAGACATTTATGCTCGAAGCCTCTATTGGCTAGGGAAGATTTACGAAGAAGAAGGCTTGAAGGACAAGGCCATCGAGCATTATGAAAAATTCCTTGACCTCTGGAAAGACGCTGACCCTGGCATTGCTGAGGTGGAGGATGCGAAGATGAGGCTGGCTAGGCTGAAGAGCCAGTAATATACTTCCGTAGTAATAAGCCTACCTATTTATATCAATTAGCTACGTAACTGATATAATTTCTGAACCTGAAACATGATTTTATTGTTTCTTAGTGCATGAAGGAACTCCGTAAAAGTTCTAAGATTGAGTATGTTAGCGCTGCCACTCCAATTTCTCAGAAATTTAAAACTTTCCTGCATTTAGCTTAAATATCGTAGTTCCAGTGCTAGTCAGTTAAAAATTTTTTTTATTCGCTCGTAGGGGGAAATTAAAAAAAAAATTTAAAATTTTAAAAGAATCACTTGACAAATAATATCAAAAGAATTATATTTTCACTAGAAATGAAAAAAAGGAAAAAATAAATGATTGATTTGATTCGAGTCCTTGGCTCTGAGCACATTTTTGAGATTATCGATTTTCTGAAGAAGAATCCTGACCGAAATGCCTCTTTTATTGCGAAAAGTCTAAATATTCACATCATTACTGTTCAGAGGGTCTTAGACACTCTCGAGAAATACGTCTTTGTGAAATCAAAAGAAAAGAGAGATATAGGGAGGCCTTCCAAGACATATTCCTATCTGGGAGGCGAGTTTAAGGTCAATCTTGATAAGTTATTTTCTGGTTATGATTTAAGAAAAAAACTCATAAGGGAAAAGGGAAATAGTGAAATATCATTCAGTTATGATGTGGATAAGGAAATCGTGAATGCCATTCTTATCGGAGGGAAAAAAGGAAAAAAAATAAAACTTGGTCCTAAAACTGGAAGATTCCTTTGGCTTGTGCCTCCTCCAGATTCTAAAGGAGAGACCGTCGAAAGCATAAGCAATAAAGCGGGCATTCCCCTTATAGATGCCATTAAATTTTTCCTTGAAATGCAAGACTTTGAAGTTTTGGAGGCAATAAAATGAATTTCTTTAGCATAGTAATTGTATTGTTGTTAATGATCCTCTTATTATTTGCCATTCAAGTGTTGATTAACCGGGGCAAGTTAAAGCTGAAAATTTTATTATTTGTATTAGCCTATTCATTATTAGTGGGTATCCCAGTTGCTTATTACAATATCTTCCCTGAAAAACTAAATCTTGCTTTTTACATTATTTATTATGCTGTGTTTCTTTTGCCCAATTTTCTTTATCAAATGTATCAATGCTTAAAGAAGCGACAATCGTGGACGAGTTTCATTCTAGTATCAGTCGGAGTAATTCTGATACTTATGAGTCCATTTCTTGCTCCAAATTTTTCTCTAAGATTATTGAGTATTGGAGTTGGGTGGGTATTCCTCATCGGATTCTTTGCTTATCTTTTTCGCTATCCTTATCTGAATCCGATGTGGCTGGAAGATGTTGCGGAAAAGGCAGCCACGAATATCGAAAAAGGCTGTAAATACAGCCCTAAGCCCGTCATGGTGCCTATTCCATCCCAGAAAACGAGCTGTACGAGCTCATTTGGTCTTTTTTTGCTTTTCAAGAAAAAACATGCCATCGTCAAGATGAGTGAAGATTTTCATAAAAAACTGGGGCGTCCGAACATGGAAAGATATGCGGAGGAATTGGCAAAAAAAATCAAAGAGAAAATCAGAGAAGAAGGAGAAATAAAGTGAAGAAAGGCCTAATTTCTTGTTTATCACATTCCCTGTGGATAGTTTTAATTAATTTATTCCTGATCTTATTTATACCCAGCATCGCTTTTACTCAAGAAATAATCCATGCTACTAAAACCAATCTATTTCAATGGGCTTTTAAAGAACCTATTGAAAAGCTGGTGGTCTTCTGTGATGATGGCGAGTTGTTAATCTTTACTAATGAATACTCTGAGGGCGTAGTTCTTAAACCTTGGACACTTAAGGAATATTTAAAGAAAAATAATAAACAGGTGAAAGATATATTATTCATTTGCCACAATCATTTAAGGCCGAATAGCTTTAGTGAAGGCGATTATCGCTTTTTTAGTTGGTTAAAAAGAAATGGTTTTAGGGGCAGGTTTATCATCTTTTATAACTATGATGGGAAAATAAAAGAGTTGGTAAAGTAATGTATTCATCATTAGTAAGTATCCCAGTTTCTTATTACAATTTTTCCTCTGAGATAATCAAAGAAGGAAAGAAGGAAGTTTCAAAATGAAAAGATTCATCATTATTTTAACCACAATCTTCGTAATTTTATTATTCGGCGTTGCCTCAGATCCTATGGATCTGCGTTGCGGCCCGAAAGATAGTAATGACCTAGCCAAAGAATATGACCTGTCTTTCAAGGATAAACAAGGTGAGGTGGACTATTACAAAATGCGGACGGTCTATTATCATGGGAATTTTCTTGGAATTATCCAAAATAGAGACGAATACATTTCTTCCTTTAAAAGAGAGGTTTTGAAGGTTGATAAAGATGCACATTCAGTTAAATACACCTGGAAGAGCTGTAAGTCCGGACATTCCGCTAAGCCTCAAGGAGAGATTACAGAATGGAAGACTCTTTCATTTTCTGATGGATTTACGTATCAAATCAACTTCTCTCTTCCCGATTATTTTCTTTCGACTATCGATATTGAACCGATTCCTAAAACCATGGACGGAATGAAATTTTGGGTTATTATCATGGATGCCCATGCGCAATTTGAACTTCTCAGAACTGAGCCTCACGGGAATATAAGTAAATTGAAAAAGACCGGGGATAGGGTGACCTCTCCCGGTGCTTACCAGACTGGAGGCTGGGATTTCCCTCCTTTAATCACAGACTCCTATTTTACTAACGGAGGCTATGAGACCATTTTTACCGGAATTTGTCTACTGGAGGGAAAGAAATGTGCTGTTCTGGAATACATAAACACGGATTCGACTCTTGGTGGCAAGTTTCATATGAATCCTGAATGGAGCTTCGACCAGGAGGCGACATCAAACTTCTGGGGCCATATATATGTAGATTTAGAAAGCGGAAAGTTGATAAAGGGGGATTTGTATGAATACGTGGTAGTGCAAGTAAAAAATCCAGCCCTTTCCCAGCCAATGCGACTTTTTGAGAGGCGCTTGATAGAAATTTGGAAAATACAAGAAAAAGAATTCGAAAAAAACTAAAAATCTCGACAAGAATCCAAGACTTTTTGTTTTATTCAACCTGGCTCAATTTCTGAATTTGAAGGAGGGATTTATTGTTTCTTAGTGCACAGAGGAAATCATAATAAGCTCTAAGATTGGGTATGTTAGAGTTCCACATTTTCACCTTACCCCTTGATAAGTTTATTTAAGCTACGGTATCCTACCACCATCGCCAGAGAGCTAAAACGAGCGTAATAAGAATGACAAGGCCTAAATTCATATAGGCAATAAAATAAAACACTCTCTCCTGAGGAGGGATTTCTTTCTCTGTCTTTGTGAGAGCCAGTTTGCCAATTTGCTCCAGTCCTTGTAATTTCTCTTCACCGTGGGGAGCTTTGTCCAACATTCCTGTCAAATCTGTCCCAGCACTATGTCTGCCGAAATGTTTTCCGTCCTTCCAAAAACTGCTCTTGGAGACATTATAAATCTTGTTATTAAATGCCACATAAGCGGGATAACCTTTTGTGCCGTCAAAATTCCTTAAATCATCAGCTGTATAATATTCCTTAGGCCCTTGAAATTTTATATCTTTCTTTATTCCTAATTTTGGACCTACGATTAGTACAACATATAGTACTGAACAAACCATAGTGAGAAAAAGAAAAATTTTGATAAGAAGCAAAATGCCAAACCGAGTCTCAAGAAGGAATGAGAATGAGGGAACTCGGAAAACTGTTAAGGTAATCCCAGTTACTGCCATTATAATCATTGAAATTAGACCAACTTTGACCTCTCTTTTTGGAAGGCCATGAGCAGCATATGAAGGTTTAAGAATTAAATGAACGTAAAGTATAGTCCCGAACCAGAATATTGCTGTAAGAATATGGAGGAATCCTGCAATAAGGCGAATAAAGTGCAGAATTCTTTTTCCTTGGGCATATTCATCGCTCTTAGCGTCTTCTGTAAGATACTCCTTTCCTGCTTTGGTTAATTCTCCTCCTCCGGATTGGTTAAAATGACAATAGCTACAATCTTTTTTCGTCTTTTCTGCCAGCTCTTCTGTGGTATTTCCGCTCGGTATTACTAAAAAGAATAATATTAAAAAAGCACAAACATAAAACAATTTCATATTGTCTATTCCTTCAGCGATATCAGATAAAGCGTAGTATTTATCTTAAAATTCAAAAGCATTTTAAACTAACAACAACTAATTGTAAATCTGAGTGCAGGAACTTCTCTTGCATAATTTATAAAGCTAAGCATCCTTTCAAATCTGGTATGATAGGCTGTTCCCTTCTTGACAAGTGGAAAATCCAATGGTATGAGTTGACGGAGATTAAGGTTCAAAAAAAATCCCTCTAAAAAAGGAGATATCATATGAAGAAAATTTTATCAGAATCAAAGTTGCTCTGGTTTTTCCTTTTTATAGCTTTTCTCGCCTCTCTTGTATCTGCAGATGAAAAAACAGACAAGGTGGATAAGCTCTTTTCAAAATGGGATTCCACTGTCTCCCCAGGAGCAGCCCTGGCTATAATCAAAGACGGGAAAATAATCTATAAGCGTGGTTACGGAATGGCAAACCTTGAACATAATATCCCCATTACGCCAACTTCTGTTTTCCGGATTGGCTCAACCTCCAAGCAATTCACTGCATCATGCATCGCTATTCTTACCCTGCAGGGAAAAATCTCGCTTGATGATGATATACGTAAATACATGCCTGAGATGCCCAAATACGAAAGACCGATCACTATCAGGCATCTTCTCTACCATACGAGCGGCATCCGCGATTACCTCACTCTTGCCAGTATTGCAGCCTGGCCGGACGATCAGTTCTATACTCCAGAAGATAGCGTAGAACTCTTGAGCCGGCAAAAAGGGCTTAATTTTCTTCCGGGTGAAGAGCATCTCTATTCCAACTCCGGCTATTTTTTGCTGGGTGTTGTAGTTAAGAGAGTAAGCGGAAAATCGCTTAATGATTTTGCCCAGACCCATATCTTTAAGCCCCTAGGCATGAAGAATACTCATTTTCACGATGACCACACCATGGTTGTCAAAAATCGTGCTGACGGCTATTCGCCCCTAAAAAAAGGATTTCGAATAGATATGACCACTCTTGATCATGTGGGCGATGGCGGAGTTTTTACCACGGTCGAGGATTTGTTTCTATGGGATCAGGCTTTCTACAGATACAAATTAGGGAGGGAGCTCATGGAGCTCATCCAAACTCCAGGTATGCTCAACAACGGCAAAAAGCTCGATTATGCTTTCGGGCTAAGTGTAACTGAATATAAGGGACTAAGAAAAGTAAGCCACGGCGGTGGATTTGCAGGCTTCAGGGCCCAGATGGCTCGTTTCCCCGAGCAGAAGTTTACTGTCATCTGCCTGGCTAACCTCGGCACCATAAATCCCTCAAGGCTCTGCAATCAAGTTGCGGATATTTATCTTGCCGATAAGCTCAAAAAGACCGAAAAAGAACCCAAAAAGAAAAAGAAAATAAAGGTAGTTACCCTATCCAAGCAGGAATTGGAAGATAAAGCAGGCAACTACCAGGATGAGAGGACTGGTACGTGGACAATTATCTCGCTGAAAGAGGGAAAGCTGGTTATGGAAGCCATGGGAAGAAAGTATGACCTTACACCCGTGAGTAAGACACGCTTTAAAGCACTCGATGCTCCCCTTGATAACTTTATCGAGTTTTTCCCTGATGAAAAAGGCAGGATACGAAAAGCCAAGATGACTATGGAAGGAAGAGAAGAAATCAACCTAGTAAAGGCTTCCCTTCTGAGTCCGCTGACCGCTGTGCAGTTGAAGGAGTATGCCGGCGAATATTATAATGATGAGCTTCCGGTGACTTATAAGCTTGCAGTGGAGAAAGGATCTCTATTTTTCAAACACAAGAACGCTCCTAAGGGTGCTTTAAAAGCCATGGACCGCGATAAATTTACAGGGCCATGGTTTAATATAGAGTTCGTTCGGGACAAAAGAAAGAGAATCAAGGGATTCGTCCTAGCTGCTGGTCGTGCTGCCAATATTGAATTTGTTAAGAAATAGATTAACAGCAGTCAACTATTAATACCAATCAACAATTATTACTAAGCGGCAATTAATTCAACATTAGTCCGATTAAGAAGGGGGATTGGCATTAATAGATACTCTTATAATCTCATAAGTGCACAAGAGCTATGTCGATGTCTATTTAAACATAAGGGTGGAAATACAAGGAGAAATACAAATAGAAGATAAAATAAAAACAAAAAACTTCTTGACAAGAAGAAAGCATATTATTATATAATAGAATAAAATAAAGTAAATTAAAGGAAAGAAAAGTAAATGAGAACAATATGGTTGGGCAGTAAAATATTCCAACAATACTCTTTGAAAGACATCCAGGAAAAGCTCCAGGTAAGTAAAGTAACAGCTCTTAAACTAGTAAACTCGGGCAAGATAAAAGCCCAAAAGATAGGCCGGCAGTGGTGGATCAACGAAGATGATTTTATTGCTTTCCTGCAAGGGGAAAGCAAGGATTAAAAGAATCAGAGAAGTAAAAAACGTCCTGCATATAAAACAAACTAATTTGAATTTGACTATTTTCTAGCTAATTGTTATTTTATTTGCACCCAAGAAGAGGGTTCAAGATGACTGCGAAATGCCCCAAATGTGATTTTGAAAATCCCGACGATACCCGCTTTTGCGGAAACTGTGCTTCCCCTCTTCGTCCCTCCAAACAAATTCCACCTTCCAGGACTGAGACTTTTGAAGCCCCTCTTACAGAATTGACCAGAGGAAGCACTCTAGCTGATAGATACGAGATCATCGAAGATCTGGGAAGAGGCGGAATGGCCAGAGTCTACAAGGCTTTCGATAAAGAAGTAGAGGAGAAGGTAGCCTTAAAACTCCTAAAACCTGAAATCGCTACAGACGAGAAAACAATTAAGCGTTTCAGGAACGAGTTGAAATTTGCACGCAGAATAGCCCATAAAAATGTTTGTCGCATGTATGACCTCAGTAAAGAGGGAGGAACCTACTTCATCACCATGGAGTATGTGCCTGGGGAAGATTTAAAGAGTTCGATTAAAAGAATGGGGCCATTGAGTTCCGGAAAGGCTCTCTTCATAGCCAAACAAGTGTGCGAAGGACTGGCGGAAGCGCACAGATTGGGAGTGGTCCATCGGGATTTAAAGCCCCAGAACATCATGATTGATAGAGATGGTAACGCTCGGATAATGGATTTTGGAATAGCTCGCTCGATAAAGGCAAAAGGAATAACTGAGGAAGGAATGATGATCGGAACACCTGATTACATGTCACCAGAGCAGGCTGAAGGAAGGGAAATCGACCATTGTTCTGATATCTATTCATTCGGAGTAATTCTTTATGAAATGGTGACAGGCACGATTCCTTTTGAGGGAGACACTCCTATAGGTATTGCTATAAAGCATAAGACAGATAAACCTCAAGACCCGAGAGAAATCAATTCTCAGATATCTGAGGATCTCAGTCGGCTAATACTGAAATGTATGGAGAAGAAAAAAGAAAATCGATATCAGAAGGTAGAGGAGATACTTTCTAAACTAAGCAAGATAAAAAAAGGCATCCCTACTACTAAAAAGGTTTTGCCCAAGAAAAAGCCTGAAGAAGAGAAAATGGCTGAATTGAAACGCAAACGATCCATTGCAGTGCTCCCTTTTGCAGATTTAAGCCCGAAAAAAGACCAGGAATATTTCTGTGATGGGATGACTGACGCAATCATCGGAAAGCTATCTCAACTGGAAAAATTGAAAGTTATTTCCCGAACTTCAGTGATGCGCTATAAGAAAGATGATAAAGACATCAAAGAGATCGGTGAAGAATTGGATGTAGCCACAATTCTCGAGGGGACTATCCAGAAAGAAGAAGATAGAATCCGCATAAGAGCCCAACTCATAAACGTGGAGGACGGTTTTCACCTTTGGGCTGAAATTTACGACAGAAAGCTGGAGAGTGTGTTTGACATGCAGGATGAGATCTCCCAGGCGATTGTCAGCAAGATGGAAATAAAGCTCGTTGGCGAAGAGAAAGCATTGCTAGTCAAGCGCTATACCGAGAATGTTGAAGTCTATGGACTGTATTTGAAGGGAAGGCACTTCTGGAATAAGAGGACAGAAGCAGGGCTGAAGAAGTCAGTCGAGTATTTCGAGCAGGCGATTGAAGCAGACCCCAACTATGCTCTGGCTTATGCTGGGCTGGCCGATGCTTACAATATGCTTGGGGGCTACATTATACTTTCTCCAAAAGAGGCTTTTTCCAAAGCGAAGGCGGCAGCAACAAAAGCCCTGGAGATAGACGAAACTCTCGCCGAGGCGCACGCCTCCCTAGCACTCATTATGCAAGTCAATGATTATGACTGGTCAGGATCTGAGCGAGAATTTAAGCGAGCCATTGAGCTTAATCCGAACTATGCGATCGCTCACCAATGGTATGGCTGTCTTTTGAGAGATTTGGGGCGTTTTGATGAAGGTCTAGTAGAAATGCAACGAGCCAAGGAGCTTGATCCACTCTCGCTCCCGATTAACACGGATCTTGGATTATTTTTTTATCAGGAAGGCAAGTACAATCAAGCGATAGAACAATGCCAGAGGGCGATAGAGATAGATGCCAACTTCCATTGGGCACATGCCAATCTCGGATCTGCTTATCTTCAAAAGTCGTGGTTTAAGGAAGCAATAGCAGAATTTAAGAAAGCAAAATCTCTTTCAGCAGGCAGCTCAGAGTATATAGCTTGGCTTTCGCTCGCCTATTCAATGGAAAGTAATAGAAAAGAAGCTCTTAAGATACTCGAAAAATTGATCAAGCCATCAAAGGAATGCATCGTTCCGATGTTTCAAATAGCGCTAGTCTATACAAGCCTTAATGATAAAGATAAAGCCTTTGAATGGCTGGAAAAAGCTTATGAGGAGCGATCATTCGACTTGACCTCCATCAAAACAGAACCAGTCCTAGATAGCCTGCGGCCAGATCCACGATTCAATGCTCTTTTGAAGAAGATGGGCCTGAATAAATGAGGGCTTTCAAAAAATAGCTCTTAAAAAGCCTCCTTTTCTCTTTTAAATAACGATTTTGGCTGATTCTCTTGTGCGGGAAGAAAAAAATAAGTTTTAAGAGCTGGGTTTGATTTCCGGACATCTTTTAAATAGGATTCAATAATGCGGAAAAAATCAGTCCTCCTGCTTTTGATCTGTAATTGGGTTCTCCTGGGAACAGCAGCGGTTATGGCCTTTTATGCCTATCCACGTCTTCCTCAAAAAATCCCTCTCTCGCTTAATTTTTTTGGACAACAGACAGTCATGACGGATAAATCCCCGCTTTTTTTTATCTATCTTTTGGCGCAAGCTCTGTTTTTTATATTTTTTCTGGTTATGACAAGAAAAATATCTTCCAGAAAAATGGTGCCCTGGAAGTCTCGCATTTTTAAAGAGTATGTTTATTTAACCCTGGTTTTTTTTAATCTGATTTTTATCCACATTCAAAGAAGTCTTATTCTCATGGCACATCGAGTGGCGAAAGGAGTGGACAAATATTATTTTTATTTATTGTTTGCTATTATCTTAGTTCTTATTCCTTATTATCGTATCCGGATTAAGCTCTTTATAAGAAAGCCAGAAGAAACAAAATAATCCTCAGGTCTATGCTTTAAAATCTATATTTTACCTTGCTATAGTAGCTCCCTCCTCCCATATTGACTTCAAATTTTATCTATGCTATAAATTCCCTGGGGAGAAGGAAAGAGGAGCGCGAAGCTATATAGAGACTAATCGCGAGATAGCCCGATGAAGCTTTTCTGTGTAGAAGGTGCGGAGAAAGACACAATCTGGGACCTGACCGGAGCTCGGACAGTTCTTGGCCGCGATTCTGTCTGTGATATTATTATCAACGATCCCAAGTTATCCCGGATACACGCTGAGATAATCGTCGAGGGGGGTATATCCATATTCCATGATAAGAAGAGTATGAACGGTTCTTTCATCAACGAAAATAGAGTCACGCGACAGATACTGATGCCCGGTGATGAGATAAGAATAGGCGACACCAAAATTCAGGTTCGTGAAGATCATGTGGCGGCAGATGTCCGATTCCAAGAAGGAAAACCGCTTGTCACCTCGGCAATTCCTCTTGATAAGTTATCGAATCAGATAGAAGAGGTTGTCTCTTCCTCTAAAAGCATAGCCGCAAAACTCCCCAAGTCTATGCCTAAAGAGCTGGCTACTACTGAAAGGCTGCTCAAGAACCTTGAAACAATCTATGAAGTGGGAAATTCGATAAGCTCTATACAGACACTTGATGAACTCCTCGATCAAATAGCTGAGAAATTGCTGAGAGTGTTCTCTGGTGTGCAAAGGGTTTGTATCCTGCTCAAAGATAAGGGCAAAGAATTTGAGCCTAAATACATCAAGAACAGGCCCGATATTCCTATCGAATCTTTCCAGATAAGCCGGAGCATTCTCAATAAGTCGGTCAAGGAAGAGGTCTGTATACTGGCAAACGATGCTGCCCAGGATGAGAGGTTCTCTGGAGCAGAGAGTATCATGACCATGAACCTTCGCTCTGTCATGTGTGCTCCTCTTGTCTACCAGGGGGAAGTGTTAGGTCTGATATATCTTGATAACCGAGAAAAGCCAAATTGTTTTGATGAGAACGATGTGGCTCTCCTTTCGGCAATGGCCAACCAATCTGCAGTGGCCATTGATAACTCACGACTTTACGAGGACCTTCAGAAAGCATACCACGAGGCAATACTAGCGCTCCTGAACACCGTGGAAGCAAAAGATCCCTACACCCGAGGACATTCGCAGAGAACAAGTCGCTACGCGCTCGGGATTGCCCAGGAGATGGGGCAGAGTGAGGAGGAGTGTAAAAAGATTAAGACCGCTGCCGAGCTCCATGATATAGGAAAAATTGGCGTCAGAGAGCGCATTATCGATAAAGAAAGCGCTCTCTCTACTATGGAATTTCACTCCATACAGGCCCATGTTCTCACCGGTGAGAATATCCTGAGGCCTATCGAGTACCTAAGTTTTGTCCTGCCCATGGTTCGCTGCCATCATGAACATTTTGATGGCACAGGATATCCAGATGGCCTGAAGGGCGCGAAGATTCCACTTGGTGCCCGGATTCTCTGTGTTGCAGATGCTTTTGATGCCATGACCACCCAACGCCCGTATAATAAACCATTGCCCTTCAATGAAGCCATGAAAAAGCTTAAGGCCTTGAAAGGGAGACAATTCGATCCTGATGTCGTTGAAGCCCTGGATAATTTTATAAAACAGAGTTATAGTGTGACTCCTCAAGATATTGAAATGCCCTCAACCCATACGGATCTCGATCCTTCCAAAAAAGAAAAGGGTAGAAAGAAAAGCACGAAGAAGAAATAAACCTGCCTGGGGCTTCGAAGATACCACTTTTCAATAATGGGGGATGAAGCTTTTCTCGTATTTTGTCATTCTGTTGATGAAAATACTTATGGATTTGTTACTTTTTTAGATAGAGTAAATAATGAGCTTGAATTTTCCTTTTAGTCCTGTAGAGAGAGCTGAGAAAGTCGAGCGTCTTGTCATGAAAGATGGGAAAAGATTGTATTACAGGTTTAGAGCGGCTCCTTATTACGGGGGAATAGCAACTGCCGATGCCATAGGATGCTCTTTTCTCTGTGCCTACTGTTGGAATTACTTCAGGAATTTAAACCCGGCTCGCTTCAATAAATTCTGCTCTGCCAAGGAAGCGGCTTCAAATTTGCTTAGAATCGCAAGGAGAAGGTCTTTTCATCTCTTCAGGATAACCGGGTCTGAGCCTCTTTTAGGTGAAGCCTCGCTTGAACATCTTATAAGAGTGCTTAAGATCATATTCCAGGAGAGGCCGCATTCTGTATTTATCCTCGAGACGAACGGATTTTTTTTGGGTTGCAGAAAGGATCTTATAGAGAGATTAAAATTTAGAAATCTGTGGATAAGGATTTCACTTAAAGGTGTGGATGAGGAGTCTTTTGAGCTTGTATCAGGGGTAAAAAGGGAGTATTTCCAGTATCCGCTGGTGGCGCTAAAAGAACTAGAGAAGGCGGAGTTGAAGGTCTGGCCTGCAGTGATGAGAAATCTATTCACTGATGAGGATATAGGCCGGTTGGAAAGAGTTCTTAAAGAATGCGGGATAGGAGCCAGGCTCGAAGAGGAATTCTTAGAGGCATACCCTTTTGTTATTGAGAATATGGAAAAAAGGAAGGTGAGAATTAAAAGCTGATTCTTATCCCTGCTCTGAAGGAAAAGCCGTTAATGTTTATTTTTCCCTATCTTCATAACGCCCAAGACTGGCGCTTTTATGGTTACAGAAGTCTCATCTGAAGAGATTATTTCGCCAGTGATTGTATTGACCTGCCCCTCGTCATTGTACCACCCCCAGAATTAGAATCCTAGGTTCAAAAGCCTCTGGAGCGCTTGGGCATCATCTTATCTAGAATGAGGATAACAAGCGCCATGACAGAAATAAAAAGCCAGAGCCAGTCACTTAAAACCATTTCACCTTCCCTTTGTTATTTCAATTCTCGTATTGAGAAACCATTAAAGAATTAAGCCTCCATATAATTAGGTACTCTTGATCTGCCGTCCTTTTTAGTCAAGCGGGGGCCCAGGACTTCAGGCCCCTTAGCTTTCAGTTGCCTTATTCTTTATTTTTTACTTATTTTTTTTAACAACTTTTTGCCTATACTCGTCTATTTCGCCACGTAAGTAAGCATTGATTTTCTCTTTACATGTTTTATCTTTCATCGCCCAGCCTCTGTCAAACCGATATTTTGCTATACAAAGGTCAAGCGGTTGCAATCCAGCTTTTTCTCTTTCTTAATTAGTCTGATAGAAATTTTCTAAAAACTCTTGCTTTTCATGTTTTGTTTTAGTGGATTTGTAAATTACCCCTCCGACTGCAACAGGCAAGCAATTAAGACAATACAAGGTAAAGAATAAAATGAATAGACATAGTATTGTTTTTTTCACTTGTTCCTCCTCATTGTTACCTCTCCTTCTTTATCTTTTATTTATAATCACGAATACGAGCTTTCTTTCGTAATTTGTCCATTTTCTCTTGGATTTTCGAGTCGGGCATCCATACAATCTGGATTTTTTTATCTGTCCCTGCAGCTGCACCAAAAAATCCTCCAATTAATAACCCAGGACCAGCAAAAAACGCTGCCCAATAAATAGGAACTAAATTTGGGTCAACACGCTCTCCAAACAATGGGTCTTTATCAGTTGAAAGCCCAACCAACGCACCTAATCCTGCACCAATCAACAATCCTAACCCAGCTCCTAATAATAACTTTGACCTCTTCACAACTCTAATAACCCTGATATCCGCGATATCAACAGACACATCTTTTCCTTCCGTATCCAAAAGAAGAAGTGAATTCGGTTTAACTGTGATAAGTTCACCTTTTATGCGTTGTCCGTCCTTTTTTGTGATTATGAGCGTAGCTCCTCGTCTTTCTTTAGCATACAGATTTACAGAAAGCATCATTAAAGAGAATACAAGAAACAACGATATTAGTTTTTTCATTTTTAGATTCATTTCAAATATTCACTGCAAGTTCTTCTCAGAAAAGTTAAAGCTCAGCAACAGGAAAAGCTTACCAACCACTTGAAGAGGAGATGTTATTTGATATGTATTAAAAGAATATTGAAATCCCTGCAAATATCCTGTGGACTGTATGACTTTGCTTAAGCTCAAAAATGTCCACCTCAGTAATAGAGAAACTTATAAAGCGATATTCAAATCTTAAAGCAACACTGTTAGCGGCAAACCACTTAATGCCAGCTCCTACATTCCAGGCAAATCCAGATTCGCTCACAGTCTCCACATCCGTAGCACTTCTAGATATTATCGTTATTCCAGCTCCTCCAACCATAAAAGGCATCACTTTAGAAGAAGTGCCAAAATTATAAGCAACATTGGCAAGCAAAATAGCTTCTGTTTGAGAGGCATATTCACCATCCGAACTTATGCGCATATAATTATAAATAACTTCAGGTTCTATCTCTAAGTTGTTTGTAAGAAAAATGCCGACTCTAACGGGAACACTAAATGTTGAAAGAGTTAAGACTTCCCCCACCTCCACTCCATCTATTTCTTCTTTTATTCTGTCTATATCTAGAGATGCAGCAGTGGAAAATTCTATGTCTCCCTTCCTACCTTTATTTCCTTCTGGTTGGCCTTCTCCAGTCTCAGTCTGAGCATTTTCCTTTTGAGTTTTAGGACTGGCATAGCCGAGAAAAGTCAAGTTAAAAACGCAAAAACTCAGGATCAAGAAAAAGATTGAAATTTTTCTCATTATTTCCTCCTTAAATTTTTAATTTTAAATTCATAAAATTATGATTTTTAACTCTTCCTTCAATATCACCTCCTTTTTTCAATTTAAGGCATAAATATGCCTCATCTATTTAAATTGCTATTGTAATCGTGAAAGAAAGGAATTCTTTTTTGTTCTTCACAAATGACTTATCCTTCTACTGACTAAATTTCTACGTTACTGTTCTTCTTTGGTATTGACTCTATTACTAAATTAATTAGTATTTGTCAAATTTCTAAATAAACTTAGTTGGTCCTGCATTGCATATCAGAAGGGGGGGTATAGAGACTCTGGGACTCCCAAGAGCTTCCCCATAGAGATTACTTATGACACAAGTAGCAAAACCCTATAATGAATCCCTTGGTCTATAGTGAAACATACTTCTCTCTAGAAATCCGTGTGGACACGGTGTGGACAAATTGACCCAAAATGACTCAGTTTAAGTGACTCAGGCTAAAAATCATAAACAAGGAAAAAGCTTAACTATCTGGGGAAAAAAGCAAAATGAGATGGTGGAGCTGAGGGGATTTGAACCCCCGACCTCTTGACTGCCAGTCAAGCGGTCTTCAACTTTAATAAATAACAATTTTAGATTTGAAACTCTTTTGACATTTTTAAGTCAAAAAAGCTCAAAATGGCATAGGCTCGTTGAAATCAAAATCCAAGGAAAACCATTGAAAAATAAGAGGTAAGGCTGGCGCGCCTGGAGAGACTCGAACTCCCGACCCGCTGCTTAGAAGGCAGCTGCTCTATCCGACTGAGCTACAGGCGCGTCCTTGATATCATTATATCTCAATCGGCTTCGATATCCGATTGCTGCTTTATCCGTCTTAGGCTTTAATCGGGGAGATCGGATTTGAACCGACGACCTCCTGCTCCCAAGGCAGGCGCGCTAACCAGGCTGCGCTACTCCCCGAAACCTGTGAGACAAGCGTGTATCCCAAGCGGGAGAAAGGGGACAGTCCCCATTTTATAAAAAAAAATGGGGACAAACCCCATTTTTTTCAATGCTTTGGAGCCCGCTAATGGTAGCAAAACAGGAAAAAGTTGTCAATTTCAGTTCCTTTTTAAACCCCGCTCTATCTCGTTCTTTTCTATCTTGACCATGATGGGCCTTCCATGAGGGCAAAGGGCTGAATTTGAGGTTTTAAAAAGCTCTTCCACCAAATAATTCATCTTTTCGAAAGACAAAACCTGGCCTGCTTTTACAGCGGTCTTACAGGCGAGAGTGGCTAACAGCCTCTTTTTTTTATCCTCAATTTGCTCTTCCTTCTTTTCCTCAAGAAGAGAGATAAATATGTCCTTTGCTTCCTCTTCTTTAAATATGTCAGGGTACTCTTTTAAGGCAAAGCTCTGCCCTCCCATAGCCTCCGCCCTGAATCCAGCCTCTTCCAGCAGGGCTTGATTGTTTTCAAAACTTAAGAGCTGGGATGGAGAGAGCTCGAAAAGAATGGGAAGAAGAGCCAATTTTTGAGGCCATTTCTTTTTCTTGTCGATCTCTTCATACTTTTCAAAAAGAACCCTCTCATGGGCATTGTGCTGATCGACGATGAGTACACCCTCTTCAGAAGAGGCAACAATGTACGTATCCAGATACTGCCCCAGGACGCGCGGGCATGTCTCTTCTCTCTTTTCCAGGGGAGTGAACAAATCTTTCCATTCTAACCGCCGTTCTTCAGCTCTCAGAAAAGCAGGCGCACCTTTTTCTTCTATCCTTAAGCTCCTTTTTTCCTCTTCCCTGAAACCCATTTCTTCTTCCTTGGAAGGATAAATCTGTTTTATTCCCTTCTCCTTCAAAATGGTCTGCTCTATACTGCGGATTACAAGCTGAAATACTGCGCGGGAATCTTTAAACCTGACCTCTGCTTTGGCTGGATGGACATTTATGTCGACATCAGAATAGGGCCAGGAAAGAAAAAGAAAGGATTCAGGAAACCTATCTTTTTCTAAAAAGCCTCTGTAGGCTTGATTCAGGGCAGCCAGGAGAGTTCGGTCTCTTACCGGTCTTTTGTTCACATATAAGAGCTGGAGCGTTCTATCTCGATGTCCTGATGGCGGGAGCGAGGCATACCCATAAAGCTGCCTCTCATCCTCCTTGTAATCAATCTCCAGGAGTCTCTCTAAAAGGGATTTCCCGAAAACCTGAAAAATCCTTTCCTTTAGACTGCTCACAGGCGGATAATCAAAGACCTGTCTTTTTCCATGTATTAAGGAAAATCTCACTTCAGGATAAGCTATGGAAATATAGGTTAAGAATTTTACAATCAGGTTAAGTTCAGATCTATCAGAGCGGAGAAATTTCTCCCTCGCGGGTAAATTAAAGAATAGATCTCTGACTTCAACGGATGTTCCCAGCGGAAAAGCAATGTCTGAAGTTCCGATCAGCTTGTCTCCTTCTTTTTCGATTAAAGTACCTTTTTCGTCTTTGCCATCGGATGTTTTTAAGATAACCCTGGAGACAGCAGAAATACTGGGCAGAGCTTCTCCTCTAAAACCCAGAGTTGAAATCAGGCTGAGGTCTTTGATACTTTGAATTTTGCTGGTTGAATGCCTTTCAAAACATATCTTGGCATCTTCTTGGCTCATTCCATGACCGTTATCCGTAACTCTTACCAGTTTTTTCCCTCCGGAAAGAAGCTCGACTTTTATCTCCGAAGCCGCGGCATCCAGAGAGTTCTCCACCAATTCTTTTACAACAGAGAAAGGTCTCTCGATGACTTCACCGGCAGCAATTTTCTGGGATATTTCGGGTGGAAGAAGGATTATTTTTTTCATCGGATTTTATTTTATCCTTATTTTGACCTGATAACCAGAAAAATTGTGATCGCATTACGTAAAAAGCCATTTATAGTTACCAATATGAGTGCCATGGCAAGAGGCATAGTCCACTTCTACATAGGATCAATTCTGTATTAATTTGTTTTTTAAGTGAACATTTTCGATAATAAATACGTTGTATACAATATAGGAGATTCGATGAACACAAAATTCATTTCACGATCGGAAGAATTCCTTTTGCTGGCTGTCTGGCGATTGAAGGAGAATGCCTACGGCGTCACAATCAGGAACCAGATCAAAGAAGCGACAGGGAAAACATGGTCCTACGGAGCGCTTTTTGTCATGTTGTGCCGCCTTGAAAAAAAGGGCTATCTCACATCCCATTTTGCGGATCCTTCATCCCAACGCGGGGGAAAAAGCAAGCGTATTTTTCAGCTTTCCCCTCAGGGTATCAAAGCCCTGAAGGAAGTTCGAAAAGCGCACGAGTCTGTCTGGTCGGGAATCGTGGAGCTGACTGTACCCCAGGAATGAGGATTATGATGAAAAAATATCGCCATCCTCCACGGCTTGCAGGGTGGTTTATCCAGCGGATGTTCCCAGACAGAGGACGGTGTTCCATCCTGGGGGATTTGATCGAAACCTATCATGATCTCGCTGATGATAAAGGCCTTTTTTGGGCGCGTGTCTGGTTTTGGGGCCAGTGTGTAAAGGCTTTTCCCTACTTTTTAATCGATGAATTATACTGGAGGATTCACATGTTTAAAAACTACATTTTGGTCACTGTGAGAAATTTGAAGAAAAACAGCACGTATTCATTGCTCAATATCATAGGGCTTGCAGTCGGTATGACTGCCTTTATTCTAATAGCCTTGTACGTTCAATATGAGCTGAGTTTTGACAAGTATCATGAAAATGCTGACCGAATATACAGAGTCGTAAGGGAAGGGCGTGCCTTCACTCCCGCGCCATTAGGTCCAGCATTGAAGGAAAAAATCCCCGAAGTCGATTCTGTTGCCAGGATCTTGCGCAGTAGCAATACTCTCATTTCTCACGAACAAAACCATTTTCTTGAAGAAGAATTTTATTGGGCGGATCCTGAGACGTTTGATATATTTTCTATTCCTTTTATTGGCGGTGATCCTGAAACGGCATTGAACGACCCTTCTGCAATAGTATTATCCCAAAGAACGGCAAAAAAATATTTTGGAGATACGGATCCGATGGGGAAAATTTTGACTGTGAGTGAACGTTATGAGTTTAAGGTATCGGGTGTCTTTGATGACATGCCGGCCAATTCCCACTTTGTCATGGATGTCGTTGTCCCCTATGAAACGTACTTTCGAATAACAACGAATGACATCACCAATTGGAGAAGTAATTTTTCCTATACTTATTTTTTGTTGCGTAAGGGTGCAGACCCGGAAGTAATGGAAAATAAAATCTCCCCGGTCATAGTGATCCCCCTACTCAAAGCGGCCGGGATTAAGGGACCTTACCCCAAATATTTTTTCATTCAACCCCTGACGGAGATCCACCTTCATTCTCATCTGATGCAGGAAATAGAGGTGAATAATGACATGAAATACATCATCCTTTTTTCATCGGTTGCTTTCCTGATTCTGTTTATCGCCTGTATCAACTACATGAATCTGGCAACAGCCCGCTCCCTCCGGCGAGGCAAGGAAGTGGGAATGCGGAAAGTGGTAGGTGCTCAGAAGGGACAATTGATCGTGCAATTTTTGGGAGAATCTGTGGCTATGGCCGTACTGGCGATGATTCTTTCGACAATGATGGTCCTCATGGCATTGCCGGCTTTTAACAACCTGGTGGAGAGAGAGCTCAGTTTAAATCCTATCCAGAATCCCCAGCTCTCCTTAGGGCTTGTCTTCATCACGTTTTTTGTCGGGTTGTTTGCCGGAAGCTATCCGGCGATGAGAATGTCTGGTTTCAGGGCGATCTCTGTTTTGAGCGGAGCTTTCACCAGGAGCCCCAAAGGATCATCGCTGCGAAATGTTCTTGTTCTGTTCCAGTTCTCGATCACGATCATTCTTATCGTCTGTACCATAGCGGTCCGGGAGCAGCTGAAATTCATCAAAAATGTGGATATGGGCTACACAAAGGAGCAAATTATCACATTACCTGTTCGAGGAGGCTCTCTCCGCCGAAATATCCAATCGATAAAGGCAGAATTGATGCGATATTCAGATATTATCGCTGTTTCAACTTCAGGCCGTCTGCCCAATAATATTGATACTTTCACATCGAGAGATTGGACAGGCCGAAATCCTGATGAACCCATACCCATATTTTATAATACGGCAGGCTATGATTTTATCGATCTATTTGGCATGCAAATCGTTCAAGGAAGAAATTTCTCCAGGGATTTTCCTTCCGATGAAGAGGGTGCGTTCCTCGTAAATGAAACCGCTGTCAAGGTCGCTGAATGGCAATCTCCCATCGGGCGGAAATTCACTCATTGGAGTGGTCAAAACGGAAAAATCGTCGGAGTCATAAAAGATTTTCATTTGCAATCTTTGCACAGTCTGATCGAGCCGCTGTATATCTTTTTGGATACCAGTACCTTTTCCCATATCTCGATAAAAATAAAGTCAGCCAACATTCCGGCAACAATCGATTACGTGGAGAGCATTTTGAAAAAATTTTCACCGAGTTACCCCTTCTCCTACTCCTTTTTTGACGAGGTGTTCGAACGAGCCTATTTTACGGAACAACGAATGGGACGAGTTTTTGGTGCATTTGCAATCCTGGCCATTTTTATCGCGTGCCTGGGGCTCTTTGGCCTTACAGCATTCGCAGCAGAACAGCGGACTAAGGAGATAGGAATCCGGAAAGTGCTGGGGGCATCTGACTCAAAAATTTTTCTGCTGCTTTCTAAAGAATTCGTAAGGTGGGTGCTGTTGGCGAACCTCATTGCCTGGCCCATTTCCTATTTTGCAATGAATAAGTGGCTGCAAAATTTCGCGTATCGAACACACATCGGGATTGTTGCCTTTTTAATATCTGGCGGAACAGCCTTATTGATCGCGTATCTCACGGTGAGCTATCAATCGATCAAGTCTGCACGGGCAAATCCGGTGGATTCCTTAAGGTATGAGTAATAAAATAAGATTCCCTTTTAAAAGAAATCTTTATTTTACTAATTGTGCGTCGTTTAATGGATTTGGACAAACTTTCTGATTCCCTAAGTTACAGCTTCGCATCTCAGCTTATCCTTATTTTAATCCGATGACTAGGTAAAAATTATGATCGCATTTTGTAAAAAGCCATTACCACGCTAATAGGAAAACAGATGGGCCACCCAATTTTCATTCATACCGCAGTGAATCCACTGGGTTCGCTACAGCTGCTCTTATTGACTGGTAGCAGACTGTAAGAAGTGAAATGGCCAGAACCAGGCTTCCTGAGAGCAGGAATATCTCCCATCCGATATTTGTGCGGAAAGCAAAATTCTGCAGCCAGTTATGAACCGCAAAGTAAGCCACAGGCCAGGATATCAGATTGGCCAGAAGTACCCACTTTATGAATTCCTTGGATAGGAGAAACACAACGCCAGCAACTGTAGACCCCAGGACTTTCCTGATCCCGATCTCCTTTGTTCTTTGTTCTGCTGTGAAAGATGCCAAACCCAGCAGTCCCAGGCAGGAAATGAATATGGCAATGATTGTGGAAAATATCAGAATCTTCTCCATGCGCTGTTCTGCGCGGTAGAGGTTATCGATTCGTGTATCGAGAAACTCATACTCAAAGGTATAGTGGGGGAGAAGATCCCTCAAAGTCGTCTTTATAAAACCGATGGTCCCCGGGATGTTATCAGAGCGGATGCGGATACAGATATTATCCAGTCCCCAATCCATTCTCATTAAAAGAGGCTCGACCTCCTCATGCAGAGAGCTGAAATGAAAATCTTTAATCACTCCGATGATTTTGCCTTTGTAGTCATCCCAATAGATTCCTGTTCCCAGGGGGGATTCCAATCCCATGGACGAAGCAGCTGCCTCGTTAATCACCCAGCTGTCTGTTGAATCTGTCTGGATCTGCTCGGAAAAAAACCGTCCTTCGGCCATTTCAATTTTAAATGTCTTCAGGTAATCCGCATCAACACCCATGATGTTTATGCCTGGAAAATTATCGCCTTCTTCTCTTCCATCCCAGGTGATACCATAATCGGCAATGGAACTTTGTTTGATATCGGGCGTTGTATTTGCCCGGGTCATGCTTATGATGTTCGGATCCTCCTGAAGCTTTGTTTTGAATATTTGATAGTTTCTGGCGAGTTGACCCCTCATGGGCACGCAGAGAACGTTTTCCTTGTCGTACCCCAATTCCATATTCATCATGAAATTCATCTGGCGGAAAACAATCAGAGTGCCGATAATCAAAAATATGGAGAGAGAGAACTGGGTGACAACCAGGATTCTCCTGAAAAGGGCACGCCCGCCTCTGGATTTCAGAGCTCCTTTCAATGCGCGAATGGCCTGGAATGAGGAAAGTACAAATGCTGGATAGATGCCTGCGAGTATGCCTGTGAAGAGAGTCAGCCCGATCAGGAAAAGAATCATGTTTACTGAATAATCCATGCTGAGCGTTTTTCCGGCCAGTTGACTGAATGTCGGCAGAAGCAAATGGACTATGGTCAGGCCAATAATCAAGGCGATAAAAGCGTAGAGAATGGACTCTCCCATAAACTGTTTGATAAGCTGGATCCGGTTCGCTCCCACAACCTGTCTGATGCCGACTTCGCGGGCTCGGTTTGCTGACCTAGCCGTAAAGAGATTCATGTAATTAATGCAGGCGATGAGGAGTATAAAGATGGCCATGCCTGAAAATATGTAGATATAAGTTATTAGACCGCCGCCGCCGAGAGCGTACAGATGAATCCTGACAACCGGCTGGAGATGGAGGACTGAGCTGGATCTCGGGACATGTTCCTGGATGATACCGGATATTTTCGCTTCCACCTCTTTAGATGATGCGTTTTCTGTGAGCTGGATATACGTCTGGTAATTGTTATTTCCCCAGTCTTCCATGTTATAACCGAATTCGCCGAGTAATTTGAACGGGACAAGGCAGTCAAATTGTAAGTGAGAGTCTTTCGGAATATCCTGAAGGACACCGGTCACATTCAAATCGAGGCTTTCTCCCACACGTAGAGTTTTGCCCACAGGGTTTTCTCCGGCAAAATACTTCTTCTTCATTTCTTCTGAAATGACTATGGAATAAGGATTCTCCAGGGCAGCCTGAGGAGGGCCCTCAAGCAAAGGGAAAGAGAACATCTGAAGGAAGGATTCGTCCACCAGGGCTACGCTTTCCCTAAAATGAATTTCCTCCCTTCCCATATCCCAACGAGTAGGCGTGTGTCGTGCTGTATGGACGATCTCGGGGTATTGTTCTTTCAGTAAGGGCCCAAGGCCGGAAGGAGTTACCGTGATATGGAAAACCTTTCCTCCTTGAGGAGATTCCTGGACAACCCTGTAGAGCTCTCTCGCATTCTCGTCAAACCTATCATAACCGAGCTCATTCTGAACCCATAGAAAAATGATAAGACAACAGGCTATGCCGATGGCCAAGCCAGTGATGTTGATGAATGAATAAACTTTGTGCTTTTTGAGGTTTCTGAAAGTGATTTTCGTATAATTTTTAATCATTTGAACACTCCAATACAAAGAGTTTGATAATAAAGCGGGTAAAGAGCGAAACAATTGACCCCAGAACCACAGCCATGCCGCTCCTTTGCTGTGAGTGGTGTAAAGCTCCTCAAAGATTTCTAGCATGGCCTCCCGCAGGTATTTCCGCTCTTCTGGAGGGATAAACTTCTTGAAGAACCACCAGGCTGGCCGGGGAGGCGTTGGTTTATTTTTCATTGGCAGCCATTTTCTTAGAAAGCGGAGAGGAAAATCCTTTCCACATGACATCATGGAGTGTCTTGGCCTCACCTAAAGCCCGCAGGCCTTCTTCCGTCAGCATGTAATATTGGATGGCTTTGCCTCCTCTGGTGTGTTTGGGTTTGCCCGTATACGTTTCCACGAATCCTTTCTTTCTCAACTTGTCCAGGGTGATATACAAAGAACCGAATGCCCAATCTCTGCCTGTGCGCTCAAGTAAAAAATTGCGTAGGTTGACCAGATAGGCCGGCTCTCTAAGACGGAGTATGGCGAGCATGAATAATTCTTCTTGCTTGGTGAGAATTACCATATTTGCTCTTTTTCTTGGTTATTTGGGAGTTTTTGCGAAATTTCAATGAATTCCATATTTGTTTCTTTAACTAATTTAAAGTTATATGGATATTAGAAGCAAATAACATGCCAATTTCATCTTCTTGGGATTTTCTGACAGTTATGATACATACTGTATCATTTATAAACAGTTAATGTCCGTAATCGAACAGAAATAAATATTCCCCATATCAACTTTATGAGAGAGAATAGCTATTAAGTTGTATCGGATGTATCCGAAGGCTGACATATGTAGATCAACTGCATAGGCAAAAACTCCTTTATCTCAAGAACTTCATAGTTCGCATCATAAATCATTTTAAGCATTGTATGCATCGTGTAAAGCTCTCGATCTTTGCTATCCCATCCAGGTAATTCCGAATCCATCTTCTGTGCATCCCATTGGATAAAAACCAGTTTCCCCTTCTCTTTTAGGCTACTGCGGATATTGTTAAGGAACACCGTTTTTTCTTTTACTAAATGAATGGTATTCACTATCAAAACCAAGTCAACAGAAGCTTTCGGTATCATTGGATCATCTTCTCTGCCTTGAATTATGCTGATATTATCCAAACCTGCGTCTTTCCGGCGCTTATCCAAAAAGGCGAGTGCATTTTCGTCAATGTCGGAGGCATATACTTTCCCTGTCTTTCCTACTCTTTCAGACAGCTTGAGGGTGAAATATCCGATTCCTGATCCGACATCAGCCACATTCATCCCTGGTCCGATATCAAGCTCATCCATTACACGTCGAGGCATCTGCCAATACCATCGATCTTCGTACCGTTTCTGTCGCTCTTCATATTGTTTGAGGCCTGTATGCTTGTGTTGATGCTCCTGGTCTTGCCAGCTAAAACTAAAGGACGGAAGCACAAGGAAGACAGTACATAGAACAATAATGGAATTTTTTTTCATGTTTCCATACTCCTTTCGTATTTATTAATAATATATACGTATTTAGAACCATTTGATACATGATATATTGACTGTGCCTGAGAACTATAGCCCCGATTTTTATAAGTTTAACCGTTTTTATTATTCATTTTGGCTGTCATGATTATTATCTATCTTGTTATATAATAACAACTTAGGATGATTTTGTTATGTGCTTTTTGATCTTAATATGGGGAATATGGGCCTATTTAGCTGAGACGAAAGGGCTTCCTTTAAGGTAGGCCCGCCACAGCCGCTCCTTTCCTTCCCCAATTCCTATCCTTGACGTCCAGATTAACTCTTTTCTTCTTTCCTTTCTTATTTCTCGTTTCTGTCTTGTATCTTTTTCCTCTCTTCTCTCTCTTTCTTTTCTTCTTTCTGCTTTCTGTCTTATCTCTCGCTCTTTAATAAAAAGTGGAGACCTTGAAGAAAAAAGGGAGACACCGTGGAGAGAACGATCTATAGCAAAAGCCTGACATATCTTGGCTGGTCCTGAGCATAAGTTATAAAGCTCCTCGGTCTTTCGCCTTTTCTTCATCAACAAAATCCCCTCACGAGGTTCGAGAGCCCGGACTAGAATGGCAGCCGGAAAACCTTCTCTTTCTGTTACCAGGTTGAGCATATGATGCAATCCCAAGGCAAAGTGGACAAAGGCCCTTCCCGGCGGCCCGTACATTATTTCACTTCTTTTCGTCCTCCCTATGAAAGCATAAGAAGCCGGGTCATCTTCCCCTGTGTAAGCCTCAGCTTCCACGATAATCCCTGAAGTCAAGCCTTCTTCTGACTTCCTGACCAGGACCTTTCCAATCAGGTCTTCCAGGACTTCAAGGGTTGGGCGGGAATAATACGAAACAGGGAGTATCATTTTAAAGAGAATCCTTTTTTTATTTCTATATAAGGAAGAAAACTAAAGAGATTGTTTTATCCAAGATTTACAATCTGTAATTCGAATTTAAAATTATTCGTACCGCAAAGCGATAATCGGATCCAGTCTTGATGCCCTAAATGCAGGCCAGAAGCCAAAAGTGAGTCCCACGCTGGTACAAAATATAACTCCTACAATTGCCCACTGAAGCGGCACATTAGCCGCAAAGTTAGTAAGCATACTTACAATATTTCCCAGTCCAAATCCCACTACAACACCAAAAACACCTCCAATATTACTCAGGATTAGTGCTTCCAACAGAAATTGCATCAGAATATTCTTTCTTTTCGCTCCTAACGCCTTCCTGATTCCTATTTCCCTGGTTCGTTCCGTAACCGATACGAACATAATGTTCATAATTCCGATTCCAGCAACAATTAGTGCAACAATTCCAATGACAAAAGCGCCGACTTTTATTCCCGCCGTGGTCTCATTGAATGTTTTAATGTTACTGTCATTTGTAAAAATGGTAAAGTCGTCTTCCTCGTGTGGTTTGAGACCTCTTTCCATTCTCATTACTGCCCGTGTCTCCGCTATGGCTTCCTGAAGCAAGCCAGGTGATCTTGCTCGAACAGTTATATTAACAGAACGATCTCTTCCCCGATTATCTCGCATTCCATATATTCGTTTAAATTTAGTAATCGGTATCAGCAGGTAATTATCGAAATTACCACCCAATGCTGATTTCTTTTCTTCCATTACGCCAATGACCCGGTATTTCCTGCCATCAATTTTTATTATTTTTTGCAGAGGATCAGTCCACGGAAATAGTTTTTCGGCAACAGCATGACCAAGCACCACCACACTTCTACCTATCTTTACATCTTCGTTGGTGAGATTTAATCCAATTTCAATGTAATGTGTATTGTTCTCCGGATATTCCGGCGTACCGCCGCAAATGGTCAAATTTTGATTAGTGCTTATATCCCTGTATTTAGCGACGTGTCCGAAACTCCACAATTCTGCTCCAACAAGGTCAACTGTTTTAACTTTATCCCTGATCGCGTTGGCATGTTCAACCGTAGTCGGTCTTCTTTTCATAATTTTTCGCATTTCTTCTTGACTGATTGGACCGGCTGCAGCCCATTTTTGCACCTGAAACGTCTGGGTACCTAAGACACTTATTTCTTTCTCAATAGTTGTCTGAATTACAGAAATGCCCGTCATAACGGCAATAATTGAAGCAATGCCAGCGATAATTCCTATTAAAGTAAGAAAAGATCTTAATTTATGAGACATGATGGCTGTAATTGCCATTTTAAATGCTTCAAGGATATACATTTTAATCCTCTTTTTTCGCCTTATTTGCAGAAATTTTCGTTCAATTTAAACATTTTTTTACTCATACCTCAACGCTTCAATTGGGTTTAATCGGGAAGCTCTAAACGCCGGGATGATCCCGGACAAAACACCAACAAGAATAGAAATCAGTAAGGCTATAATTGCAATCGGCATTGAGACAGCAGCCGGCAGCACAAACTTGTTAATAAGAGAGGTCACACCAAAAGAAACTATTAATCCCAATAATCCCCCGGTTAAACAAATCGCAGAAGCTTCATATAGAAATTGTGAAAGAATTACTCTTCGTCTTGCACCAAGCGCTTTTCGGATACCGATCTCCCTGGTTCTTTCCGTCACAGAAATGAACATGATATTCATCACCCCGATTCCGCCGACAAACAGGGATATACTCGTAACCACCAGACCGATCAGAATCACCACACCCATGACATTATTATAAGCATTCATCAATGTATCCATGGAATTTATGGAGAAATTATCTTTTTCAGTTGGCTTCAATTTTCTTATTTTTCGCATTTCACCAATAATTTCATACCTGAAATCTTGCATGGATTCCTGACTCGGAGCTTTCACAGCGATATTAAATTGACGGTTTCTGCTGCCAAACGCTTTTATAAAAGTACTGATTGGAACAAAAATCTGCCTGTCAAAATTAGGTCCGCCAAAAAAACCGGAGCTCCCCTGTTTTTCCATAATCCCAACTACACGGAAATTATAGCGACCGATCTTCATCTTTTTGTTTATCGGATCAATATCTTTAAAAAGATGATCTTTTATTTCAGTGCCAATAACGCAAACAAATTTTTTATTCTGCACATCGAATGAAGTCAAAAACCTGCCAAAATCCGGCAGTGAGGTTGAAACGACAATCTGATTCTCAGTCGTTCCGATGACAGGAATTCCTTCCAGCACATTGGAGCGGTATTTAACATTATTTATTGTGCTTGTTGATGGATTTACCGCTCGGGCGCTTTTTAAACGACGCTCTAATTTTTCACTCTGCTTGAATGTTAAATTCGGTCGGTTCCTATACTCGAAAAAGTTGCCGGTGATGATCCAGGGCATTCTTGACACATAGAGTACATCAGAGCCAAGAGCAGATATGCTTTCTTTAAAATTATTCCCCAACCCGTTTGCCACTGTCATTGTTGTGATAACTGCTAAAATTCCGATAATGATTCCAAGCGCTGTGAGGATGCCCCTGGTTCTATTTTCCTTTATAGCTGAAAGAGCTATTTTAAAAGATTCAACTTTTTCATAAATTGATCGCATAAAAGAAACCTATATTATTTTTGCTGATCCACTTTTTTTACTTCTACCCGGGATTGATTTTGCAATGTTTGGCTTATCGCACGATAACTTCCAGTAACAATTTCTTCGCCTTCAGATAATCCTTCGATAATTTCAATGTGAGTTTCACTCTGGATGCCGGTTTTCACCTGTCTTGCCTTCGCAATGCCATCTTCCACGATAAAAACCACTTCTACAAAGCCATCTTTATCTGGAACGTAATTTTCTTCGGATGAATTGTCAGCAACAGCAACACCACCAGCTTCTGGTTCTTTCTTTTTTAGCTGCTCCGGAGTTCTAACAGTGACACATTGAATGGGGATACCAAGCGCGTCTTCCCTGATTTCTGTAATAATATCACTACTTGCAGTCATGCCAGGTCTTAACTCTCTGCCAGGATCGGTGATAGAAATTTTAACCTCAAATTCGGTTTTTTGGTCCAGTGTACCTGATCCAGTGATTGTTGCACTGCTGGCAATTTCGCTTACTACACCATGGAAAACTTGATCTGGCAATGCATCCACTTCTATTGTTGCACTGTCTCCCACAGCCACAGAAACAATATCGTTCTCATCAACATTCACCAATGTTTCCATTCCGGAAAGCTTGGAAACAGTCATGATCACATCTTCTTGAAATTGAGAACCAAGAGCAATTTCACCTACTTCTTTGTTGAGTTCACTAATAGTTCCGGATATTGGCGCATAGATAGTGGTCTTGGACAGATCATCTTTTGCTTGTTTAAGTGCAGCCTTTGCCTGCTCTACCTGCTGTAACGCAGAATTGTAACGTGCTTTTTCCGTTTTGTCAGCCGCATAAGCTTGGTCTAAATTTGCCTGGGTTTCCAGATTTTGTTCGAATAATTCTTTGATTCGAACATAATCCTTTTCAGCTTTGAGCATATTTTCCTTTGCCAACGTGGCATTAGACTCGCTTGCCTTCAAATTTGCTTCTGCGCTTTCCATTGCAGCTAAAAAACGCTCCCGATCCAATTGTACAAGAAGTTTGCCCTTCTCAACCCATTCACCTTCTTTTACATTCAAGTCGGTAATTTTCGCGGCAACATCAGCGCTTATCTTGACCTTTGTTTTAGGCTGAATTCTTCCTGTCGCAGTAACCGTTTCCACGATTTTGTGTCGTTCAACTTTTGCAGTTTCCACCGCAATTCCTTGATTACCTTTATTTCTCGTCGAAATTAAAATAATCATTACCCCGATTACCAGGATTACAATTGATCCAATAATAATTTTTTTCTTTGAGATAACCATCTTCATTCCTTATTTTGTTCTTTGATCGCACATAATTAAGTAAACGCTTACGTAACAAATATACGTAACAGAAGGAAAATAGTTCAATTACCGCGTATTCCCCGTTTAGTGATGCAAATAATGTACCAATCTTCATTACGGGTCATGAATTTCGGCATGATTTTCTCCAATTAATATCCGCTATGGATATTAATAGCATTAAACATCCCAAAATTATCCAAGGGGATATTCAAGCGCACTTCAAACAATATGTATAATTTTTTAACAGTTAATAGGGGAATATGGATTTAAATGAAATCCAGAAATATTTTTTGGAGATGGCTACATAATTTTTTATGAGCTCGGCAAATTGACTATTTGCCCTGTTGTCTTTCCTGTATCGACCTTTGTGATTTTCACTCTTACTTCTTTTCCCTCATCATGAGGACAGGAAGGAACGAAAACTTTAAAATAATTGGATGTTAAAACTTCAGCGCCAGCTTTTCTATTTTTTATGACAATGGCCTCGCATTCCTTCCCTGCAAAAAGCCGGCGAAAGTTCGTATTCTTCCTCCTGGATAAGTCTCTCAAAAGTCTCGCTCTCCTCTTTTTTACGTTGCCGTTTACCTGGGGCCAGGGGGCGGCAGCAGTCCTGGGGCGAGGAGAGTAAGAGAACACATGGAAATAGGTCAAAGGTGATTGTTCCAGGAAGCGGTAAGTCTGGCTGAAATCTTCCTCAGTTTCTCCGGGGAATCCCACAATAATGTCTGCTCCTAAAGATGCCCGGGGAGACTTCTCGCGCAAGCAAACAAGAATTTTTTTGTAATCCTCGATTCTTACCTTTCGCCCCATACGATGCAGTATATCCTCAGATCCGCTCTGTAAAGAAAGATGAAAATGAGGGCATACTTTCTCGCTTGTCGTGATGTGCTCAATCAAGGAGGGACTTAAAAATCGAGGGTCAAGAGAACTCAACCGCAATTTCCGGAGCCCTTTTAAGCTTTCTATCGCCTGGAGCAGCTCGAGTATAGAGCTTTTAGGCTTAAGATCAAGACCATAAGAACAGAGGTGAATTCCTGTCAGAACTATCTCGTTGAAACCCTGGCTTATGAATTCTTTAATTCGGTCGAGGATTTCTCTCCTCTCAGAGCTTACACTTCTCCCCCTAACACTGGGAATAATACAAAAAGTGCAGCGGAAATTGCACCCATCCTGAATTTTAACAGAGGCGCGGGAACGGAAAGGTGAAATTTGCTTTTCTTTTCCGGGATCAGCAAAAGAGAGGACTTTTGCATCTAAATTTTTCTTTTCCTTATTGGACAAAAGGCATGAGACCTGAGGCATATTTCTCAATTCTTCAGGGGCACGCTCGGCATAGCATCCGGTAACGATCAATCTTGCTTTGGGATTTACCCGCGAAACTCTTCTGATAAAGCTTCTTGTATCGCTGTCCGCCCGGCTGGTAAGAGTACAGGAATTAACTACGACTAAGTCGCTTCGGGAAAAATCCTTTTCATACTTCAGCCCGTGCTTTTGAAAAACGTCAGCCCATAAAAAAGCCTCAGCTTGATTCGAACGGCAGCCAAAGGTTTGAATCGAAAAAGATGTCATGATTTTTGCTGAATTTTTTTTGACTTAGCTTCAATCTGGGCGGCCATTTTCTCCCGGTATTCCTTCAATTTTGTGACCAGGGAAGAATCCTTAAGGCTCAAGATCTGGATGGCCAGGAGAGCAGCGTTTGCCGCGCCGGTTTTGCCCAAGGCCATAGTTGCCACTGGCACTCCTTTTGGCATCTGAACTGTGGAGAGAAGAGCATCGAGACCATCCAGAGAAGAACTTTCTACCGGAACTCCGATCACAGGCTTGACAGTGTGCGCAGCCACAATGCCCGCTAAATGAGCAGCTTTACCTGCGACAGCGATGAAAACTTCGACTCCTTTCTGTTCATAATCTTTTATGAGTTTGAAGGTCCTGGCAGGAGAACGGTGGGCAGAGGTGACCTCCAGGCCGAAAGAGACTTTAAACTCTTTGAGTATGGCTAAAGCATCCTTAACGACCCCGTGATCCGAATCGCTTCCGATGAATATCGCAATTTTCATCCTTGTTCCTCCCTTCGAGCACCGATATCTCTCCTGAAATGCATGCCTTCAAAGGATATCCCGGAGATGGCTTTGTATATCTTGGCCATGGTTTCACCTAAATTTTCCTCTGAAGCACAAACACCCAGCACTCTACCACCGCTTGTATAATATTCTCCTTCTTCGAACTTCGTGCCTGCATGGAAGATAACGATGCCCGGTGTCTCAGAGGCCTGTACCAGGCCTTCTATCCTCTTTCCTTTCTCGTAGGCAAGCGGATAACCGCCTGAAGCCAGAACCACGCAGCCGGATGCTCTAGGGCTCCATTGTATTCCTTTTCCTTGTGCATCTTCTTCTATTATGGCCAGGAGAATATCCACAAGGTCGCTCTCCATCTTCAATACCTGGGGTTGAGTCTCCGGGTCTCCAAAACGGCAATTGTACTCGAGCACCTTAGGCCCCTCCTCTGTCAGCATCAATCCTACATAAAGAACGCCCTTGTATTTTCTTCCCTCTTCACGCATGTGGTTCACTGTCGGATAGACAATGGACCTCATGATTCCCGAAAACAGCTCTCTGTCAATAAAAGGAGAGGGGGAAATTGCCGCCATTCCTCCTGTATTCGGGCCCTTATCGCCGTCATAGACAGGCTTATGGTCCATGGTCGTGACCAGCGGCACAATCTCTTTTCCATCTGATAGGACTATAAAGGAAGCCTCTTTTCCTCTCAGATGTTCTTCTACAAGAACTCTTTTTCCTGATTCACCGAATTTCCGGTCTACCATTATTAAGTGAACAGCTTGCTCTGCTTCTTTCAGGTCTCCACAGATTATGACTCCTTTTCCTGCAGCCAACCCGTCTGCTTTTACAACCAGGGGAAAAGAAAATTCCCTTGAATTCAAGATCTCTTCTGCCTCCTCTGGAGACCCTGCAATCCTGGCTCTGCCGGTTGGTATCTTGTGGCGTTCCATGAATTGCTTGGCAAATACCTTGCTTCCTTCTAATTGGGCTGAACTTTTATCTGGGCCGAATATCTTTAAACCTCTCTCCTCAAACTCATCAACTATGCCCAGTGTCAAGGGAAGCTCAGGTCCTACCACTGTCAGACCAATCTTCTCCTTTGCGGCAAAATCAGCCAGCCCCTTGATATCAGAAGAATCGATGACAACATTTTCAGCAATACTCATCGTGCCTGGATTTCCGGGAGCGCAGAAGAGTTTCTTAAGTTGGGGGCTCTGAGATATTTTCCAGGCGAGGGCATGTTCTCTTCCGCCTGAACCGACGACTAAAATCTTCATCCTAACTCCATCGTTATTTTTTGAATCATTCTTACAAAAAAGGACCTGCTCGTCAATAAGAGTCTGGGGCGGTCACCTTTCAGATGTTTTTCTCTAAGTTCTCAATGAATATATCAGCAAAATCAGGGTAGGGAAAGATGCTTTTAATTATTTTCGCTGCGATAGAAAGGGCTTCCTGGGGAGAGAGGCAGTACTTCATATGGAGGAAGTCGGCGCGAAATTTTTTCACCTCTTCCTTAACCTTTTTGTTCCTGATTATAACGTCTGCTATAAAGCCTGAAAGTTTTTCAAAATCTTTCTCTTTCATCCCGAAGCGGGTCATTTCCTGGACGCCCGTCCGGATTCCGCTCGATTTGAGAAAGGTCTCATCATCCGGCAACGCCTGATAATTGGTGACAATATTGTTTTCTTCGAGGCGCCGAGCAATCTCCTGGCCGTCGCCGTAGGCTTTGACGCGGATAACAACTTGATGAGTCTCTGTAAACCCATCCTTCTCATCTCCCTCTACCTGAATTCCCGTATCTTTCAAAGCCCGGGCAAAAGCTTTGGCATTGGCTCTAACCTGTTTCTGGTATTCTTCTTTAAACTCATTCATTTCGTAAACAGCCATCAATAGAGCAAGGAGGGTTCCCAAATGATGGTTGCTGGTAGAACCGGGAAAAGCACGGCCTTTGATATCCAGCCATAACTTTCGAAGCGGACTCCCTTTGGGAAAGTTGCCCGCGACTATGCCCCTTTGAGGGCCAAAAAAGGTTTTATGAGTGCTTCCGGTTACAACATTAGCCCCTTCGCTTAAGGGTGCCTGAAAAGCACCATATATCCCCAAAACATGTGCCATATCAAACATGATGACGGGCGGCACATCCCAGTCTTTAACAACATCATGAACAAATTTGACAGGCTCTTGATAGAGAAACATGCTTTTGCCAAACACCACAAGCTCAGGCTTGTGCTGGTTTAAAATTTCTCCGAGTTTATCGACATCCGTCTTGTACGGATTTTCTTCTAAAACAGGAAAATTGATGACATTTTCCTTTCCTGTCTCTGGATCCTCCTCTACGAAATTGAAAAGAGCTCCCATGGGCTGAGAGCTGAGATGTCCACCTTTTGTCAGCGCATTATTCATGACCAGCTTCATCTTCCGCATCGGCTGTCCTTGAGGGCGGTCGCGATTGAGAAAGCGAACCAATCCTTTGAAGACAACTTCGTTGGCCATCTGTCCGCTTATTGTTCTCAATTCTACTTCTGTACAATCAAAGAAGCGCTGGAATTCGCGTCGAGCTTCCTCTTCAACATCCCTAATGAAATCTGTTCCTTGGTAAAAATAGATCTCTTCTCCCTTCATGGTCCTGTGTTCCGCATAGCGGCCAGAGGGATCAGATATCTCACACATCTTCACCAGAGGCGAAGGAGTCGTCTCAGAGGGAATGAGGTTAAAAGATTCCCTCTGCCTCCAATTATTATTCTCTATTATCTTTTGAGACAAATTATGGATTTTTTCATAAAATGAAGACATTACCCTTCCTCCTCTCTAATTTATTTAAAATTTCTCTCTTCTATATCAAGAATCTTATCGATTCTTCTTTGATGCCGTCCACCCTCAAACCCTGTTTCAAGCCATATACGGACAATGTTGAGGGCCTCATCCACGGGAACGATCCTCGCTGCTAAGGTAAGGCAGTTTGAATCGTTGTGCTTGCGGCTCATCTCAGCCGAATAATCATCCGTGCAGGGAGTTGCTCTTATCCGTTTGTATTTGTTGGCAACGATGGCCATTCCAAGCCCTGAACCGCAAACCAGGATTGCCCGGTCGTACTCACCTGAAGAGACCTTCGCTGCGGCTTTCTCCCCATAATCAACATAATCAACCTTTTCTCCTGGACCGCAGCCAAAATCCTCGTACTGTATTCCCTTCTCTGAAAGATAGGCTATGATTTCCTTCTTAAGCTCATACCCTGCATGATCTGAAGCTGTGGCTATTTTCACCTCTTCCTCCTCTCCTTTTTGAATCTATATATTTTTGTATTTTGATTTATCTCCTGTAGGTGTTTGATTTATCAAACACACCTTTTTTGATTCTGTAAATAAATCGGTGGGCTTGATGAATCAAGCCCCTACAATAATAATGGGGCCAGGCCCCATTTTAACCATAAGTAATGGGAACAGTCCCCTTTTTAAGAAATTATTAATCGGCTATTATGAAAATTCTTTTTTAGGGGCCTATTCCCTGTTTTCTTTTTAAACGCCTTATTTTTTTATCCTGTAATTATTGATGTGTCATTATAACAATATTTTAAATAGTGTTAAACACAAGATTGTCTCGAAGAAAGGGAATATGGCCCTGGCTTACTTCCTACACGTCTTCTGGAGAATCATGATTTACATGAAGAAGTTTGATTTATATTCTGGAGGGGTTTGATTTATCAAATCCACCTCTATTATATATTATAAAAATAAACATGTGGGCTTGATAAATCAAGCCCCTACAATATAAATAAAAGCCCTACAATCAAGCCCGTACAATAATGAAATTACCTGACGTTTATATAACCCTGTTGATTAGGAATGAGGGATTGTCTCCATTAAGATGGGCTGACTTTTTGATTTATAATGGGGACTGTCCCCAATTTTGGTGTTCGCATGCGGATAGAGATTGTTCAAAAATGAACATACATTGTTTGATAGCCATTGGAAAACCCCTAAGGCAGTATTGGCATATTTCTTGCAGATTTAATTTATCGCTGTTTGTTTTCATTCATTCTCGAAACAACGACATGGAGGTTGACTGTGATCATAAGCCATATAAAAATAGCTCTCCGCCATCTCGCACGCCAAAAAGGATACTCGTTCATCAAAATCATGGGCCTGACCATCGGGATGGCCTGCTTCATCCTGATAGGACTTTGGGTGCGGGATGAGCTGAGTTTCGACCAATTCCACCAAAAAAAGGAACGGATTTTCAGGATCCTGAACAAGACAGATGAGGGTGATTTCATCCCTTCGCCCACATATGCGCTGGCTCCGGCTCTGAAATCCCTGTATCCGGAAGTCGAGGAGTTCTCCCGCGTCTGGTTCTGGCACAGCTCGCTCGTTAAATATAGAGATAAAAGCTTTGAGGAAGACAGGATTTATATGGCCGACCCTGGTTTCTTCCGGATGTTTTCCTTTCCGTTCGTAAAGGGCGAACCCGAGACCGCTCTTGCGGATAGGAAAGCCATTGTTCTCACAGAAGACGCGGCCCTCAGGTATTTCGACACAGAGGACCCAATCGGCAAGGTGCTCTATTTAGCCGAAGATAGGGCTGATTTCACAGTCACTGGCGTAATCGAGAACATTCCTCCGAATTCCCACATGCAGTTTGATTTTATGATCAGGGTTGAATTTCTGGGAGAGGACCGCCTGGCCCGCTGGGAGGAATGGACCGGGCCCTGTTACATTCTCTTAAGAAAGGACGCTTCTGCCTCGGCATTCACCACAAAGATTGCGGACATTTATAAAGAGAATGTTGATCCGGAAGTCACCTTTTCTCCGGTGCTTCAATCCCTGACCAAGGTTCATCTCTATGAATTCGGTGTTCCGGGAAGCATAAAAAAGGTATACGTCTTTTCTGTCATCGCGATTTTCATTCTCATCATGGCCTGTATCAATTTCATTAACCTGACTACAGCCCGGTCGGCCCAGCGGGCTAAAGAAGTGGGCATGCGCAAGGTCATAGGAGCTTTACGGTCGCAGATCATGAGACAGTTTCTGGGGGAAGCCTTAGTGGTCGCCTTTTTTTCCCTGATCCTGGCAGTGCTATTGGTAGAGGTTTTCCTGCCTCAGTTTAACCTCTTTACAGGCAAGTCTTTAGCGTTCCTGTCGCTGGCCAGCTTATCTATAATCCTGACTCTTATCCTTACGACTTTTGCGGTCGGCTTGCTGGCGGGAAGCTATCCTGCACTCTTCCTCTCGTCATTCCAACCAGTGCACACTCTGAAAGGTCAATTAAAATTCGAGAATCGAGGGTCGGCTGTCAGAAAAATACTCATCGTTTTTCAGTTTGCCATCTCTGTGGGTCTCATCACCTGCACATTGATCGTTTCCAGACAACTGAATTACATTCAAAGGCTTGACATCGGTCTGAACAGGGAAAATGTGGTTATCCTCTTAAACAATCCTGAGTTGCGACCGCGGTTTGAACTCTTCAAAGACAGGCTTCAAACAAAACCCGGGATAAAGAGTGTCACCTCAGCGGCTCAGGGACCCACCTGGGTCGGCGAGAGCATTTCCATAGATTGGGAAGGAAATCCAAGTGATGACTGGCTTCCGGTTGATTACACCGTGGTGGATTATGATTTTTTTAAAACCTTTGGTATGGAGATAACGCAAGGGAGGAGCTTTTCGCCTGAGTTCGCGACGGATATAGACGAGGCATGTATCATCAACGAATTGGCTGCGAAGCGCATGGGACTGGAAAATCCAATCGGCACGAGCATATATATGGGTCACCCGGCATGGGAAGAATCTTTTCGAAAGGCTCGTGTCATAGGAGTCGTCAAGGATTTTCATGATCGCACCCTTCGCACTGCCGTGAGGCCTTTTGTATTCCGGATGTACAGGCCCTGGCATCAGTATATCTTCATCAAGATCGACAGAGCGCAGGTCCAGGAAGCTCTTGGCACAATCGAGAACACATTTAAAACTTCTGTACCGGGGTATCCCTATCGGTTCATGTTTTACGATGAGGCTTATAATCGGCAGTATATGTCAGAACATCAGCTTGGCCGGCTTTTCAACGTGTTCAGTCTGCTTTCTATAGTAATCTCCTGTTTAGGACTGTTCGGGCTGGCTGCATACACGGCAGAGCAGAGGACTAAGGAAATCGGTATCCGCAAGATTTTAGGGGCTTCTATTCTGGGTATAGTCAGCCTGACGACCAGAGAATTCCTGAAATGGGTCGCCGCAGCCAACCTAGTTGCCTGGCCAGTCGCCTACCTCGTGATGAGTCAGTGGCTGCGGGATTTTGCCTACAAGGTCAGCATCGGCCCGCTCGTGTACTGTATCTCTGGAGGATTGACTCTCATCATTGCCCTTTTTACAGTCAGTTTCCAGTCCATCAAAGCCGCCCAAGCCAATCCGGTGGATAGCTTGAGGTATGAATGAAACAGAATGAAAAACAAGGAGAAGAGATATAGGAGGGCAACGATGCTCGATACTGGATACCTTATCCCGAATCCCGAACAATAATGATTCTTATTCATCTTTATATTGTCTATTCCACCAACAAGAGGCAGAAATGTTTTGGAATTATTTGAAAGTCACATGGCGAAACATCAAAAGATATAAGGGGTATTCCTTTATCAATATCATTGGACTCGCCGTGGGATTAGCCTGCTGCATTCTGATCCTTCTTTGGGTCCAGGATGAACTCAGCTATGACAGGTTCCATTCCAAAGCAGATGACCTTTATAGAGCAGTCAAAGAATACCATAAAACAGAGCCGGCCACCCATTACTGGCCTGTGTCTGCTCCTCTGGCTCCAGCCCTTAAAGAGAACTATCCAGAAATAATCAAAGCCGCACGCTTCACCCATCTGAGAAGAGGCCAACTGGTCAAATACGGGGAGAAAAGCCTCCTGGAGACTCAGATTTGCCTAACAGATCCTGACTTTTTCGAGATGTTTACCTTCCCTCTATTGCAAGGTGATCCCGCAAGTGTTCTATCCAACCCGAACTCACTTGTTATTTCAGAGGAAATGGCAACAAAATATTTTGGTTCAGAAAATCCGCTGGGAAAAACTCTCAACATCAATAATGAATATGACTTCACTGTGACAGGCATCATGAAGAATGTACCCCATAACTCTCACCTTAAATTTGATTTTTTGGTCCCCTTTATCAGGATTGAAGATTTCGAAAAAGAGTGGGCCGTGCTGGATAACTGGACGCTCAGCGGTTTTGCAACCTATGTCCTGCTCAAAAAGAACACATCACTGCAGGAGCTCAATCACAAAATCAAAGACTTTATTCTAAAACACGTCGCACAATCAAAAGACCTCCTTTATCTTCAGCCTTTGAAAGATATTCATCTATATTCTTCTCATATTCAATTCGGTATCGAAGGCCAGGGGAATATCAAGTATGTCTATATCTTCTCTGTCGTCGCATTTTTTGTCCTGATCATCGCGTGTATAAACTTTATGAATCTGGCTACTGCCCGATCATCCAACCGAGCCAAGGAAGTCGGTTTAAGAAAGGTAGTTGGCGCCAGGCGTCCACAGCTTATGGGACAATTCTTCTATGAATCCGTCCTTATGGCTTTACTTTCTCTCATCCTAGCTGTCGTCCTGGTCGAACTATTTCTCCCTGCATTCAGAGACCTCTCCGGAAAACCACTCGACCTGGGATTTTCCAGTAATATAAACGTTCTGCTGGCCATTGTCGTCATGACACTGATTACCGGATTTCTCTCCGGAACCTATCCCGCCTTGTTTCTTTCTTCCCTCCGACCCGTAAAGGTCTTGAAAGGGAGACTAAAAACTGAAGGGCGTGGTTATTTATTCCGGAAGATACTTGTGGTTTCTCAATTTTCTCTGTCCATCCTTCTCATAATATGTACAATCCTTGTCTCCATTCAGGTTGACTACATGAGAAACAGGAAGCTGGGACTGGATAAAGAGCAAGTGGTTTATCTCCCGATACGAAGTGAACATGTCGGGAAGTATGACTCGCTAAAAGTAGAATTATTAAAAAGGGCAGGCATCAGAAATGTGGCGGCATCCTCAAACATCCCCACATATGGAGTGATATTGACGTTAGATTACATCACCTGGGAAGGGAAAGATCCAGAGGATACCAAGGTTTTTCATGCGACTTCCACAGGATACGATTTTATAGAGACGTTAAATATGGAGATAATCCAAGGAAGGAGTTTTTCCGAAGAATATCCCGCGGATGAAAATGCGGTAGTGATCAATGAGACGGCACAAAAGTTGATAGGAATGGAAAATCCTGTAGGGAAGCGACTGATGCTACCGGATTCAGAATTGCCGATAATCGGAATCGTGAAAGATTATCATTTCAGATCCTTACACAGCGAAATAGAACCCCTCCTATTGATCAATGCTCCTTCGCTCTACCGATATATCCTTATTAAGCTTGATTCAGGATATATCCCCAGCACTTTGGCCAATATTGAAAGCACATGGAAGACTTTTTTCCCTGATACACCGTTTGAATATCATTTCCTCGACGAGGCTTATGGCAAGCTCTACCGGACTGAGCAACAGATGGGCACTCTTTTTAATTACTTCACAGGGCTGGCCATATTGATATCCTGCCTTGGCTTGTTTGGACTGGCATCCTTCATGGCTGAGAAACGGACAAAGGAAATCGGCATCAGAAAAGTCCTGGGAGCCCCAGTCTCAGGCGTTGTCATTCTGCTCAACAAGGAATTTATCAAATGGGTTCTGATCGCAAATATTTTCGCCTGGCCTGTTGCTTATTACGCGATGTCTAAATGGCTGCAGGGTTTCGCTTATCGAACGAAGATAGAAGTTTGGAGCTTTGCCTTGGCCGCCTTGATCGCATTGGCTATTGCTGTAGTGACTGTAAGCTACAAATCAATCAAAGCCGCTACAGCCAATCCAGTGGAAAGCTTAAGGTATGAATGAAATATATGAGACCGAGTCCCGTTAGTGTGTTACTTGACTGCATAGTTTAATGCAGATTAATGACTTTATTAATGATTAAAAATTAATAATGGGGCCTGTAGCCATTTTAATACATGAAAAAGGTGGGGGGATATCTATTGGGTGGATGCAAAAATCATTGAAGCGCTGCGACCGAGGGAATAGCGATGTACATGAATCAAGTGTTAAGGAGGAATCAAAATGAAAAAAATAATTCTCATCGTCTGTTTGATGGTGGTGGCGGCAATAAGCATTAAAGCCCAAGAAGAGGGCGTTCAGGACAGGCAAAAAACCAAAAATGAACTCTTTGCGGCAGCTAGGAAGGGGGACTTCACAACCGTCAAATACATGTTGGAGAAATATCCCGACATGAAAAATGCCAAAGAGACCGGTGGCTGGACCCTGCTGCACGTGGCCTACAACAACCGGGAACTGGTCGAATACCTGATTCAAAACGGGGCGGACATCAAGGCCCGAAGCGATGGCCAGTGGACGCCCTTGCACAGCCAAGCCTATAAAGGGAACCTAGAGGCCGTGGAACTCCTGCTCGAGCATGGGGCGGACATTGAAGCGATAACGTCTTTCGGCCACACCCCTCTTTTAAGTTCCATCCGTTGGGACCGGATCGAGGTAACAAAATTCCTGATCGATAAGGGAGCGAATGTCAATCCCACTACAGAACTGGGAAGGACCCCGTTGATCATCAGCGCCATCGAAGGCAATCCCCAGCTGGCCAGGCTGTTCCTCGACAGTGATGCGGACATCAGCCTCAAGGACAATAACTACAAAAGGACAGCACTGCATTTCGCCGCTCTGTACGGTCAACTTGATATTATCGATGCGCTCGTGAAAAAAGGCGCCAATGTCAATGAAAGGGATGCGGCCGGGAAAACGGCCCTCGATTACGCCAACCAATATGGCCATGAAAAGGTGGCAAAACTGTTGAAATCCTCGGGAGCCCAGGGGGACATCGATCCAAAACATTTCGGGTTTTCTCCTTACCTTAAAAAAGCCCTGAAAGAAGGCGAGGCTTATGCCTGGTATATGGGCCATGCCGGATATGCCGTCAAAATAAAAAACCACTTCCTCCTGTTCAACTACAGCCACGGCTCCGGTGCCGGTCTCCCAGAAGAACCCCGTCTGGCTAACGGACGTATCCATCTCGACGAAATTGCCGACTGCCGCACCATCGTTTTTGCCGGAAGCCCACACCACTCGCATCACCATCCCGAAATATTCAACAAATGGCAGAAAATCCACAAAAACATCACTTTTGTTTACAGCTTCGAGGACAAGCTCGGCAGGAATCCGAGATACTTCAAGGACGTGGAAGGCCCCAAATACATCTATCTGCCCGATCGAGAGAAAAAGAACATTGAAGGCGTGAAAGTGGAAACCATCCCGGTGGTTTCGGCTCATGGTAACAAGGGTTCGGGATTCCTTGTGGAGGTGGATGGACTGATGATCTTTTACGGCGGCAAACACCTGCTACGCAGTGAATCCCAAAAAGAAGCCTTCCGTAAGCCCATCGACACACTGAAGGAAAGAGGCATAGAAATCGACCTGTTGATTCTTCCGGGCAATTTCGCTTTGGGCCGGATTTTTCCCATCAACCTGGAGGGCGTCGACTATGCCGTCAAAACGCTCAAACCTAAAGCCTTTCTTGCCTCAGGAGGCGATTCGACAGAGTTTGTTCTTTTGGAAGTGGCCGCCACTCTCGAAAAATATAAAGACCATATAAAGATCTTCTGCCCAGAACACAGAGGAGATATGTTCATCTTGAAAAATTGAAACAGCTGAAATATCAAGAAAAAGATTGATTTGATCAAGCATATCAGGAGCTCAGTATAAATCATAAACGAAATATTTTAAGCGTTTGCTTCACCATTTGTTTTTTTGTTATTTCATTAACGGGTCAGGAAATACATGATTATACAAATTAAGACCAAACCTATCCCCTATCACAAATAAGCCACAAAATCTGCTATAAGAGCTAGTGAGAAAAAGAGAGTTCGTTAAGCTAAAAGGAGGAAAACATGCGAGAGATTCTCAGGAGGATTAGTAAAAGTAGATTTTGCTTTGGAGGAAGATAGTCTATCCAGCTATAATAAAAGGATTATTGAGGAGATATCGGCAGAAATATTTGCTCTTCCTTCTCCTTCAGTACTAACATGGATTCCACTCAATGTTCGGCTTCCTACGCGGCACCACTCGGCGGAAGTTCCAGGCCGGATATCCAAGAGTAAGTAGAACATGCACCTCTTTTTCGTCAGGTATACCGAGGACTTCGTGCTGCAGATGGGGGAACTCTTCAAGAAGCAACTGGATGCTTCCTATATGACAAGTCCCCAGCCCCATCCGCTCTGCTGCTAGAGTGATGTTGTAGGCAGCATATGTTGCTTCCTCACGGGCGCAAACAAAGCCTTTATCACAGAATCCGGCCAGGATTACAGGAGCATTGAAAAAGAATCGTTTTTTCTTTTGTAGTCCTTCTTCGATGAATCGATCGATTTCTTCGATGGAAAGTCCTCCCAGAAATTTAGAGGCGTCCCGCCCCTCTTTGGTGCTAAGCCTGACTTCGTCAAGAGTACGCTGGAGTAATTTTATGATGTTATGTTCATTATCCAAAACGATCCAATCTAGAAATTGGCGATTTTCGCCGGTTGGAATATATCTTGAACAAAAGATCAAATCCTGGATCAACTTGCGGGGAACCTGACGCGCTTGATATCTACGATAAGAACGGCGAGCTCGAAATGCTGTTAACAGCATTTCCAGGGATGGAAGCTGCTTAGGATCGATCAGAGGACACTCCTGAAGAGGAATCTCTTCATGATTGATAGAGTCAGTTGTGCATACAGCGAGGCAGTGACCACACAAGCGGCATTTCTCAGGATGGATCACATGTGGTCCATCCTCTTTCATCCCGAATACATCTCGAGCATAGCAGATGTCTGCACACGCTCCACACTGAATGCAAGAATCCCGGTTGATAGAGATCATGGCCATGGTTGCTTCTCCAACTTAAATTTAAATCATTTTATCCTATCTTTCCTATTTTAAATAAAAAAATATACCTAAAAAAGGTGGGTTTGATGAATCAAACCCCTACAATATAAATTAAATCCCTGCAAACAATTGATATATAAAAAAGGTGGGTTTGATGAATCAAACCCCTACAATAATGGAATTGATAAAAATGGGGCCTGGCCCCATTTTATGGCCCCATTTTATTTTTCGATGAGGGCTGAAGCTTCGGGTAAAACTTCTATCGCTTTTAAAACAACAGGATCGCTTTTCCGGTAAACCTTTATCCCTTCCTCCATACCCCAGAGTGAAGAGAATATCTCTCTTTCCAGTTCTCTCTTTATTTCTTCTTTCGCCTCTTCAAATTGATTTGAGTCATAATCAATCTTACTTTCTCTAAGATAGTTCTTGAAATCTTCCATAACCAGAGAGCCGACAATAAAATCTCTTCCTACAGCTTTTTTTCTGCCGGGATCTTTTTCCCGTTTCTGGCTTTTTGGGGGAAAGCTGATTGTTTTCGACAGAGGAGTATTTTTGTTCGTGAACCTTTGAGCATAGGAGAAAAAGGCTCCCTTAATCAGCAGCTCTGCTGTTATAGTCTTGAAAGAGAATTTCACCTCATAATCAGGGGATATTCCTCCCTGGCCCAGAACCTCTCTACCTCTTGAAGTAAACCTGACTTCTCTTTCTCCTTGAATTCTTCTTGTGAACCTATAATCTTCAAGATGAGTATAATCTCTCTGGATTGACCTGCCGCTCGGCGTAAAATATTTTGCAGTCGTCAGGGCAACCGCAGCATTGAGAGAAAGAGGGTGAACTGTCTGAACCAGCCCTTTTCCAAAGGAGGTTTCGCCCACGATAAAACCTCTATCATTATCCTTTATGGCTCCGCTTACGATTTCGGGAGCGCTGGCACTTCCTCTATTTATCAGGATGACAAGGGGAATCTTTTCATATTGATTGTTGTATATGGCTCGGAATTCTTTATTGTATTCCTTGTTTTTCCCTTTCATGGAAACAATAAGAGTGCCTCTCGGCAGAAATTCATCCGAAATCTCTATTGATTGAATAAAAGTGCCGCCACCGTTCGTCCTCATATCAAGAATGAGCTCCTTCATTCCCTGGCTGACTAAAGACTTCATTTTTTCTTCAAATTCCTTGGTCGTGGTTGCAGAAAAATTTCGGATGAAAATGTATCCAATCCCGTCTTGAAGCATAAAGGAATAGGGAACACTGTAAAGAGGGATCTCCTCCCTCTTTATGGTTAAATCAAAAGGCCTTTCCATTGCCTCACGGACAACCGTTATGCTGACCTTGGTTCCCTTAGGGCCCCTTAACCTCAGCATTGCTTCGTAACTCGATATTGGCTTTGTGCTCTCGCCGTTAATATGAGAAATAACATCTCCGGCCTGAATGCCCAACCTGTAGGCAGGCCCTCCTTCGATGGGAGAGATCACTACCAAACGTTCTTCCTGCTTCTGGATTATGATTCCCAGGCCGTGATATTTCCCCACGTGTTCTTCTCTCAACCGAGAGAAATGACGTGGATCGAGAAAATAAGAATGAGGATCCAGAGTCTGAAGCATCCCTTTTATAGAAGAATAGGCAAGCTGCTTTTGGTCAATGTTACGATAGTAGTTTTTTTCTATGAGGGAAACAATGGAGGATACCTTCTCAAAATATGGACTCCAGATGTCCTCCATCCGAGCAGGAACGAGGATGAGCACAAAGATCAAAGCAAACAGCAAAATTATCTTTCTTTTCATTTCTGTCTCAGTCCACTCAAATACTACCAAAGCCTACTGGTCTTGTAAAGTTATTGTTGACTTATGAAAAAACGATGCTTACTTGACTTAATCTGGTTGAACGGCTATATTTCCATAAGCATTCAGGACTCAAAAGAAAAGAAAGAAATGTTCGGAAACATAGGATTTCCTGAATTACTCATCATTCTCGCCATTGCCCTTCTCATCTTTGGGCCTAAAAAGCTTCCCGAAGTGGGAAGGTCTATAGGTAGGGCGCTGCGAGAATTCAGAAAAACATCCGATGAAATCAAAGAAAAGATAGAAGAAGAAATCCAAGTTGAAGAGTTTAGAGACATAAAGGAAGAGATTAAAAAGGATATTGAAGAAAATGAGGAAGGGAAAAAAGTCTCCTGACCGTATGACCTTCCTCGAACATCTCGAAGATCTCAGAAAAAGGATATTTTACTCCTTCATCGCCATCATCGTCGCTGTCATCCCAGCCTGGTTTTTCAGTAAAGATATCTATAAAATCTTGGCCCTTCCGGTCACCCAATTTCTTCCTGAAGACACAAAAATGGCCTATACAACACTAACAGCTCCCTTTATGCTCTACATCAAAGTTTCTTTCTTAACATCGATATTTATCACTTCGCCTTTTATCTTTCTCCAATTCTGGATGTTCGTTGCTCCTGGTCTCTACAAGAAAGAAAAAAAATATGTTATTCCGTTTGTTTTATTCACAACGATCTTTTTTTCCCTCGGTGCTCTCTTCGGCTACTTTGTGGTCTTCCCCTGGGCCTGCCGCTTTTTCCTTGGTATGGGGGCTGATTTTGAGCCTGTTATCACGGTTGATAAATATTTCAGCCTGGCTCTCCGGGTACTCTTAGGAATCGCTCTGGTTTTTGAATTGCCCACTCTCGTTTTCTTCCTATCCCGTATCGGGATTGTTACTTCCAGATGGATGATAAAAAATTTCAAGTACGCAGTCTTGGTTGTTTTTATCATTGCTGCTATTATCACTCCCACTCCAGATATGGTCACCCAAAGTATCATCGCTGTTCCTATGTTAGCTCTTTACGGCTTGAGCATTCTGATTGCCTTCCTTTCAGAAAAAAGAAGAAAAAGAGAAAATAAAAAAGCTGAAGAAGAATTAGCCGGATAATTAGATTTCTTACAGACCAAAGAATGAGGAAAAAAGAGAAGGTTATTGTTCGCAGGGCTCTGGATTACAATCCAGAAAATATCAAAAAAATTGTCCGGGAAGGCCTGGGCGAGTTTGGTCTTAGTTCGAAAGTAAAGGGAAGAATCACCATCAAGCCTAATGTGGTCATGGCTCACCATAAGGTCGCTCCCTCAGCATTTACCCGCCCAGAATTTCTCAACGGTCTCCTCGGTGCCTTGACGGATGGGAAAAAAGATACTCAGAAAATCGTTCTGGCTGAAAAAACCGGAGCAGGGCTTCCCACCACCAGGATGTTCAGGAGAGCTGGTTACTACAATCTTAAAAAAAAATACAGAATTAAGCTCGTTCCGATAGAAGAATCCAGAAAGAGGACCATACGCCTTCAAAAAGGAGAAGTTCACGAAGAAGTGACCACGGCCCGAGAAATTGTGGACAATGATTTTCTCGTCTATGCACCAAAACTTAAAAGCAATGTGCTGTGTCAGGGCCTGACAGCAGCCATAAAGCTCAACATGGGACTCCTCCTGGACAGAAAAAGATTGTGGAATCACAATTTTAACCTGGATAAGAAAATAGCCGATCTCCTGGAAGTAGGCTTCCCGGATTTTATCGCCACAGATGCTATTGAAATTTCCCTTGGAGGGAATCAGCTTACTCAACACGGAAGGCGCTTAGGGATAATCCTGATGGCCACAAATCCTGTAGCCCACGATGTTGTCTGTTCTCATATCCTTCACCTTGATCCTGAGCATATTCAGTATCTCCGTCTTGCCCAAGAAAGGGGCTACGGCTCACTCAGCCTTGATGATATCGAGATCAAAGGCGATATACCTCTCGAAGAAATCAGGCAAAAAACAAAAAATTTGGATCTCGGCGTGGTTAGAGTGGATGAAGTTAACTGCAATATAAGAACAATTGCTGGCGAACCCTATTGCCCTGGCGGATGTCATGGTATTTTTTTGGACTGGCTATATATGTTTAAAGACAGAAAGCCTGAACTCTGGAAGAATCTTCCTGCATGGACAGTTGTCATAGGTAAGCATTCAGGCGATGTCTCGGCTTCTAAATTGATGGTTATAGGCACCTGCTCTGAGATCCAGGGAAAGGTTCGAGCTCGAAAGAAAAGAAAAATCAGAGGCTGCCCGCCAAGGCACAAAGACCTCGTCCTCTTGTTTTTCTTAAAAGCTGGAATTCTCAATCCCCTTTTCAGGTTTGATATTATCATCGATGCTTATTTTTTCCTTTTTATCTCCTGGTGTAAAAGATTTATCAAAGGCAGGTTGTAAGGTCTATGGACGGAAGGCTCATAATCGAAAACAACCGGGTTGAAACCAAAGAGAAAATTAAATCCTTTAATCCTGCCACTCTAGAATCTGTGGGTGAAGCCTGCCTCGCTTCTCCTGCAAAATGCCAGGAGGCGGTTCAAGCAGCGAAAAGGGCTTATCCGCTCTGGAAAGAACTTTCCTGGGAGAAAAAAAGAGATGTTTTCCGAAGGGCAAAAAAGATCCTCCTCCGGAGAAGCAGCGAGGTGGCCCAGCTCTTAACCCTTGAGAAAGGCTCACCCCTTCCGGAGTCCTTATCAGTAGAAGTCATGGGAGGTCTCGAAGTCCTGGACTATTACAGCCAGAATTTGAGGAAATCATTAAAGTCAACGAAGGCGAAACATAATATTGTTCTTTTTTTCCACAAAAAAAGTTCCTTTCATTTTCAGCCATTAGGAGTAACACTCGTCATCTCCCCTTGGAATTTTCCTTTCATTATTCCTTTTTACGATATCATTGCTGCCCTGGCTACGGGGAACACAGTGGTCTTCAGACCGTCGACATCAACGCCTTTGGTTGGACTTCTGATAGGAGACATTTTATTAGAGGCCGGTCTGCCTCCCGGCGTTTTGAATATCGTCAACTGCAAAGTCGCCCAGGCAGAAGATTTAATATTGAGCAAGGATGTTGAGACAGTCATGTTTACCGGGAGCGTTCCCACGGGAAAAAGAATTATGGAGCTCGCCAGCCAAAATTTACATAATATTGTACTGGAGCTGGGAGGAAAAGACCCCATGATTATTCTCAAGGATGCAGACCTTGAGAGAGCATCCAGGGGAGCGGTCTGGAGCGCTTTCATGAATGCGGGCCAAAGCTGCGCTTCTGTCGAGAGAGTCTATGTTGCTCAAGAAATTGCAGACGAATTTATAAGCAAAGTTTTGAATCACGCTAAAAAGTTAAAGGTGGGCAATCCTCTTGAACCTGAAGTTGATATGGGTCCTATGGCCAATCTCAGCCAGCTAAAAGTTGTAGAGGAACAGGTAGAGGATGCAGTAAGAAAAGGAGCGCAAGTGCTATTGGGAGGACAAAAGATAGAAAACCTCCCCGGTTACTTTTTCCAACCGACCGTTCTCTCCGAGGTCAATCACTCGATGAAAGTCATGCAGGAGGAGACCTTCGGTCCGGTCCTTCCTATCATACCTTTTTCTGAACCAGAAGAAGCTGTTTCCCTGGCTAACGATTCCCGGTTCGGGTTGACTGCCTCTATCTGGACAAGAAGCAAGAAAATGGCATCCTGGATGGCTGAGAGAATCGAAGCAGGTACCGTGACCGTGAACGATCACATGTTTTCCTTTATGGAACCCGGGGCAATATGGGGAGGAGTGAAGCAAACTGGAAAAGGATACACCCATGGACAGTTCGGCCTTCAGAAACTTGTGAATATCAAATATATCAGTCTCGATCTTGCTAAAAAAAAGACCCAGATCTGGTGGTATCCCTACAGCGCAGACTGGCCAAAGGTTTTGGATAAATCATTTGTCCTTTTTTACGACGACCGGCTTTTTAAAAAAATTAAGGCTACCTTTTCCCTCTTATCTTACTGGTCTCTGATAAAAGCTGGAACTCCGATTCTTAATTTTATAAAAGGTATTCCCAGATTCTTAAAAAAATGAAAAAAGATGCGAGAATCATAGGCTTAACAGGAACAAATAGCGCTGGAAAAGGAGAGGTCGCTGCTTACCTTGAAAAAAAGGGCTATACCTATTTCTCTCTTTCTGATCTGATTCGTGAAGAGCTCCGAAAAATAGGAAAAGAGGTGACCAGGGACAACTTGATAAAAATGGGAAACGAGTTGAGAGAAAAAGGAGGCCATGATATCCTGGCTAGGCGTGTTATGAAAAAGATCAAAGACAAATCTGTAATAGACAGCATTCGCAATCCCAGAGAGGTTGAATATTTGAGAAAGCAGAGAGATTTTATCCTCGTGGCCGTTGATGCGCCTGTGGATTTAAGATACGAGAGAGCGAGGCTAAGAGGAAGAGCGGAGTCAGCCTCAACTCTTGAGGAGTTTGTCAAAAAAGAGGCAGAAGAGATGACAGACCGTGAGAAAGGACAACAGCTTCACAACTGCATGAAAATGGCAGATTTCCTCGTGATCAATGATGGTTCCCTCAAGGATTTACACCAAAAAGTGGAGGAATTGTTATGAAAAAGAAAAGAATTTCCAAGGACGAATACTATTTGGGGATAGCAGAAGAAGTTGGACGGCGAAGCACTTGCTTCCGTCGAGCCATAGGGGCCATCATCATCCGTGATGACCAAATCATCTCCACAGGATACGTGGGAGCACCGAGAAAAACCAAGGACAGCTTCGAACACGGCTTCTGCCTCAGAGACAGGTTGAAAATACCCCACGGCCAGCGCTACGAGCTGTGCCGAAGCGTCCATGCAGAGCAAAACGCTATCATCAACGCTGCCCGAGCTGGAGTCAGCCTCCTGGGAGGCGACATCTACATCTACGGCAGTGTTTTCGGAAAAGATAAACCAATAGACGCTTTCCCCTGTTATATCTGCAAGAAAATGATTATCAATGCCGGCCTAAACCGTATAATCTCCTCTACATCCGATGGTAAAATGAAAATTTTCCGTGTGAGCGAGTGGATTAAGGACTGGCAGCAAGGCGATATTCTCGATGATAGCCACCAATATGGTTAAGATAACTTAAATATCTTCTGCAGCTATTTTGCAGAATGATATTCGAATAAGTACGGAGGACTTAAAATGAGCTCGCGCCTAACTTTCTCTTTCTTACTCCTCATACTGGTTTTTCTGCTGCTGGGATTTCAGGCTTTTTCCATCTGCCAACAGGAAACGCAAGAAGTCTCGAAGACCAAAGTCAGTATCCTTAATCTTCTGAGGATCATTCCTTCTTCTGAATCCATAGATTATGTCAAGAATAAAACTCAATTTCAGCTTCACACACTTCTTACAGAACAGCGTCATCCAAAAACCTGGGATTTAAGCGAAAGAATCCAGAAGGATTGCAGGAGCGGCCTTCGTATGCTTTTCTCTGTAGATGAAGATATTGTGGAAAAACTTGAAGCTCTGTCCAGGGAAAAAGAGATCCTGGAACAAGCTGCTCAGGCGGTAGAACAAGCTCTCCTCTCCAACCAAAAAATATACATCTATGGCTGCGGCGCCACAGGTCGTCTAGCCAAACAGATGGAAAGCACGTTCTGGCGTCCTTTCTGGCAAAAAGCCAGAAAAAAGAGAAGGATATGGTCAAAGATCAAACGCCATATGGGGGATTACGTCGAGAATCAGCTCGTCGGCGAGATGACCGGTGGAGACCGAGCCCTTATCAGCTCGCTTGAAGGATTTGAAGACCTGCTGCTTATAGGACGTCTTCAGCTTGAGGACAGAAAGGTCGAGAAAGGAGATGTGGTCATCTGCGTGACAGAAGGAGGTGAAACCTCTTCTGTTATCGGAACGATTTTGGCCGCTTTAGACCAGTGGAAAACAGCCGAGTCTTATGACCCAGAGCAGACCAAAAAGAAGCTCTATTTTGTTTACAACAATCCTGATGAAAAGCTTCGTCCCTTCGATAGGAGTCGAAAAGTCCTTGAAGAACCCGGAATCACAAAAATAAATCTCACAACAGGGCCTCAGTCGATAACCGGCTCAACCCGGATGCAGGCTACTACAATCGAAACTTTTGTCGTCGGGAATATTCTGCAGCAAGCGCTTGATCGCTCCTTAAGAAAATTCCTATCGAAAAAACAGATGACAGCCCTTGGATTCAAAAGTGAACTTTATCTCGAAGACAAACTAAAAGAATTTTCTTATATTCTAGACCAGGTCAAAGAAAACCTTTCGGACATAGCCAAATTCACACAGCTTGAAGCTCAAACTTATAAAATGGGGAGTTTCTCTACCTATTTTGCCCAAAAAGGCTTGATCACAGTCTTTATCGACAGCACTGAAAGAAGCCCGACGTTTCGCCTTTTTCCCTTGGACACAGTCAAGGAAGAAAAAAGGAAAAGCTGGATTCAGGTCTGGACTCCTGCCGATAATCTCCAGGATGCCTGGCAAGCATTTCTCGGAAGGCCATTCAGAGGACTATCGCCCGAATTCTACAGAAAGCCTTTTGAAGAGGAAATAGATGACCCATACCTTCAAAAGGCTGCTCTGGAAAGCCTAAAAAACGCAGGAAACGACCAGCAGTTTCTCTACGATTTTTCTTTCGCTGATTTCAACCTGAAAAATCGAGAACCATTGCAGGGAGACCTGGGAGTTGCAGTGCTTATTAGCCCTGAAGAAGGTGAGCTTGGAAAGGAAAATTCTGATTTCCGGAAATTCATAGACCTCTTCTCCAAGAAGGGGGCGAGTGTGGCCGTTATTCTTATAACTGACGAATCCTCGAAGAAAATATCAAAGCTCATCCGGAAAATACCTGATTTCGGAGCTGAAGGAAAAAACACCCTTGTCGTTGTCAATATAGAGAGAAAAAACGACCCACTTGGCATCAATCAGCGGATTGCCCTCAAGATCCTGCTTAATGCCCATTCGACGGGAGTAATGGCGCGCCTGGGAAAGGTCATCGGAAACACGATGACCAATGTTAGCCCGAGTAATCTCAAGCTTATAGGTCGGGCGACATACCTCGTTCAATCCCACGTCAACGACGTCCTGAGCCATCCCACCTGGGTAAAGCTCTATGGAATACGAAGGCCAATTTCATACGGCGAAGCAAACGCTGTTTTGTTTGACGCCATAAACTATCTCAAAGATAAAAAGAAAGAAGCAGGGCAGACCGCAGAGGTCGCCTTTTCTATCATTCGGATCCTCGAGTCCTTTCGATCAGAAAATAGCCTTATACGAAGTAAGACCTTAAGCATCGTAAAAGAAACTGGACTGAGCAAGTATCTTTCAAATGTTATATCTCAATAAAAATAAAGAAGCGCTAAGGAGAAGAAATACGGGGGGAGTTCTTTCAATTTTTTTCATCAGCACAATCCTGCTTTTTTGGTTTTTCCCGACAAAAATCGCTCTTGCGCCCGAAAGACAAGTGGAACTTGGGAATGAAATGTTCGTTAAAAATTTCTCTTCCGAACTCCAAGGAAAATCCCTGGGACTTGTCATCAATCACACCTCTGTCCTTCCTCCAGGAAGGCCTCTATTCCAGGCTCTTCTGGATAAAGGGCAAAAAATTCAAGCTATTTTTTCTCCAGAACATGGGTTTTCGGGAAAAGTGGAAGCAGGGAAAGAAGTAAAAGACAGCCAGCTGAAAGACATAATGATATACAGCCTTTATGAAAAAAATAAAAGGCCGACACCAGAGCAAACTTATGGAATTGATGCTTTTGTTTATGATATCCAAGACGTGGGAACCAGATTTTACACCTATATCACTACACTGAAATATGTCCTCGAAGCAGCTGCTGAAGCTCAAATCCCGGTCTATGTTCTGGACAGACCCAACCCAGCAGGCGGAGATATCATCGAGGGACCCCTTTTACGTCCAGAATACGAATCTTTCATCGGTGCATTGCCTATCCCTGTAAGGTACGGTTTAACTCCAGGTGAGCTGGCGATGATGATGAAGGGCGAAGGATGGGTTCCGAAGGAGTTTGACCTCCATGTGGTCAGGATGAAAAACTGGAAGAGAAGCTACTTTTGGGAAGACACTGGTCTTCCCTGGATTCCCCCTTCCCCCAATATGCCAACGCCTGAGACAGCCATCATTTATCCAGGATCGAGCGTTCTTGGAACTGTGAAACTTAATGAAGGTAGGGGAACGCCCCATCCTTTTCTTCAATTCGGAGCGCCCTGGCTTGATCCCTCCCTCCTGATAAAAAAATTAAACGGAGGGGAACAGTTCGGCATTAAGCTTGAAGCTGTAAACTATACGCCCCGTTCTCTGCCCGGAAAAGCACTTCATCCGCTGTATAAAAATAAAGAATGTCATGGAATACGAGTTCGAATCCTGCAGAAAGAAAAATTCTTCTCTCTTCGATTTTCGTATGAAATAATAAAAGCTCTTAAAAATCAGCAGCAACATAAACTCACTACGCCTTCTGGCTATCTAAACAAGATTTTCGGAAGCAACCATTTAAGCGATTATATCGAGGGAAAAATAAGCTATGAAGAATTAATCTCTCAGGTGGAGCAGGAGGAAAAGAGCTTCAGGGAGAAGCGCCAGAAGTATTTGCTGTATAAGTAAAAAAAATAATAATAAGAATTTCCCCATGGGGAACGTCTCCCTTGATGCAAATACGGAGAAATCAAAAAAGAATTGGAGTAGAAGATGAGAAAACATAAGACGATTGGAATCATGGGCTTGTTGATTCTTGCATTGTGCGTGCCGAAAGCCTTTTCAGAGAGCAAGAGTTTTCAGGCAGCACCCGCAACTAAACTTAAAATGCCGGAAACACCTGCTGGCCGATGCGCCTCTACATACGTTGAATCATTCAATTCTGCCGATGTCACTAAGATGAAGAGTTTCTTCAAGCAGTATTATTCTGATTCTGACCTCAAAGAACGGTCTATTGAGAGTCGCCTCAAAAGATACTATCAACTTCGTGAAATATTTCAAACACTCACACCAGCCTATCTGGGTTTGAGTCTCGAACGGCAGATCTCTTTGCTCTGCACCGCATCCGGTACTGATAACGGCATAGTTTTCCGCTTTCAGCTCAGAGATGCTAAACCATATAAAATCGAATTTATGACCGTTTCCGCAATAAATATTGATGGAGTAGACTTTTCCTCATCAAACGCAACAAAAGAAATCCAAGAGACCATCAACTACGTTGCTAACAGAGCCCAGCCCGTTGACGACGCAATGCGAAAGGACACAGTCGAGAAGGCTGCAAGAGGCTTACGAGAGGAATATCTCTATCCCGAGATGGGCCAAAAAATGGCAGATAAGCTCATGCAGAATTTATCAGCTGGTCTTTATGATGAGCACAAAAGCACAGGCAAGCTCGCTGACAAGCTTACAGAAGACATGGTCGCCCTCTGCAAGGATCGCCATCTTTGGATTGAAGCAACTAATCCCTTGCACGACCAATCGATTTATGCATATAACCGCAGCGTGGAGGACCTTCGTCGAGACAACTACGGCTTCCGAAAGACTGAGATCCTGCCTGGCAACGTCGGATACATCAAGTTCGACATGATCTATGACGACGAAGAAGCCCTTGAAATCGCCGCTTCCGCCCTTGCGTTTGTTGCTCATTGCGATGCCTTGATTTTTGATATTCGTGATAACATAGGCGGCGAGTGGGGAACGGCTCAACTCATCATCAGCTATTTTTTCAAAGAACAAACGATCACCGGGCATTCCTATGATCGTACCGGACAAATAATTGGCACCGGCAAAACACTTGAAGATATCCCGGGAAAGCGGTTTGACCCGGCCCTGCCAGTTTACATCTTAACCAGCAATCGTACGGGTTCAGCAGCCGAGGGATTTGCCTACATATTAAAACATTTCAAAAAAGCAACCATTGTGGGAGAGACCACTCTTGGAATGGCTCATCCCTCTAAAGAACTGGTCATTAACAAGCTTTTCCGGATATCTGTGCCTTTTAGGCGATCTGAAAATGCCATAACCAAGACAAATTGGGAAAATGTCGGAGTGATCCCTCATATAAAGGTCGAAGATTCCAAAGCTCTGGAGGCTGCGATAGAAGAGGCAAAGAAGCGAAGAATAAATCCATCCAAGAATTAATCCATATATGAATAAGGTGGGTTTGATGAATCAAGCCCCTACATGAATCAAATCTAATGGCGGCGGAGGATTTCTTTAACTCTCATCAGCTGGACCTGATAGGAGCGCTCCATCTCTTCCAAGCGGCTTGAAATATAAACTATGGTCTCTTTAATACTGGGAATAAGAATATGCTCTAAAGCATTGACCCGACGGCGTGTGACCTCAATCTCATGAGACAAGAGCTCCACTGCCTTCCAGAGCCGAGACATCTCCATCAAATCCTTGAGTAACTCCTGAGTCTTTTTTATTCCAATATCAAGCTCGCTTTCAGTGTTGAGAAGGTCATAATCAGAGACTTCTTTTTCTTCTATCTCAAATCGAGGGATAGTAAGATTGAAAATTCTTTCTCTCTTTGTTGCCAAGGTCAATTTTCCTTGCGGTATGAGCTTTTCCAGTTCTTTGTGAGAGTTACGTGAACGGGCAAGGGCAAAAGAAAGGAAGACTTTTTTTAGTTTCAAGCTCACTATTTCTTGAAGATCATAAAGCTCTCTCACAAGCCGCAGAAAACGACGCATTATCTCTTCGAGCTTGTCCTTGAGAAGTTTATGCCCCCTCTCAGCCAGAACAAGACGCCTGCGGAGCCTCAGAAACTCCATCCTATTAGGATTAACGGCAAGTCTCATTTCTTTTCAGGGTAATATTTCTCTAAATATTCGGGGCGAATTCTCTTGAGTTCTGCCCTCGGGATTTTATGGAGAAGTTTCCAGCCAAGGTCCAGTGTGTCTTTGATAGAACGAGATTCGAACTCACCCTGCCTAACGAATCCATCCTCATAATAGTCAGCAAACTCTAAATACAGCTTATCCAAATCACCGAGGGCTGCCTCTCCCAAGATTAGGGCGAGCTCTCTGGCTTCTTTTCCTCGAGCATAACAGGCAAAAAGCTGGTTGAGGACGTCGGCATGATCCTCTCGTGTTTTCCCTTCGCCAATTCCTTTATCCTTGAGTCGGGAAAGGCTGGGAAGCACATCTATGGGAGGATAGATTCCCTTCCGATGAATCTCCCGGCTGAGCATGATCTGGCCTTCCGTGATGTAGCCCGTCAAATCAGCAATCGGATGTGTTTTGTCGTCCTCAGGCATAGTGAGGATAGGGATGAGAGTGATTGATCCCTTTTTGCTTTTAATTCTGCCTGCTCTCTCATACATGGTAGCCAGGTCTGTGTAGAGGTAACCAGGATATCCCCTTCGGCCAGGAACTTCTTTTCGAGCTGCAGCGATTTCTCGAAGCGCCTCAGCATAGAAGGTCATATCCATTAAGATCACCAGAACATGCATATCAAGGTCAAATGCCAGATACTCTGCACATGTTAAGGCTAGACGCGGTGTGGCGATGCGCTCGATGGTGGGCTCGTTCGCCAAGTTGAGGAAAAGCACCGCCCTCTCTAATGCTCCTGTGTTACGGAAATCCTCTATGAAAAAGTTTGCCTCTTCAAAGGTTATGCCCATTGCGCCAAAAACTACGGCAAATTTCTCTGCTTTTCCTAACACAGAAGCCTGTCTGGCAATCTGGGCAGCAATCCGGGCATGGGGCAGCCCGCTCCCTGAAAACAAAGGAAGTTTCTGTCCCCTTACCAGGGGATTCATCCCGTCAATAGAAGATATTCCAGTCTGGATGAACTCAGAAGGGTAGTCCCGAGCATCAGGATTTATAGGGTTTCCAGTGATATCAAGCATTTTCTTGGCAATTATTTGAGGGCCGTGGTCTTTAGGTCTTCCTGAACCATCAAAAATTCGACCGATAATCTCATCTGAAACACCCAGCTGCTGGGAACGTCCTAAAAACCTCACCCGGGATTTATCCACATCAAGCCCTATGGTCCCTTCAAAAACCTGAACGATTGCTTTTTCTGTGGAGATATCAAGAACTGTGCCCCGGCGTAAAAAACCTCCTGGAGCTTCAATTTCTACCAATTCGCCATATTTTACGTCCCTGATTCGCTCGACGATAACCAAAGGTCCGACAATGTTGGAGACAGTCAGATACTCTTTATACATTTTCTTCACTCATCCCTTTCTTCTGTAACAGCTCTCTAAAGGCGTTGTCGACTTCGATATAAACTTCCAGAAGGCCAGATTCTCCTTCAGGGAGGAATTTCATTTTTGAAATTTTCTCTCTGACCCCAAGAGCTAAAATCTCTTCCAGGCTTTTCTCTTCCTCAAGAGCTTTAAGGCCCGAGTTGTGAAAATGGAGGATTGTTCGAAGCATCAAATACTGCTTCCTCAAGGATGTGTAAGTATCCTGCGGATGAAAGGCATTCTGATGAAGAAAGTCCTCTCGGATTGATCGTGCAGACTCAAGGATAAGCCTTTCCTTGGTGGAAAGGGATTCTATACCGACAAGCCGGGCAATTTCTTGAAGCTCTGACTCCTCCTCAAGAAGCTGCATGGCTTGCTGCCTGAGGACCGTAAATTCTTCGGCTACGCTGCTATTCAGGTAATCCTTTATGTTTTCAACGTACAGAGAATAGCTTAAAAGCCAGTTAATGGCGGGAAAGTGCCGCATGTTTGCCAGCCTATCATCCAACGCCCAGAAGACTTTGACCACCTTGAGAGTGGCTTGTACGACTGGATCGGATAAATCTCCTCCTGGAGGAGAGACGGCACCCATAACACTCAGGGCCCCTGACCTCCTATCCGAGCCCAAGCAGATAACTTTTCCAGCCCGCTCATAGAATTCAGCGATGCGGCTTGCCAGATAGGCAGGATAACCTTCTTCTCCTGGCATCTCCTCCATACGTCCTGAAATCTCCCTTAAAGCTTCCGCCCACCTGCTTGTAGAATCTGCCATGACGGCCACAGAATAACCCATATCACGGAAATATTCAGCGATGCTCATTCCGGTATAGATAGATGCTTCTCGAGCAGCAACAGGCATGTTAGAGGTATTGGCTATAATAACTGTGCGCTCTAAAAGTGGCCGGCCCGTATGGGGATCTTCCAATTCAGGGAAGCTGAGAAGAAGGTCAGCTGTTTCGTTACCCCTCTCCCCACAGGCAACGAAGACAATGATCTGAGCATCAGACCATTTGGCAAGCTGGTGCTGGACAACGGTCTTGCCGCTGCCGAATGGACCGGGCACGCAGCCTGTTCCTCCCTTGGCTAAGGGAAAAAGAGTATCAAGGACCCTCTGCCCGGTAGTAAGAGGCTCATCGGGCATCAGACGTTCATGAACTTTCCTGTTCCTGCGGATCGACCATGTCTGGTACATCTTGACCTTTATAACTTCTTTTTTGGCCTGTATCTGGGCTACTGTATCTTCTATAGTAAAGCTTCCCTTTTTAATCTCCGTAATTTTTCCCGCACCGCCGGAAGGAACCATAATTTTATGCTTAACCAGGGCAGTTTCCTCCACCTCACCCAGAAAATCTCCCTCTTTGACCTCCTGACCTTTGCTGACCAGGGGATTGAAGTTCCATTTTTTGCTTCGGTCCAAGGGCGGCAGCTCGATACCACGGGTGACGAAGTCTCCTTCTTTGCTCCTTATAACATCCAAGGGTCTCTGGATTCCATCATAGATGGAGCTTATTAAACCCGGCCCTAATTCAACACTCAAGGGCTCTCCAGTTAAGAACACCGGCTCCTCCGGGCCGATGCCCGTTGTGTCCTCGTAGACCTGGATATAGGCCAGGTCTTCTTTTAGTTCGATGATCTCTCCTATAAGCCCTAACTCTCCGATCTTGACCATGTCGTACATTTTGGCCCCCAGACAGCCCGAGGCGACGACCAGTGGGCCTGCGACACGAATAATTTTACCTTCTNNCTTAACCAAGGAATCCGAACCGGTGGCCTTGATGGCCACTTCTCTCATCATTCGCTCCAGCTGATCTGTGACCTTCCTGTAATCCGAGAATCCAACAACTACAGGGCAAAATTCCTTTCTTAAAGCTTCTCTTTCTTCGCTTAGGGGTTCCAGAAAGCTCTCGTGTAAAAAGCAAAGCGCGAAATTTTCCTCCTTTATTGCCTCCATAATTTTCTTAGCTTCTTCAAGATTCTCAGGAGAAAAAACCTTTACCCCCAGCGCTCTTAGAGCAAAGATGAAGTCCGCTTCTCCCACAACCGCAACCTTGTCAAACATAAGTCTCACTTATCCTTTCTTTCAAAATAGGGGTAGGGATTTGATTTATTTTTCCAACTCCAAGAAGCCTGACCAAGCTCAATTCTCTTCTTTTTGCCAGTCCGTAGGTGAAGACCGGCTCAGGTCCAAACACGATGTACTTTGCTTTCTTTAAGTAGTTCATAAGAAAATCTTCCATCCCGCGCTCTAAAAAAACAAAAGTTTCGCGTTCTTCGAGAGCATCAGTGGCTTTGGCCCAAAGGTCATAGTAAGGACTGGCACGCAGTCTTTCTCCAATCTCGGCAAAAGAGAGGTCAAAGTTTTGGAGTAAAATTTTCTCATCCAGAAAACCGCCGCTTAAGACCAAGCTTTCAAACTTTTTTCGTGAAAGACCTA
>JABAOC010002655.1_pt4 | contig 61135 bp, 72 predicted proteins | sample 7062161 | NCBI WGS metagenome assembly JABAOC01 (sample SAMN14538625, study PRJNA623070) | marine sediment metagenome | biome: marine biome [ENVO:00000428]; feature: marine pelagic biome [ENVO:01000023]; material: deep marine sediment [ENVO:00002113] | place: India: Gulf of Khambhat ... | reverse complement strand
GTCGAATCTAAGTGTTGCTGAAATATCCGCAATATCTGAAGTTGAATAGTCCAGATCACCGAAGTTTGCTGATGTTACCATAGTCCCTTGTAAAATCCATTTTTCAATAACCACACCTGTTGGGTCTAGTAATTCTAACTCTACATCTTTTTTATAACCTGCCGCATATCCTTGACGACCTGTTACAGATTCAGAGTGTAGACGAATCCACTCCATCAATGCTTGTGCCGCTGAAGGTCCAATTGGGTCACGGAATGTAACATCAATTGTTTCCCACGTAAAACGACCAATAACAAATGTCGATGTGTTTAAGAATTGAATTTCAGTTTCTTCTGCAGTATACGTTGGGCGTGCACCAGTAGAAACAAACCACTCTTGAATACCAAGTGGTGTAGGGAACCTGAAGATAAACCTATTTTTCTTCTTTGGTTCATAAGGGACGGGCATCCTCATTAATAAATCAGCCATATCTTTGTTGTTTTAATTTCTTTTTATTATCTAATAATAAATATGTAGGAATTAGAAATTGTCTGAAAATTTTAATTTGACTAATCCTTCAATTATAAATATCATTGTATTGTAAAATGTTTAACCAATAATAATATTTGAATGAATACAGATTTTGATAAGTACGCCATAAAACATTTAGGAATTAGTTCTGGAACGTTAGATGGGGTTAAGAAATACACGGAAAACAACCGACACAATTACCAAAAAATGAACGCCGTCACCCTTTATGACGCTACTGGAGCACCAATCACAAATACAGTAACACCAACAATTATCGAAGAAAGAAAAATGAACGTCGCTATGATGTCAGTTTTTGACAGATTAATGATGGATAGGATTATCTGGTGTGCAGGACCTGTCGACGACAGGATGGCAATCATTTTACAAGCACAACTTCTTTACTTGGCTGACGAAGACCCTAAAAAAACCATTAAACTACATATTGATTCACCTGGTGGTTCTGTTAAATCAGGATTATCTATGATCGATGTTATGGATTACGTTAGAGAAGCTAATGGAGTTTCTATTGAAACAATTAACACTGGTATGGCCGCATCAATGGGTTCTGTACTATTGGGGGCTGGTACAAAAGGGATGAGAAGTTCCCTAAGATTCTCAAGAACCATGATTCATCAATCATCTGGTGGGGCTGTAGGTAATATCCAAGATGCAAGAATTACTTGGAATGAGTGGGAAAAAATTAACAACACACTTTTTGAATTATTGGGTGATTATTGTGATAAAACAGCGGAACAAATAAAAGAAGATGCTACTCGTGACCTATGGTTAACAGCTGATGAAGCTCTGGAGTACGGTATTATTGACAATGTTATCGGTAAATCTGAATAACGAATAATTTAGTTTTATCTGTATCAAGGGGGGTTTTGTACTCCCCTTTTTTTAGTCAGTCCATTCCTCTATCAATCCTTGTAGGTGTGGATTAATGATTTTATATACTAACTCAAAATACTCAGAGTCTAACCATTCTAAAAATTCCCATTTATATTCAAACTCTGGTATCTCTATTTGAGCAACACTTTGGTAACCAAGAGGACTATCACAGTCTATTGGCATTAGACTAATGTTGTTCCAGTATGGTGTTGCATAGCACACAACGTCTTCATCTATTTGTGGTGACCAGGTTATCGCTCCACTCATTTCTCCTATCCAAATATGCCATCCCTTGTATGTTAGATTATTTCTAACTGAGAAATAATCTTTCATTATACTCCACTCATTAGAGTGGTAAGGTGATTTTTTTAATTTCACTTCTGGTTTGGTTTGCCTAATCCAATCGAAATCATCAGACTCTTTAATATTGAAAATTCTTTTTATGAATGGTTTTTTTGCTGCGCTACAAAACTTTTTCCTAGCCCTACCGAGCTCCATCTCATCACCATCGGTATACATAGTATTTACTTTTGAATATTCACCTGGTGTATTTTGTTCCATAACATCACTAACCACATCACAAAAAACTTTATTAGGGTTTTCTTTACTTACTATAATCCTCTGTTTTAATTTTTCTATATCTTTTTCATCGACTAAATCCTCAATTCTACGTATGGTGGTAACGTAGTAAACAAATAATTTTTCTTTCGGGTTCGACAAACCAGACGCTACCCAACTAGTCCACTCCTTATTTAGATTAGGAACAGTATCTCTAATCCAATCGAAATCACCAAGTTCTTCTTTTATGATTTTACGTAAATTCATTCTTTTTCAATAACCATTTTACGTTTACCTTTATCAGAGGTGTCATAAACAACAAAGTGTAGTTCGGGATAGATATGTTTTAGTTGGTCTTCGATAAAACTCTCAACAGCTTTAACATTACCCAAATCATCATCAGAAAACCCAACAGACATTTTGGTGTAGGTCCCGCTTTCTATTAATTTTTTCACATTTCTTAATACCTTTTTTACGAAATGTTCTATAGCCACTTTTTTAGCGTGTTCAGGATTTGACGCACCACCCGTAACCTCCAAACCAAACCTTTCACCGAATTCTTCACTAGATACTGGATAATATTCACCCATCTCATCCAAATAAAGATCAATTACTTGTTCATCATTTAACCCTTTCGTTAATGGTAAATTCTTTCTAATATTGTTTAACATTTCTTCTCTCTCACCATCACTTAATACCATGTTTATAAAAAGTTTCACACCTTCTTTTAAGGCTTCTGGTCTATGACCTCTTGCTGTGTTAATAGCAAATCTATTACCATAAATTAAGGCCTCTTTAAATTTATCCGCACTAGGAGCAAAACTACCCTGGTGTATAGCCTCTTTTGTGTCGTTGATGAATGATTCTGTTTCTCTAAAATCTATAAAAGCCTTTTCAGGGTCACCATCTCTAAACCTATAATCTGGGTTAGTTCTAACATGAGCAAATTCATCTGTAGGTACATCAACTGGCACCCAGTTATCACCCTCTTTTCTATCCATTTTAATTGTGGTAGGCATATATAAAATATTATCATCCCAGTCGAATATATAGGACCTTAATTTCATCTCTATCAAATTCCTCTTTAATCTAGCAGATTGCCTTTCTGTTAAAATATATTTCTTTTTCATTATCTAAAATAAAGTCGTTGTCTGTTATAAACCATAATTGGGTTATTTGGATTATGGTAAATTTCTTTGAAGATTTTTACTGATTCTGGCCCATCTACTTTTATAGCCTCTTTTAACCCCATGGTAAATGTGGTAGATGATTGTTCTAGTTGTTTTGGGTTACACCCTCTAACATCACAATAATCAGCTTCACAAAGTTCAGAAATAACCATCCCTGTATAGAAACCATGTAAATCATGTGGTACAACATATCTATCCGCATTACACCAAACACATACAGTACGTTTTTCCCTTAAAATATTAGCATAAGTATGATTGATTGAGTAATCACTATACTCGAATAGTTCACCATTTTCATCCTCTTCTACACCCTCTACTAGTGGCATAAACAAACCACCTGGAGACCCATGACCCATCATAATAATTCTATTATGCCTTTTCATTGTTTCCGCTAGGTTATAAAATTCGTCACGTTGTGTTAGAACCGTAGCGTTCAAATCTGCGTAGGCAGGTTTAAGAAAATCTGTCGACCTATCGTCTGGGTGTATCACTAAAATATCACCTTGTCTAACATTTTTATATCTAAGAGATTCTAATTCTTCTTGAGTCTTTTTCCTTCTAGATTTTTTTTGCCCAAAACTAAATTGATCGAACCAACTCCAATCACTATCCAAATCATCCAAATCATCCAAGTCACCCAAATCATCTAACTCATTATTTTCTCTTATAATCCTAACAAGTCTAGCAATGTCTTTTTCTGTTAAAATATTTTTATTTTTCATACTGTGTCACAAATTTTAATACTAATATCATGCGGTGCCTTTTCATCTCCACCAAAGTAAGGGTTCAAATAATAACCCAAAGGATATAGATTACCCGCCTTTAAAATAGTTGTTCCAATTAGTTTATCTTTATCAAAAATAGCCAATAAAAAATTACCGTCACCAAACGAAATTTCAAAGGAATATTCCTTGTTTATGTCTATATCTTCTATATAAATATTTTCATCCCACTCATTCACCCTTTCATCATCACGATACATATAGGCTAGTATAGAAATTCTATCACCGTTACACCTCCAACCAAACCTAATAGAATTTTTATGGTGCCAGCCATAAGACAAACCAAATAACTTATTAATATCTTTTTGGTTTTTCTTATCTTTAGTTTTATAGATACAAGAATCGGTAAAGGTTACTTTATGAGCTAACCTGGTTTTACCCCAATGTAATTTTAATTTTGGTTTATTTGTTCTGTGCCTATCATATTTTATGGTATGATATTTACACTTCATCATAACATTTTTTACAAACAAACTTACAAAATCTGGTATCTTTACCTTTATATGAACAAAAATCCCTAATGGGGTTAATTATCCATCCATAAGCTATCCATAGTAAAATATGTCCCACTAAAATAGCGTAAAATGTAAAAGCTAATGTTAAATACACACTTGATAGGGTATCTTTATAAGAAAAATACGTCTTATCATAAAGTGCGAAGAATAACGTACCTAACAAGAAGCTAGTAACTACACGACCAATGTGTGTCATATAACACCATCTTAAGAAATTTTTAATAACGTCCATAATATTTTGTTTATTAATAAATATTTGATATATTTGTAATAATCATTAAACCATAAAAAACAATATGAAATTTTCAGAACTAACAGACGAACAAATTAAGAATCTAAGTAAGGATGAACTCTTAGAGTTAGATTTGATCGAAAGTATTGGTAAAATCAATAAGCCTAATAGACTATTTAAGTCTTTCATTAGACATTCTATTGGTACATTAGTTCTTGGTATTTTATCAATGTTGTTGGGGTATGAGTTTTACTCGTTGTTTTTCTTTGTGCCGTCAGCAGTTGCGATGGTGTTAACTTATATCTTTTTTGATAAGAGAAAGACAGCTTACATATCGTTTAAAATGACTATGTTGTTTTATGAAAGTAGTGAAATCATAGACGATTCTAACATAGATTTGGTGAATAAATATATTGAAACTATTGAATAAAAAAACCTCCCACATAATGGGAGGTTTAATTTTTTTAAGTACTTTGGTTTTGTTTAACCACCAGCACCCATACCTTTAGCGTCTGGCCCAGTAAGACCCAATCCACCCCAATTAATATCTTCAGCGTTTCTATATATAAGGGTTTTATTTTCCTTATCTAATCCTACCTTACCTCTATACCCATCTTCTTCAGCTGCGGCCATAAATTCAAGATAATCAGTTCTTGTAGGTTTTTTGATAGCCCCCTTTCTAGACCAAATAGAAGCCTTTTTCTTAAAATCAGCCTCTAAAGCTCTTTTTCTAGACCTTTTACCTTCATTAAGTTCTTCTGATTCTGAAACAGAACCCTTAACATGTTTCTTAGCTTCAGGAGCGTGTTTCATTTTATTGTTTGTAGAAGTTGATGCAGATTTTGAATTACTTCTTTTTTCTACCATCTTACCAGATTCAGAACCCTTAACATGTTTCTTAGCTTCAGGAGCGTGAGAAGGCTCGTCATCTACACCCCAGTCTTTTTCTGGTGCGTTTTTAGTGTTACTTCTTTTTTCTACCATCTTACCAGAACCAGAATCACCTTTAATGTGTTTCTTAGCTTCAGGTGCTGCAGCTTCCATTACGAAAGACTCAACAACTCTTTCTAGTTGTTCTTTTCTAATTTTATATCTTTTCTTAGCCATTTAACTAGGTTTTTTATTTTTACAGTTTATAGTTTGTAAATCTCTTAAACTCATCTAATTCTTTAGATAAACCTTCAGTGATTGTATTCTCTTTATTTAGTTCATCAACCAGTGTGTTAACCGACTCATTCACGATATCAGTTTCTTCTTCTTCAGTTGTGTTTTCAGCGACAAGACCAGCCTCTTTTAGAGTGTTTTCTATAACTAAATCCAGGTCACTTCTTTTGATTATTGTAGACATAATAAATGTTTTTTAATAAATATGTAAAAAAAGGAGAAAAGGACCTATATAGTCCGATTCTCCTTAATATTATTATATATCCTCAAATGATGCCCCAGTTGGAGTTACATTAAATTCAATTATGATATACTCAAGAGCTGGAATTGGTTTTAAGAAAATCTTACCTCTCATCTCATTTCTATCGATTTCTTCTGGGTCGTCTGAAAGAACAACTCTAAAGTCAGTTAAACCTCTTTCTCTTCTAATATTATCTAGAATTGGGTTAACTAAGTTCAAGAATTGGTTTCTTACTATTTGATCATTTTGTTCGAATAGTAATCTAACAGCTACCGCTGAAATTAGTTTTCTTGTTTGTAGTAACAATCTTCTAACGTTAAGTCTATCAAGAGCTGACTCACTAACTTGTAGGTTTTTGTTACCCCAGATAACTACACCCTGATCTGAGAATGTTGCCATTGGGTTAATTCTACCTTCATAAAGTGTGTCTCTATGTTCTTCAGTTAGTTTAACTCTTGCTTGAATAGCGTCAGTAAGACCTCTAGTATAACCAGCTGTTGCGTACCATGGGAATGAAGTGTTATCTGTTAATGCTAAGTTACGTACAACTTCATATGTTGGTGGTAACCAGATGTTAACATTATTTTCAGAATCCTTCTTTTGAATCCATGGCCAATAGGTGGCTGTATAGTTACTATCAATATCCGCTATTTCTAGGAAATCAACAATATCTTCTGCTGATGATATCTCTGTTGTTGTGAATCCTAATCCAGTTAACTGATTAACGTTATCGTATGTTACACCTTCAGGTGAAGTAAGGATGAAGATTGAATCCGCTCTTTCTTCCTCGATCATATCGATTGTCTCAGTTACTAACTCATTGTTATCAACATAGTCAATATTTGTAACACTGAATACGTTTATATTAACTGATTCTGGATTTTCAAATGTTCTAATTGCGTCAAGATATGCATAATAGTCAGAAGTTCCTTCAGTGGCACTTATTTGAATAAACTCTTCATTAGTTAATCCATCAGTGAATCCTGCTCTACCAACCTTGTATCTATCACTTATCGTTCTAGTGGTTCTATAACAGTTCCAACCATCGAAACCTAATTGTGGTACAAATGTGAATTTTCTCGCGAAAATAGACTCGTAATCTGTACCCTCAATTCCAGACTGTGTTCTGAATTGTGCTACACCAACTTCGAAATCACCAGCTATAGTAGCTCCAGAATCCATATGGAACCCTTTAGTCATAGCTGTCCACTGTGTAGGTGAACTATCATTAGTATATCCTTTCCAGTTAAATAGTGTTTGATCTATTCCCTCAGTGTTTGTAATACCAAGGTATACCTTCTTAACCTTTTCTTGTGTTGGGTCATATTCTGTTTTATAAACTGGTGATGGTGCTATCACACCTGATGGGTAATCTCTAACTACGTACCCCTCAAATCCTGATGGAAACGCATCTATTGGTGCGTTAGGATTAACAACAACCATAAGATATCTACTCCTCAACTCATATTCACCATCTGCGGTTCCTATAATTCTTGCAACATACCTATCATTTTCAGGGTCCATAGAACATTTACGGAAACTTTCAATTATTGATGGTCGTCTATCTAAATCATTAAACTCTCTAACAACAACATCAAATTCCTTAGTATCAGGTCTAATATTTTGAATAGAAATTTTTATTTCTTTATTTGCTTCTGAACCGTCAGATATAGAAATAAATTTAAATAACTTGTCAACAACGTTACCACGTAATTCAGAAACAACCCAAGGAGTCTCTGGTGTCTGATATTCTTGTTTATAGTTATTAAAATTAGTTGTATAGGTTAAAGAAGTATTAATACCTCTAATATAATTATTTTCTATCATATGAGCCAATAGATTCGGATAGTGTTCCTCAACAAAGACTAATGAATCTTTATCGAAACAATCTGAACCTAATACTCTTGTTATATAATCTCTTGATGATGTATCAAAGGACACATCGTATGCTACAGTAGAAGAACCTCCTGAAGTTGTTGCTGATAATGTGAATGAAGCTTCAGGGTCAGTTTCAGCACCACCAGCATCTAATACAAGACCACTACTAACTGGGTTGGTTCTCCACTCTAAGGTATCTGTTGAATAATCAGCTCTAGACCTTATCATAGCTAGAACTACACCTTCATATTCTGTGTATTCTGTTGCTGTATATGTTGTAACAGTACCAGAAATAGTACCAGTTAATCCTGTTGCACTCACTAAACTAATTGTTGCGGAAGTACCAGTAAATGACCCCCCACCAGTTTTATCAAATACAATCCCTTCTGGATATGTGTCCGTGTCAGACGGTACTGCTGTATCATCAGTCAAGGTTGGGCCGTTAGGGAATAAACCAAGATCGTATAAATATTTTGCGTTTGCATCTGTAAAGTTATAGTATGTTGTTCCACCACTAAAGTCGGCAGTAAATGTAGTTGTTGCGGTAAATGCTACGATTGTGTCAGGGTCATAATTTGCGTCTGCAGTAATTAACCAAGCTACACCAGCATCATAACCAGTTAACCCTAAGATACGGGTCACGAATAGTTGGTTAGATTCTGACAGGTAACTTCTAGCTATATATGGTAGTTCATACTTTGGTTTATTATCACCAAATTTTTCAGGGTTTTGGCCACCAAAGATAGCAACAAACTCCTCATAATCTGTGATAAAAATGGGTTCAAAAGCGGGACCTTTAATGGTCTCACCAACAACACCCAATGTTGTTACACCTACTTGTTGAGCTACAAAGGTTAAATCTCTTTCCGATGTGAACACCCCAGGTGATACGAATATTTTATTGTCAGCCATTTATCTTTTATTTTCTGATTAAAGTTATTTTATTAATAAATATGATGGGAAATAGTAAAAGATTTAGACCTTATTGTTTAAAGTATGATAAAAAACATATTTTTGTCATACTTATAAAGAAAAACCCCATGAAAAGAACGAAAAACATAAAAATCACACCAGCAACACATAAACTTTTAAAAGACCATTGTGAAAAGAACGGATTAAAAATGTTTGCTTTTGTTGAGAAATTAATTAGAGATGAGTGTAAAACTAAAAGAGATATATATGGTGAAGTTATCGATTGATATTGTTAGAAACAGTACCGTCAAAAACTAACTTAGGTTTCCTACGTCCAACCAACTGGTACGATTTATAATAATTATCTTCAGCAGATTTTTTACCTAACGCCCACCAACCCCTCATAACTTCACTATTAAAAATTAGTGAATTATTAGTTAATCTTTCTGGTGTAAAATAAAAATTTAAATTAATATTATTACCATAATTTTTTAGATTATTTAATGACAATTCACTACTCTCAATTGTTAACCACATTATATCTGATGATCTAACTATATAGTGGAATGGGTTTCTTATTTTTTCTACATTAAGTTGCTTAACATCTTTCCTCAAAACAATAACATCTATATCTGTAGCCCCACAATCAATGGCGTGTTGTAAAACTGCATGTTCCGCAAGTGAACCATCTGCATACTCATAACCATCTTTCCTAACGATGTTCATGAAAGGTGGCACAGAACATGATGCCCACATCCACTCGGTGTAATCTTTATAACCATAATCTTTACTAGATTTAAACTCTGATTGTGCTAGTGTTAAATTTGTAACACAACTTATAACTTCTTTTTCAGATTCTTTAATTTGTTTAAAATCTCTCTCAGATAAAATTTTTTTTATATATTTTCTTAGGTTTGAGGAATCACCGAAAGATTTTTTCCTTCTAATTAAAATGTTATATAAAACACTCCAGTGATTAATACCCACCTTAACTACACCATTTTTATCCTTATAAACTTTGAATGGGTTAATCTTAAAAATATCTTTCTGTGTGACATTAGTATAACCACCATAAAGTTTATCGAAAGCTTTTATGGATATTAAAGGTACTAATAGATTACCAGTAGACGTACCAATTAATAAATCGTAATCCCTATTTTTTTCCATCATCAAGTACTCGACAACACCGCCACCGAATGCCCCTTTAGAGCCACCACCAGATATTACTAAGGCACGTTTAGTCATAATAATATTATAACAAATATTTTATTATTGTAAATTATTGTGCTCCACCAGATGGTTCATATTGATTACAACCACCTTTAGCCGAAATAGAAATTTCTTTTAGTATACAATTAGTTGTGCCCTCCACTTCTTTATAGTGTTCACAACTCTTCGCATCACAATGGAACATAGATGTGTTATTAACATCAGTATTTTCTCCTAGAAGTTTTTTGTTAGCTTCTTCTATATTTTTAAGTTTATCTTTTTTCATAATTTTACTATTTTTTCTTAGCTCTCATTTTAATCGTTTTACAGGCTTTCTTTAATTGGTTCTTATCACCCAAACCTTTCATATAATTATAACCACTCTCCCACCAATCCTTCATCATAGTTTCATCAAAATACATTGAATTTTCAATGAGTCTTTCTGGTAAATAGTATATATTAACGGTAACATTATTATCTTTTGCCATATTTTTAGCAGCTTCAATATCTCTATCAGTTGTTTCTCTCATCATAACATCAATCATTCTCTCAATAAGTTTAAGAGGATTGTTACCGAAATCTATTTCAGGGTCACCAGAGTAGTGTTCAGTTTTTGTTGTAATAACATCGATCTCAGTAGCACCAAGTTCAATAGCTTTTTTAATAGGTACGTGTTCCATGAAACCACCATCAGCATAATAATCTTTATCAGCACCACGTTTAACCAAAGAAGTGAAAGGAACCCCATTACAAGAAATCCAGGTCCAATCACAAAACTGATCATAACCATCAGGACCTAAAATTTTTGATGAGTAGTATTCTTCCCTCACTTTAGATAGATTAGTCACACNNAAATTTTTACCTTTAGCTAGAGATTTTTCATATTTTTCCTTTGGGAAGAACTTATATATTAAATTTTTCAGATTTGACGAATCACCAAACGTAGGTTCTTTTCTAAACATCATCATCCTTAATATAGACCACATATTTAACTTAGCTTCAGTGTCCCCATCTTTACCTTGTTTAAACGGGCTAATTTCATAAATGTCATCTAAGTTCATGGTTGTGTAACTTTCCTTGAGGTCATCAAAATCATCAATAGAAACTAATGTTTGTAATAAAGTACCTGTTGACGTACCTACATATAAATCATAATCTTTTCCCATTTCTTTTTTCATATACTCAAGCATACCACCTGTATATGCTCCTTTTGAACCACCTCCCGATAATACTAATGCTTTCATTTTTTTTGTTTTTTTTTCATACTTATTTTACCATCGATTCGGTGGTAGGTATAATTTATCCATATCATAATATCCACCCCTGAACACTTCCACTAAACCATCTATCATATCGTTTATAGTACCCACACTAGTTACATATCCTTTTTCGGCTAAACCTGAACCTACAAAACTACCAGTACTCTCTATATAATCCATTATACCACTATCTTCATCATCGTCATTGGTACCCAATATCCCATAATTAAGCATATCTTCAACTAAATCCCTAGTCGACCTAACAAAATCTATTGCGTCCGCAAAACTCAAGTAGTCAACTGTTACATATTTTGCGGCAACCCATCTAATCTCACATGCTTTTACATATTTGAAATTGTGTTCCAAGTATTCAGTTAAAACTCTTTCTTTAGCTTGTAATAGTGACATTCCTTGGCCCATATAAAAACCTATTATTGTTGTGGTATCTATAGCTCTATATCTAGCCATTTTAGATTGAATATCAAAAGTCATCGCGGAAAATGGTATTTGTTGAACCATAAATTTAGCATAATCCCTTATATGTTTATAATCTAGTCTATTATAATCATAAAATAATTCAAACAAAGAGATATTAGTAACATCTGTGGAAGTGTTACCACTAAAATCATAACCATCTTCTACCGTATAGTAATACTTTAATTTACCCTCTTTTGTATTTTGAATACCATCTATATTTTTAACTGCAAATTTCATTTTTATATTTGTATTGCGGAAAAGTTAATACTATTAAGTAAAATATCTTTATTAGCCGTATTATTACGTATATATAGTTCCATATAATCACCAGGACTTAACGGAACAATCCCAGTTAAACTAATAGATTCTTTTTTGGTCCCAAGTTCATTAGCTATCACAATATTGTTTAATTGGACCCCGTTTACGGAAATCCAAAAATCATATAACTGATTATTGGCTGAAGCTTCTGCTGTCATACTAACAGTTAAATGAAATTGTTGTTGTGTTTCTGAACCATTAAATGTTAGTGTACCAGCACTATATGTAAAACCCTTACTATTATCTGAAAAGGTGTCACCAGTAAATTGTGTCCCCACTTTTATTGGTGTACTAACTGGTGTAACAGTGTATATCGAATTATCATATCGATACCATTGAGCCCAATTTTTAAATATACTGTCACCAATTGTTTTACCACTAATTGTTAAATCACCCTCTATATTAGTAATATTAATATTTTCTGTTATAGTAACACCATCATTTCTTTCTAATGTTAAAGTATTCCCTGTTGAATTCCATGTCATCCCTGTGACATAAACATCTGTTGCTCCAGTGCTGACCTGGTCTAGAACCCACTGAGCTGAGGGTATTTCATTACCAGTGAAAGGTGAAAAATCTTGACTATATTGTAGTTTACCTAATAAAGTATCACCTGAAATTGAACATCTATCCCACCCTATAGGCACAATCTGATTTTGTGTTGTACCAGATGTGTATAAAATTACATCAGCAGTGTTTAGAGCCAACTCACCCAACTTAAGTTGACCTGAAGTAGGTACTTTGCCAGGCACATTAGACCTTTTAAGTAAGAATCTTGAATTTCTATTAGCCATATATATGGACTACAATAAATTTTCCCTATATAGGGTTTATGATTCGGTTATATAACCTCTATAAATTAAATATCCCCACCCTTAGTAAGAATGGGGATTATTTTAAAATTTATTTTTATTAATAGGTACCACCATCTAAGCAATCGTCCTCAGCGAGTACCCTTTTACCATCAGGTGCTCCTGAACTATTATTGGTATTTCTAATTAAGATATCGTTCATTTGTGTAAAGAAACCTAAATTAGATGCTCCCGTAGCCGCTGTATACTCGGCGTTAGAATTAATATTACCGTTCAGATAAAGAACACCAGTTGCCAACACAATGTCCGTACCAGCTCCATCACCGTCTTGAACGGTAAATCCAGCTCCTTGATATGTAGCACTTGTATCACCAGTAGGGTTATAATTAATTGTTATATTATTATCCTCTACATACAAATTGGTGGTATCAACAACAGTTTCAGTACCGTAAACAGTTAAATTACCATGTACTAATAAATCACCCACACCAGGGTTGTTTCCTGGTGCCCCACCAGAACCGATAACTAAACCACCATCACCAATAGATGATGTAGTACCTGATGGATTTGTAACAGATAAATTATTAGTTGTTAGAGTATCTGTTATATCGTTATATTCGAATCCTGCCTCAGTGGTTAACCCACCAGAACCATTTGTGTATACAACTCTACCAGAACCTAATCCTGAAATTGTCACACCAGTTGCCGAAATATCACCCGCGTAAACAGTGCTCCATCTATCAGAAACAGTACCCAAATTATAACCTAAGTCTATACCAGGGTTGAAATCTGCGTGTGACACCACATTACTTGCTGGCCTAAAATTAAAGTCTCCAGTATTACCAGATATTTCAAAATTACCACCAGTTTCTTCAAGTGTGGTGGTAGTAGTACCAACCCTTACTTTTCTAACCCACAACTCATCCCATCTTTGCCCGTCAGCACCTAGATCGTAAGTTAAATGTGCTCCAGGTAATATATCACCCCAAGAGGTGGTTACCCCAGTAATATCTAAATTATCGTTAATTACAATATTACCCGTTGAATTTGCTAATTCACCTTGTAAATCTAAATTACCAGTATTCGTCATACCTGTAACTTGATTTATTGTTACACTTAAATCAGGTTGGCCTTCATTTTGTGATATAGTTAATGAGTTAGAGTTATTATAAGTGAAACCAGTAACGTAAGTATCTACAGTAGAAACCACATTTATTTGTAATAACTCATTACCCCCTTCATTTAATGTTGTGAGTGTCACATTTGTCCCACCAGTTAATTTATCTTCTAAAAACCCAGGTGTCGTATCGTTAGCTGATACCTTAACATCTTTTGTGTCACCTGAGGACGCTGCTATGTCAGCTAAAGTAGCAAACGGATTAGACGATGACGGTGAAGTAGAACCTGTCACTGCTGCGTGTTCATCATGTGTGATATGATAATATTGACCAGATGAACCACCTTGTAACCCTATTAAATCAGTATTGTGGTTTAGTGTCAGCCCTGTTGTAGATGTGATATCTATATATGCTGTAAGAGAACCTTGTCCCTGATTACGAGTCAACGTAAGTATGTTATTACTATTATTGAAGGTTGCTCCTGTTACATAAGTGTCTACACCCTGAATATTTGAAATATCATCAAGAACAAATCCACTAGATGTACCTTTTAAATATTTGTCAACAAGACCAGCTCCAGAAATGTTTTCATATTTTGTTAATCTATTTCTTAATGTTAAATCATATAGATTAGACCCCACTTCGAAAAAATTAGCTGATGTACCTGTACCAGCTGGCGTCCATTCTGAGGTCGAGGTAGTAATACCAGAAAAGTACATAATACCATCTGCGGTATTAACAATAGGTTCACCAGCAAATAATTGTGTAGGTAAGGGCCTATTTACTATATCTGAATTTTTAATTTTTAATCTAAAGTCTCTTGTTGCCATTTATTTTATTTTTTAATATAAATATGTTAATAATCCCCTGCGTCTAAACAGTCATTCTGTATTATTGAATTATTTGCCGTTATTATTCTACTATTACTATCAGAATCCAGACCCAAGTCTAATCGTGGGGTTATAACTTTAGTAGTAGAAGTCCACACAGTAGAAGTCCCACTAACAGTGTTTACCTCCCTCCATCTCCTTACTGGGCTACCTAATTTAACAGTATCGTCAGTTTCAGGTAACACTCTAGGGTTAGGATAAAACGTGACAATATCACTAATTGTCACACCACTAGAACATGGGTCTATTTTGTCAGTGATAATTGTATTAGTAGTTCCAGTATCACAATTAACAATATTACCACTAACAAATAAATCACCCAGCACAGTCTGACCACTGAATGCTGGCGGTTCAGGTTGTACAACAATATATTTTACTATGTCAGTATTACATTTATTATTCATTATAGTGGTACCAGTCCTCTAAGTGTTATTTCTGAGATTTTTGTAGAATCATCCTTAACAATCTCAATTATAAGTTCATCCTCTGCTTCCGCCGTAAACGGTAAACTAACAGGTGAACCATTTTTTAATATCGTATAACTTAAAATGTTATCAGTATCTACCGTCTTATAATTAGTTTCATTTTCTATTGTAAGCCTAACACTAGTAGGAGCACCAACTAAAAACTGAATTACACATGTTAATGTTTTATCTTTAGAACTATCGTCGGTTAAGAACCTAACAACTGGTTTGATAGATTTATCCATTATTTCAGTTGAAACGAAAGCCCTTGTTACAGCGGGAACAACCTCAAATTCTTCGGGGTCAACTAGATAACCTTGTAATTTCATCTCATAAGTTTGAACATAATACCTCTTATTATTCAAATCTGTTATTTGACTTTCATCTCCTATATTTTCTAAAAGAATTGGGAAGTAGTGTCCCTTAACATTTATGTAAGCTTGTGCAGAAGCAAATTCCTGTAAAACCCTTTGGTTGAATAAATTTAATTCTCTTTGTTTGAAAGAGAAAAATCTAACTATATAAGTTAAATCAACACCTACAGGGTTTGGTATTGTGTGAATCTCTATCTCTTTCCTATTACCGTTCCAAATAGGTACTTTAGAGTAAGGAAAGTTTTTTCTAACAGGAATTTTAAAGTCAGCCGGATTAGTACCAGGTTGTGCGTCAGGTTTTCTAACTACGGATACAAAAGGTATTTTAATATTATCATACTTATCAGAGTTAGACCAAGTCTTAGAAAATTCATTCCACCTTTGAATACTAAAAGCGTGAACAGGAACTTGGTCCCCCTTTATCATTATACCCAACTCATTATTAACAAATTCTATAAACCCTTTGTCTAGATCACCATGGTCTACGGCTCTAGGCAGAAACTGTTTGTTCTTTTCCAAGAACTGATTAACCCAATTATCAGGTCCTCCCTGTGGGTCAATTCTTTTAATAGGTACCGATAGTTTTCTCTTCTTAGGTAATGCCATTAAAAATTGGGGTTAAATTCGTCAACATCTGCGTTAACACACATGATTGTTCTATAGTAACCTTTGTACCCTAATCTTGTGTGAACGTTATCTGAATTAATTCTACCATCATTAACAACGGTAAAATATTTTATGTTATCTTCTTTATCTACGTATCCAATATAGTCACCATATCTAATGTCAACACCCAACTCCTCCAAGTGGTCAGTGAATACGGTAAAATTAAAATCACCATATTCTAAAAATTGACCCATACCCTCAGAATAGGAATCTTGTTTAGGTTCACCTAGTATTGGTCTGACGTTTATCTCTTTTGGTGGGAAAAATTTTATTTCCTCTGCATCAGCTTCACCCCAAACATCATCAGTATTGCTTTTAGCTCTATCTACTTGAAATAATACTACTTTAAAATCTAGGTCTCCTTCGATATATTCTCTAGCCATCTCATTCTCAAGTCTAAAATCTGACTCGTCGTAGAATTTACTTAAACGTGAAATGGGGTATTTTTTCTTAGCCATTAAAAGTGGTTTTTTATATAAATATTTAAAGAATCGTGATTTATTTATTTTCTAGAGATTATTTTTATATTTAAATGGTTATGGCTGACATTAGTAGGTTAAAGAACAAAAAAACACTACTGAAATTAAATGATTATACTGGCACTAACGAATATTTAATTTCACTAAAAGAGAGGTTACAAAAAGAAGGTACGTTTGTGATCTCACCTTCTCTTGCCGAATATATTAATAAACATTTTGATAAAGAGCCTGTTGAGGTTAACAAAATTGTGGGAATAACGGAGTATTTGGGTAAGCAATTAAAGGAACAGTTTGATTTAAAACATTTACCAGAAAAGATTTTAGTTGAAAAGGTTTTAGGTGAGACAGATAAAAGTTATCATGTAAAAGGTAAGGTATATAGAAACCAAAAATACTCACCAATATTTTATGTATCTAAAACACAAATTTATGAAAATTTATTAGATGTTGTTGAGGAGGTAGATGTCGATTTTGACAAATACCAGGAAATGGACAAACGTGGATGGAGAGCTTTCAAACATCAGGAAACAGGTATAAAATTCCTTTTAAGTAAAAAGAAATGTATTTTAGGTGATGATATGGGTCTAGGAAAAGCGGCAGCTTTAGACAGTAAGTTATTAACCCCCAAAGGGTATATTAAAATGGGTGATGTTAACATTGGTGATTATGTAATAGGTTCTAATGGTAAAAAAACTAAGGTGACAGGTATATATCCACAAGGTATTAAAAAGATGTTTAATATAACCTTTACCGATGGTACTGTGGTTGAAACTTGTGATGAACATTTGTGGGCTGTACAAACAACAAACCATAGAAAAAGGGGTAATGGTTTTATTGTTAAAACCCTAAATGAACTTATGGGTGATTTAACCTATGGTAAACACGGTAATTTAAAATGGTATATACCAATCGTTAAACCAGTAAAATTCGACTCAAACGATAAACTTATTGTTGACCCCTACTTAATGGGGGTTTTATTAGGTGATGGTTCTATCTCACAACACACAACCAATTTTAGTACAGAAGACAGTGAACTAATAGAGTTTATTTCTTCAACACTACCTGAAAATCATATGATAAAACATCGTTCTAATTATGATTATGGTATTATAGGTGAGGGGGGTAAAAACATTATTACTAGAGAGTTAAAAGACATAAATTTATTGGGTACTAAATCTGACACTAAATTTATACCTAAAAAATATTTATATACTTCCATAGAAAACAGAATTAGTTTACTACAAGGTTTATTAGATACAGATGGGTATTGCTCAACAAAAGGTGCAATACAATTTTATAGTGTATCAAAACAACTATCAGATGATGTTAAAGGTTTGGTACAATCACTAGGTGGCGTTGCTAGACAGAGTTCTAAAATAAGTTCCTACAGATTGCCCAACGGAAAATTAAAAGAGTGTAGTGAATCATTTATTTTAACAATAAACTTACCACAAGAAATAGTGCCATTTAGGTTAAAACGTAAGTTAAATAGGGTGAATACTAATAAAAAATACAATCCTAGTAGGGGTATTAAGTCTATTGAATTTTCAAGGTACAGTGAGGCACAATGCATTTCTGTTGAAGCTGAGGATAGATTATATGTTATGGATGATTATGTGGTAACACACAACACTTATCAATCTATCGTTGCGGCTTTAGAGGCTGATGCACAAAAAGTTTTGGTTGTGTGTCCTGCAAATGCTAAAATTAACTGGTATAGAGAAATATCAAACTTTGTTCCCGAAGAAGATATTGTTATTCTACAAACAGGTTTCTATAACCCAAAAAGATTCACAATTATTAATTACGATATTCTTAAAAACTTCCACACCCTGGTTGACAGGAGAAAAAAGTATGAAGAAGATGAAATAAAAAGGTTTTTATATGACGAAGGTTTTGATTTAATCATCATGGATGAGGCTCATATGGTAAAAAACCCTAAAGCCAATAGGACAAAGATCATCAACCAAATCTGTGAGAACATAGATAGAAGGTGGTTGTTGACGGGTACACCAATTGCTAACAGACCAATGGATTTCTTTAATCTATTAAATCTATGTGAAGCGCCAGTAACTTCTAGTTGGAAGTATTATGCTTTTAGGTATTGTGATGGTAAAAAGTTCCGTAAGAAAACTAAAGCCGGTAAATTCCGTGATATTTGGGTTACTGATGGGGCTTCTAATCTTGAAGAATTACATGAAAGAACAAAGAGTTTAATTTTAAGAAGAAAGAAAGAGGACCACCTAGACTTACCACCTAAGATTGTTGCCCCATATTACATGGAACTAGATGATATGGTACAATATGGTAGGGTATTCGAAGAATATCTTGAGTGGGCTAAATCTGAGGGTAAAAGACTTGGGGCAGGTAGACACATGGTTGAGTTGGTTGTTCTTAGGAAATATCTTGCTAGTGAGAAGGTTAAACAAAGTATTGAATTGGCTGAACAAGCTATTGAGAATGGTCAAAAGGTAATCATCTTTACCAATTTCACGGATTCATTTAATGATTTAATGAGACACTTTGGTAGGATTGCTGTAGGACACAATGGTGCTATGAATGGTACTCAAAAACAAAGGTCTATCGATGAATTCCAAAATAACGATAAAGTTAAAGTCTTTGTTGGTAATCTTATTTCAGCAGGTACGGCTATTACTCTTACCGAGGCTGAAGTTGTAATTATGAATGACTTAGATTTCGTTCCTGCTAACCATGCTCAGGCGGAGGACAGGGCGTGGCGTATCGGGGTCCAACACACGGTTAATGTTTATTACCCAATCGCCATTGGTACAATCGATGAGATGATATATAATGTCTTAGATAAGAAAAAAAGTGTAATATCACAAGCAATAGGTGAGGATTTCGAAGAATTAGATATTTCTAACGATCTAATCGGTTCTATCCTTAATAAATAATGTGTATTCTTGTTTAAGAACCCAATAAAACCCATGTTTTCTCTTAGATTTATTCCTAGTCACATAATCAACCCTATAACCTAATTCTCTTTCTATTTCTCCCGAAGAATACCACTCTTTAATGATGTTAAAATCTTCATCTAATTGTAATATTGGTTTAGATTTTTTAACCCTACTCTGTTTAAGTTTTGTTTCTTCTGAGTGTGTTCTATTTAATGCCGCCTTTCTTTTTTTCTCAATAGTCTCCTCACTGAATTTACGACCCAACATCTTCTGTCTAATTTTTTCCTTAGTTTCTTCTGATAATTTTCTACCATACATAGCGCTATTCTTTCCACTATGTCTTTTAGACATCAAGGTTTTTGTCTCTTCAGAGTGTTTATGACCATAATTATTTTCAGCTTTAGGTCTACAATTATACCCACTATTATATGAATCATAATAATCTATCCAATGTTGTTCTCTCTGAATTAATTTATCGTTATCGATTTCTTCATATTCTTCTATTGACTCAAAAATAAAAGAATCTTCACCATGTTTATTATAAGAGTTTTGTAGTTTATTAGAGTGGTGATTACCGTTTGATAAATTTTTAAAATGTCTTTGTTCTCTAGCCTCTAGTTTAACACTAGAACCCACATAGACTTTATCCGTTTTAAGATTTTTGATTAAATATATACCTTTCATATTAGATAAATATGTAGGCATACTAATTAGGACAAGCTTTCCAATTAAAAGTCTCTCCACCAATCACCACCCTTTTTAGTTTCGTAGTTTTTAACCATGGTTTTAAATTGGTCTTGTGTAATAAACTCAAACCTATCCATATCATTTATTGGTACACTTGAGTAGTCTACGACATATTCACCCCAACCAATATCCTCAACATCAGGCATTATATACAAGAAATTTACCTCTTCACCATAACAATTAATGTCAGCATCATACCCAATATCAAATAAAATTCCGGCTATAGTACAAATAGTGTCACCATCTAAATTACTAACATCCATACAATACCATTTATCTTTATCCCACATAAGTGGTTCAGTATCTTTAATCCATTGTAACTCATTAGATTCCTCTTTTAGTATCCCACTAAATAGAGCTTTCATATCACTTAGTCTTTGATAAATTTGATAGTCGGTGTTATGTGTATCACCATAACCTAACCATTCTTGAACATCATCCCTATCAACCTCATAGTTCCAATAACCAGTTGACAATTTATTAGGGAATTTAGATTCAATAAAAAAACTTAAGGCTAACATTGCTTCACCATAATATACACCATCTTCTTGACTCATCCACTCCAACTCGTCTCTCCTATCCTCTAAAGCGTCATGATATTCACCACAATCACCTTTACATGGGTTAGGGTCTTCAGCCCCTATTGATTTATTGTATTTTGTTAATAACTCCATGAATTCATCTATTTCCTCATGACTATACACGTAGGTAACACCTTGTGGATGACCTTCATAGTTTGGTGCTTGGGGGACATCCCTAATCCAGCTGAAATCAGATTCATTTATATCTTGTGGTAAAACAATCTCATTAAAAGGTACTGACCAAATGTATGGATATGGGGCATTACCTTCTCTAAGTGAATTTCTCCATTCTTCAGAGTCGATATCTAAATCTAAGTCAAACCAAGTTTTTCTATTTAAATGGTCTGGATATATTTTAACAATATGATAGTCATAACCATGACAATCTTCATATTCACCTTCATATCTAACAACATCACCAACTTCTAAATCTTCAATTGTTTTTGGTTTTGTATTTCTAATCCAATCGAAGTCATCTTCCTCGTTTATATTTTTTGTTTTCTCCCATAAATCATTTAATCTCGATACCTCTTCATAACTCAACCAACGACACTCACGAGTTTTTAAGCACTCTAAATGACTGTCTGGTTCTATATCAAAACTGTAACTATAATTATGGTCACGAGTTTGTCTTTTAAACCTTCTAACATTCTGTACAACAACCCTATATCTGGCATCTAATGTTAATTTTTCCCACATACTATTTGACATATAGTTCCGTGTTCCTCCATATCTTTCCTCAACCTTAATAACTTTGAAAACATTATAAAAGGGGTCATCTTCATAAAATCTATCATTAACCTTAAAATATTGACCCTCCCATGTTTCAGGTCTATTGTTGTCAGGTTTAGCACTAATATCCCTAATCCATTTGAAATCTGATTCCAATAAATCTTTATGATGAAAATCACTACCCACAATCATTTCTCTATCATGACTAAGACCAATAAAACCACCCCTACGCATAGATATAACATCCCTAACAGCCCAAGAACCATAAGATTTTTGTATTATAGTCAATATAATTATATCATAAGACATAATAATTTTCTCAATGTAAACCTCATCAGGGTTTGAGGTTTTAAACCCGTTTTGTAAAATATCTCTAATAAATTCTATTTCCCCCTTTACATCGTGTCTATTACTTTTTTGTACTGGTTCACTATTGAAGAATCTCCACTCCTTTTTATATTCATCAGGTGTGGCATTAATTAAATCTCTATAATCATAGTTTAAAAATGGGCCTTCATCCTTAATCCAATCAAAATCCGACTCTTTTATTATTTTCTTTATAAGATTTCTCATCATTAATAAATACTCGAATATTTATCAATAAAGCATATTATGTCATTAGTTATTAGCGACGCAGAAAAAGAGAAATTATTTAGACAAGTAAAACATAGACTTGGTGGTGGTGTTCGTAAAGTAGAGTTACCAGAAGAAACATTATGCACCCTACTTGAAATCGCTATTGAAGACCATTCATCTAGAATAACAGAATGGTTAATAGAGGCACAATGGTCATCGTTGTATGGTAAAGACATTTCTACTACAGATATTGCCAGAAGTTTAACTGTTAGAGAACAAGGTTATGAAGATTCTTGGACATATGCTTACTCTAAATTAGTTGGTTTACAAGCTCGTGGGCCATGGGAGTTGAAGAAAGATTACGTTGTACTTAAAGAAGGTCAACAAGTTTATGAGATACCAGCTGGCCGTGAAATAAATGAAGTTTTATGGATAACACCACCAACAATAGATCACGCTCTATACTCTAATTATGGTTTTGGTGATTATGGTTTTGGTGGTGGTTTTGCACAAGTACCTTTCGGTGGTGGTGGGGGAGGATTCGGCTATGGTGGGTTCTATTTAGCTCCAGCATATGATATATTAATTAGGGATGCTGATTATGATTTAAAACAAAGAATAATATCGTCAGATTTGATTTATAAAATTACAGCAGGACCTAACGGGACTAAATTACTACACCTTATTCCACCACCTGGTTCTAGAATATTATTTGGTCGTGGTGGTTTAGCTGGTCGTGGTGGTAGTATTGATGTTACTGGTAGTAAGGTTTGGTATCACTATTATGAAACTACCTCAGAGGAGGAGAGGCAAAGATGTTTAAACGAAAATAAAGACATAATAAAGTTACCTACAGATGTGCCAGTTGATGTTGTTAATTATTCTGAACTTAACACACCATCACAACAATGGGTTAGGGAATGGTTTACGGCTTTAGCTAAAGAAACACTTGGTAGAGTTAGGGGTAAATTTGGTGGGGCTTTAGGTGTTACTGATGCTGAAGTTACCATGGATTATGATTCATTATTAAGTGAGTCTAAAGAAGATAAAGAGAAATTGGAGACTAGATTAAAAGATAGGTTAGAAAGAATGATGCCGGATAAGATGTTAGAAAGAAAAGCGGCTGAAGCGGAAAACCTTAATAAAGCATTACAGTATAGACCACTTGGTCATCATTGGAATATAATATAATTATTTTATGCCATTTAGAATAAGGCCTCATTTTGAGGATAGACAAATTGTACAATATAGCGGAGAAACTATAACACTATCTGGTTTTACTAAAGCTGGACATACTGGTATGTTAGTTATAGAGCCGACAGTTTTAGATTTCACTGGGTCAACCAGTGGTGCCTCAACAACAACAATAAATGGTTTAACAGGTTATCTTAATGGTAGTAGGTTCTCTGGCCTAAAGGTATACCCACCTGTACTTAAACTGAGTGGGGGTACTGGTACTACAACAGTAGATGTGACTGGTTACGTTTTAAAAGCTTTTGATGCTGATGGTACTGTTTATTGGGATGCTAGTTCTACTGTTAGTGCTGATACTAACACATATGTAGATAGTGCTAGTATTAATTGTGGTACTAATATCTTACAATTAACTAGGAATGATGCGGTAAATGTGGATGTTGATCTATCTTGTCTCACATTTACTGGTAACACATCTGGAGACTGTATTACAGATATATATGTTTCTAACATACACTCATGTTCACCACTTAACATTAACCCACTAGATGAGGGTAGTGTTTATTTTGGGTCAACAAGTGCTGTTACTGTAGATTTAAGTAATGATAGATTGGGAGTAGGCACCATATCACCAGCATCAAAACTTACAGTTAAAGGTGATGGGACAGGTTCTACTGTAAACACTCTATTGCAAGATAGTTTAGGCAATAACCTATTAGATATACGTGACAGTGGTAGGATTTTAATAAACCAATCAAATAAATCTTTGGGTGTTGCTGGGGATAACTTATTTACTATTAGAGGTAGTTCTGACGCCGATTTATTTCAAGTGGACTCACTACAAGATTATGTGGGTATCGGTAAAAACCCTTTAGATGGTTCAGGTATATCAGCTAAATTACATATTAAATCAGATACTTCTAGTAGTACGGACGATGCGTTTTATATTGAGAACTCTTCATCTTCTCCATTATTTATTATTCAAGATAACGGTTATATTGGTGCCGGATTTTCTTCACCAACAGCCACCCTTCACATACAAGGGGAGGGTTCAACAGACACTACAGAACCATTTATTGTGGAAAATTCGTCCGCAACACCAATAATATATACAGACAATAGTGGTGATGTGGGTATTGGTACGAATAGTGTGACTAAAGTCTTTACAGTTAAGACAAGCACAAATGATGATGGTATTGTTTTACACAATGGTAGTGACAATATTAGAGCCGCCCTTTATTACCAAAGTGCGACAGATTCAACTGATTTTATTTTATATGACGGTTCCCAAATAAGAACCAGATTCAGAGCCGACACCAGTGATGATAGTTACATACACGGTACATTATTGATAGACAATAACCTTGCCGCAACAACAGTACAAAGTGGTTATCAAATAGACTTTAGGGGTCGAACAAAATTAGCCTCACATACTGGAGCACAAAATTGTAGAATTATTGGTGCGGGTGGTGATGCGAACCTAGATATTATTGGTAACAATCCAGCTGTCACAGGTAACACAAGAGCGTACAGATTTGCTTCTGAAGATATTGCATCTCTAAATAATAGAGAAGCTAGGTTGGTTCTAAGAGGTTATAATGATGACGATGGTTCTGCTTCTGAAATTTTACCAACAACAGGTAGGGCTAATTACATTTACATACAACCTAGGGGCCACACAAATGGTTCTATTTTTGATGTTATAACGGTAAATCCTAGCAAAGCGGACATCGATTTCAATATCATGGGCGATACTAAAGATAACCTGTTTTATCTTGATGCGAGTACAGACTCTATTGGTATTTATACACCGGCCCCAACGGCAACACTACAATTAGGTGATGCCACAGGTGATACCGCAACATTTAGATATATTGATGGTAACCAAAGTGATGGATATGTTTTAACTACTGATACTGATGGTAATGCTACATGGAAAGAACCAACAACATTTACAGGTAACACTTCTGGGTCTTGTATAACTGATTTATATGTGACCAACATTCATGGTTGTTCACCAGTTAATGTACAAACAGATTTAGAGATTAAAGGCACACATACGTTATTATCAGATTCCTCAACATTGGCAGATAATTGGTCTACATTAACATCGTTATTTAATGGCCAAATAATTAACTATGACACCGATTCAAGTAACGCATTAATTTTATCCAATAACAATCCTTCTGGTAGTACTGGAATGTTTTTTGGTAATCTAGATGGGTACCCATCAACTAGAAGGACTGGATTCTTATCTTATTATGGTACAGCACACACTAGAGGTGGTACACCAAATGTGGGTACAGGATTCTTTAGAAATAAAGTAGTATTACAGTCACAAAGTGATGCTGATGGATTAGTTATTTCTCCAGGTATTGGTGATGTTAACGCAACACTTTGGTTTGAAATTAACGGTAATTCTGTTGGTATAGTAGATACTGATAAAGGTAATTGGGGATTTGGGTTAAATTCCGATGGTACTGAAATGCCTAACGCCACAGTACAAATTGGTAGTTCTGGTAGTACAGCAACCATGGTTTATCACCCAACCAATGTTCCTGCTACATCTGGTGATACTGGTAATGTTGGTGAAATGAGTTGGGATGACACCTATTTTTATATTAGGACTAACACTGGGTGGGGAAGGGTAGCCTTAGATTACGCATTTTAATTATGGGGATTAGAGACTATTATTTTAAAAATATTGAAGGTAGATTGGTTAAAGAAGATTATTGGGATTTTTATCTTTCTTCTGATGACCAGGGCCAATGCTTAGATTATGCGACTAAATGTCAGGATTCTTGTTCAGGAGATTATTCTATTATAACAGATAAATTGGTTATGTGGTTCGACACTAACCAAACTGGTTCAACAATTGATGGTTCTTATATAAAATCTTTAGTAGAATGGGAAAATTATGAAATTAAACCATCCACAGGTTTTACTTTATGTGACTTTGGTTTAACTGGTGTTGATAATGGTAGATACGATCAATTATCTGGTATAACGGTTACTATAACATCTGCAGATACTAAAGTTGTTCTATATCCAGTCACAGGTTATACAATAACTGATTCTGGAACAACAAAGGGTAAGTACGATTATCCTTGGAGTTTTATGACTGGTACTACCACAAATGGTGGTTGTGACGTTGGTGACACTGTTTGTTTAAATGGTGGTTTTTATCAGGGTTATTTTAAATTAGATTTCTTAGAACCAACACCTAAAACTGAAGAAGAAACTGACGATTGTGGTGATACAACAACTACACTTGTAGAAGGTGATGATGAGGCAATGAAATATGATCTTATGCCGACAGACTTCGACGAAGGTTGGACAATGGAAACATGGGTTAAATGGGATAATAATTATTGTCAATTTAGTTGTACTTCAGGCGGTACTGGTACAACAATTTGTACAAGTGGTGACACATTAAATGATAATTTTACTGGTAATACAGGGTTCTTCTTTTATATTGGTACCAGGGCTGAGAATAAATTTAGAAACACTTTTTCTGGCGAAACTGGATTAAAAACTTGTAATGGTATACCACTATCACCAAACGCAACAATTGATATTGATACTGGTGGACAAGATTGGTTCAGTAGGAGCTCTTTAGGTATGCCTAGTTGTTGGTGTTCTTGTGTTAGTGGTGGTACAACAACTACTGGGTCAACTAGTGGTGTGACAACCACAACATATTGTGATGAATTATCTGAAAACGCTTTAGGGTTCAGAATAACACCAGATGGTAAAATAGGTTATAGAAAAATGACCGCAACAGTTGGTTGTTATAATAATAAAGAACGTATCACTGGTACTACAATGGAAGAGGGTTATTCTGATAACGCTGTATTTACCACAGGTGATACTTGGAACTATGTGGCAGTAACATATACAGCTGGTAGTGGTATTAAAAATACATTACCATCTGGAACACTTAAATTTTGGGTTAATGGTAGGGTTGTTTATAGAGTTAAAAACTTCATAGGGCTACAATTAAGAGCCTTAGATGAATGGAGTGATAAACAAATAGGTGTACCATTTAATATTTCTTGGGGTGGTGGTACGCAGGGATTGTTGGAATCACAAACATTTGGCGGCCCAGACCCAGACGACCAAGGGTTAAACTTGGCTAAATATTTTGCTGGAACATTTATGGGTGAATTATCACAATTAAGATTTTATGAAAAACCGTTAAATATTTTAGAGATTAGAAATAACTTCTTTGTGGACTGCAATAGGTATTGTAAACCAGAATCTTTTGGTGGTGCCATTTCAATTATACCTAACTATAATAATTGTGATGATTGTGGTAGAGGAAACTATAAACCATGGGTATGTCTATAAGAAAAATCATAAGAGAATCAATTCGGGGTGAATATGAAAAACATGGTGTACAAGGTTACTATGAAAAATATGGTAACGAATATAGAAACCCACACGAAACAGAGATTCAGATGGCAATGGACTGGGTTATTGATAACTGGTCACTAACCTTTAATGATGTTTTAGATTTAGCTGCTGGAAGTGGTGAAATTACAAAAATCTTACAATCTCACGGATATGATAATGTGGAGGGTATTGACCCATATACTTGTGGTTTATATCAAAGAGAAACAAACAAGAAATGTTTAGCTATAAAATTTGAGGACCTGGTTGTTTATGGGTTAAAAGCTAAATATGATACAATAATTTGTAGTTATGCTATGCATTTATTAGATCAAAGTAGATTACCCGATTTAATATGGCAATTATCTAGAAGTAGTAAAAACCTATTGATTTTATCACCAAACAAAAAACCAAATATAGGTTATGGATGGGGTATGGATTTAAAAAATAGTACCAAAATACATGGTATAAATGTGTGGTGGTATGTAACAAACAATAATCTAAATGAGTCTAATGATTTTCAATGGATAAAGGATATTGAGGTGACTCACTCTGACTTGTTTAGGGGTAGGGTTGAGGATTTTATAGAAAAATACGTTGACCAATGGGAAGGGGTTAATGTAACCTTCGAACCAATTTCTGATTCATATAATGGTGTTATAGAGTTAGGTAGAATTTGGATGGATGAAATTAGAGAAGATGATGAACATAACTGGTATTGGGACCTGATATATGACTCGAATGATGACACATTCATTATAGAGTTATTTGAAAAGTGGGATATTACTGGTGGTTATGAGGGTATAGATAGGGTAAGGTTTAAAACGTTTAAGGAGTCCATAGAGTGGATTTTCGCTACAATGATAGAATAAAGATATTTATTAATATGGCACAACATTTTTTCATACGTAAAGGTTCACAATTACCCATATTAAAGATGGCAGTAAGTAACGATGGCAGAAACGAATATAGGGATATATTTGATAATTTGGAAAATGCCACGGTAACATTTTCGATGAAAGATTCTGAAACTGGTAGATATAAGGTATTTAATAAGGCCGGATTAGTTATACCAGTAGAAAAGGATATATGTGAAGAAGATGCTGAATATTATATTGGGTACAAGTTCACAAAAAAAGACACGGACAAACCAGGTTGTTACCGTGCCGAATTTAAAATAGATTTCTTAGATGATGATTGTTCACTAATTGTCCCTATATACGAAGAATTATTTGTTAACGTGTTAGATAGCCAAACTAACTCTAAAATAGTTTGTTAAATCATATATGTTGGGACATAATACTTTGTTGTATTGTCATTCTTAATATCCTCAAACTTCTTTGAATCAACCCTCTTAGAATTTTTACACTTGAACATCTTTATAATTCTTTTCATTTCCATTAATTTTAATTGGTCAACACAAATATAGAAAATATTTATTAATGGCAATAACGAGAGGTTAAAGATTATCCCGTACCAAAATCTAAAAGAAAGAAAAATGAGTAAAACAAAGAAAATTATTAAACAGGCCACACCAGAAGATATTAAAGAATTCCTTGAAGGCCATGACCCAGAGAAATATATCACATCAATTGAGCTAGACCAAACAGATGATTGGTCGATAGATAACTCTAATAAAGTTTATATGATAATTGATGACCCTAAAAAGGGTAAAAAAATAAAAACACAAAAATTCACGCCTTTTTGTTGGACCAAATCATTACGTGGTAGTGGGTTTTATGATGACGACATAGAAAGAATTAAAAAAGAAGCTAGAAAACATGGTATATACACCGAAAAATTAGAAACAGGTGATAATGAAAGGTTAGAAGATGGGTATAAGTATATTGTTAAAACAAGTGGTACTTATCGTGATTTAGTGAATTTCTTTAGAAGGGGTGGTATTAACCCTTGGGATAGAAATAGACGATTAGTGCAAATATTACCACCAGTAGAACAATTTCTAATCCAAACAGGGAAAAGATTATTCAAAGGATACGAAGACTATACAGAAGTACACAAAGTCACATTCGATATCGAGACCACTAGTCTTGACCCAACTAATGGTCACATTTTCATGATAGGAATAAAAGATAATCGTGGTTTTAGAAGATTACTTAATGCTTACGATGAGAATGGTAATTGGTCAGAGGAATTAGAGAAAAAAATGATTTGTGATTTTTTCACAATTATCGATGAGTTACAACCAACAATAATCACTGGGTATAACTCAGAAAACTTTGACTGGCACTATATTTTAGGTAGAATGGAAATTCTAAAAATGACTAACATCCACATAACCAGAGATAAGAAAACTAATAGAATTAGATCAAAAACATATGACTCTAAGTGTATTAAGACCAAACACCCAATGGTAAACCTAAAAAGATTACAAGCTACATTAAAATTGGGTGCTGAGGTTGAGGATTATGAACAAACTCAAATGTGGGGCGTTACTGTAATGGATACATACCATAGAGTTAGGCAGGCTATGGCATTAAACTCAAGTCTACAAGAGGGTAGGTTGAAATATATAGCTAAGGAAGCTAAAGTAGAAAGACCTAATCGTGTATATATTGAAGGTGATAAATTAGGTAAAATCTGGACTAAAAACGAAGAGTACAATTATAACCCAACAACTGGACAGTGGTACTCAATCGATGGTGAAAAACCACCATTAAAAGATTTATCTAAATTCAATAAAGAGGATGAGGAACCTGAGTTTATTGCTGAAGATAAATGGGAAGTGGTTAATGGTCATTTTCTAATTAAAGAATATTTGAATGATGACCTTTTGGAGACAGAACAAGTAGATGATATCTACACACAGGCTGGGTTCTTAACCGCGGCTTTGGTACCAACTAACTTTATTAGGTCTATTACAATGGGTACTGCTACAATGTGGAAAACCCTAATGATGGCATGGTCTTACGAAAATGGTTTAGCATTACCAGACGTTCAACCAAAGAGAGACTTTGTTGGTGGGTTATCCAGGTTATTAAAACTAGGCTATAGTAAAAATATTGCGAAATTTGACTACGCTTCACTATACCCATCAATCCAATTAACACATAACGTGTTCCCAACAGTAGACGTTTCTGGGGCACTTAAAGCGATGTTAAAATACCTACTTGATACACGTAACGAATACAAATATCTATCCATAAAATATGAGGAAGAGGGTAATGAGGCTTTAGCAAATAAATTCGATAAGAAACAATTACCTATAAAAATATTTAATAACTCAGCCTTTGGTTCTATTTCTGCTCCTTATATATTTCCATGGGGTGATATTGATATCGGTGAGACTATCACATGTACTGGTAGACAATATCTTAGACACATGATTGAGTTTTTTATGGAAAAGGGTTACGACCCGTTGGTATTGGACACTGATGGTGTGAACTTTTCTTACCCAGATGAAGTAAATGATCGTGAATACGTTGGTAAGGGTTTACATAGGTTTGTTGAAGAGGGTAAAGTTTATACAGGTATTGATGCGGATGTTGCGGAATATAATGACCGTTTCATGCATGAAGCGATGGGTCTAGACATTGATGATATATGGCCAGCAACAATTAATCTATCACGTAAGAACTACGCAACATTAAAACCAAATGGTAAAATTAAACTAACTGGTAACACAATTAAGGGTAAAACAATACCGAAATATATTAGGACTTTCTTAGACAATAGTTTTAAACTATTACTTAACGGTAAAGGTAAGGAGTTTGTGGATTATTATTATGAATATCTTGAGAGAATTTACAATATGGATATTCCTTTAGCTGAAATTGCTAATAAATCTAAAGTTAAAAAAACAGTACAACAATACATTAATCGTGGTGACAATAAAAATGGTAAACCACTGCCTAGACAGGCACATATGGAGTTAATTATAAAAGAAAATTTACATACGGACCTAGGTGAGACCATTTATTATGTAAATAACGGTACTAGAAAATCACACGGAGATATCCAAGTGAGAAAAAGAAAAACCGACCCACCAGATGGGACTTTAGTGTTTAACTGTTATTTAATTGATAGAGAACAAATGGAGAAAAACCCTAACTTAAAAGGTGAATATAATGTTGCCAAATACATTGACGCATTTAACAAAAAGGTCGAACCCCTACTGGTTGTTTTCAATAAAAATATTAGAGAAACGTTAATAATAACTGACCCATCACAAAAACAATATTACACAAATAGTGAATTAGAATTGGTCAACGGTATTGCCACAGAAGAAGGCACACAAGATACTGTAGAAGAATTAATGACCATTAGTGATGAAGAAGTTAGGTTTTGGAATGACAAAGGCATCCCATCAACTTACATGATATACGATAGATTAGGTGGTGTAGAGAAAAGTCTAGATTCTAAAAACCAACCCATGGTTACCGAAATAAGTGAAATTCGTGACAATAAATTTAATTTATCTTAAATCCTTTGATATTTATATTAAAAAAGGATTGTAATGATTTATTGGAATAGTATAATTCAAGAATTAGTAGATAAAGAAGGTAAAAAAATAGATGGTGAAGATGGTGGTCTGTCTTCGGATGATGAAAAGACAGCCACTAATTCTACCACTGATGATTTTGTTAGAACATCTAGACAAGGGATGAGTCGATATCTTTATCGTGGTTTTTGGGGTGAGGACAGTGAAGATGGTGAGGAACTAGAATTGCCAGATGGTGACGAGAGTAGATGGCCTGATGAGGATGAGAAATCAAAGAAAAAGGGTAAAAAAGTGTTTTCTGATAGTAAAAGTAAACTAAAAGAAAGTGGTACTAAGAAAATGAAAGGTGTTCTTGAAGATATCTTCACAAAGAAACAATTTGATGACGATATTGTTAAAAATTACAGGGATAACCAAATAAAACTAAATGGTATCCCACCACTAGACACAATAAGGGATTCTAACCCTATTCTAATTAGAAAAGTTTCTGTTTTAAAAGATAATATTGATAAAAACGATGCCACTGGTATAGAAAAGGCTATCATATTAAACCATTTGTTAGATATGAATTTAGCTGACATCCCTAGAGAGTATAAGGAGGAACTTAAAAAGAAACTAGCATAATGAAAGATATTAAGAAAAGAAGAATAGAAGAGGCTAATAATGACTTATGGGTTGAAATGAACCGTATTCTCGGTAGAGACCCGAACCAAGATTGGAATGTCTAACAGTAAATTACAGGGTAAAAAAATAAGTATTCCAGAAAAAGTTAGTACCCATTTAAGTAGAATATTAACAGCTTATAAGGGTGACCAAACTGTAGAAGGATATGCTAGATTGAAAAACCTTGTAAACAAAAATCAAATATCTTACGAACAAATAAAAAGGATTAAAAACTTTTTCGATAATTACGAGGGTAAAAATAACTCAACGCCATACCTACTTAATGGTGGAACACTTATGAAGAGTTGGGTTGATAAGACTTTAAAAGACGCTAGGCAGAACATCGAAGGGAAGAAAAAAGCTATGAAAGATACTGGCATGCCTAACCAATATCAGAAGACGCATAGTAAAGATGGGGTGAAAATGGACTCTCATGATTCAGATACTAATAAAATTTTGAGGCAAGAAAGTATTTATAGTATAGGGATTATGGAGAATTTAATAAAAACAATTGATAAAAACAAAGAATTATGGCACACAACGGAACACCGATCTCACCAGTCTTAACAGATAATGGTTCGGTACAAGATTTAGGTTCAGGTGGTGTTTTAAACCAACTACCATCACTTAAACAATCAGCCGAAAATGCTAGATTGCAGATCACATCTTTTAATGATTATAAAGATAGTACTGGACAGAGATATGGGGCAACACACCCAAATGCTCAAAGTGATGGTGATGAACACGGTAGAGGTGAAATCACACCAGCTGGTGGTGTTGGAACCAAAACTGATAAGAACACTAAGAATACTTTGTTATACTCTTCAGGTAATAAATTTAAACCTGGAAATGGGTATTATAACTTTAACTATAACGAAGAGTACTGGTAATGGAACTTTACTCTCTACTTAAAGACCTTATTTTAGAGGTAGCGAGTAGGTCTGAAATAGAAGAGTCGATAGAAACACATCGTACTGTAAGGATTTATTATGAAGGAGATGAGACAATGGTCAAAGGATGGAGGTGGATTGAACCTTATGTGTACGGACTTTCTAAAGCTGGTAACCCAATTATTAGAGCCTTCCAAATAGAGGGTGTTACTGATACTGAACAACCAGCCTGGAAAACTTTTAGGGCGGATAAAATCACAAGATGGATAAGAACCCCTAAAATATTCTATCAACCGATTTCAGATAGAGATTCTTCTGTGCCTAGATATAGAGAAAATGGTGATAGTGGGATGATAACAATATATAAACAAGCTAAGTTTTAATTATGAGTAATATGAATCCAGAATTACTTTCGATTTTAAAAAAGTCGAAAGCTGTTGAAGCAAAAACAAACGCAATATATGGTAGCTCTGGTGGGCCAAATACACACGGTGGTAGTAAATCTCAGGCACCCAGAAGTTTGTATGAAGAAATAGATGGTTCATCTTTAATAACAGCTGAAGAAGCTGGTATACATGGTATGGGTGGTGGTGTACCAGTAGTATCTAGGATTACAGCAGATAACCCAAATTACGAAACTATGGTAGAAAATTCTAATTTACCACCAGAAATTAGGAAAGCCATGAAAATAAACCCAATACCACAACCAGATATGGCAACTGGGTATTCTGAAGAANNAAATCCTAATTATGGTAGAGAAGAGATTATAGAAACATATTCTGATGATGATGAACATGATTTTATGGCAGAACAAAGACATGAACCTAGAAAGAGAAGTACCATACCACAACAACCCACTAATAGTGGTATTAGTGAAAAAATGATTAAAAAAATGATAGCAGAAGAAATTGCTAGAGTATTACCTAAAATAGTTTCAAATTACTTTGACAATAAAGTTATTAAAGAAAACACTAGGTTGATGAAGTATATAATTAAAAATTCACAACCTAAAAAAAGATTATAACAATAGCTTAAAATTATAGATCATGGAAAAAATAAGAACAGGATGTGGGTGTAAAGGAAAAAAAGGCTCACCAAAAAAGTAAAAGAAAACCTGGGGTAATACTCAGGTTTTTTTGTGCCCACAGTTTGTTTACATAAATACCATTTTGAACTATATTTTCGATATAAAATCGATAATATGAGTAAAATTAATGTTTTAGTATTCCCCTCAGATAGAACAGGGGTATCAAAATTTAGGTCAGTAGAACCTCACATGAAGTTACAAGAACTTTATAATGATGATTTCCATATAGAAATAGTTACGGCTGGTACAGACGGGTTTAATTGGGATGATGAGACTTACCTAAAGAAATTTCAAATAGTACAGTTCCATAGAACATTACCTAATGTAAAAGATGGTGCAATACAACAAGTATATTTTGAGGACGTTTATCCACTTTTTGATAAACTACATAAGTTAGGTATAATTACAGTACTTGATTTAGACGATTACTGGTCACCTAGTAAAGAACATCCAGCATATGAAATGATCATAGGTACACAATTACCTGCTAAAATAAAAGAAAACGTTAAACGAGTTAACTACGTTACAACAACAACACCTATATACGCTAATGAAATAGCTAAATTAAATAAGAACGTAATAGTTTTACCAAACGCTGTCGACCCAAGTGAGAAACAATTCAAACCTAAACCAACAGAAACAGATAGAAAATTAAGATTCGGATGGTTAGGTGGTTCATCACACTACCATGATCTAAAACTAATGTCTGGTAATGTGACTAGATTCCTAAAAGATTTTGAAGATAGTCAAATGGTCATCTGTGGGTTTGACCTTAGAGGTAATATTAATGAAAAAAACCCTATAACAGGTGAAATTAAAACAAGAAAAATTAGGCCAACAGAAAGTATATGGGTTAGATACGAAGAATTTTTCACAAATAATTACAAACTAATTGAGGGTGATTATTTAAAGAATCTTAAAAAATACGACCAAGAGTCTGACAAAAAATATGATTCATCTGGTGAGATATATAGAAGGGTATGGACTAAACCTATTACTACATACGCTACTAACTACAATATGTTTGACGTTTCTATGGCACCACTTACGGAAAATAAATTTAACGCTTGTAAGTCACAACTTAAGGTGATTGAGGCCGGTTTCCATAAAAAGGCATTAATATTACAAGATTTCGGACCTTACCAAATTGATTGTGTTAATCTAATTGAGTTTGGTGGTAAGATAAACGAGAAGGGTAACGCAATACTAATACCAACGGCTAAAAATCATAAACAATGGTATAAGTCTATGAAAAAATTGTATGACAACCCAGAATTGGTTGATTTATTGTCAGAAAATCTATACAATACCGTTAAAGACAAATATCACATAGACACTGTTACCAACACAAGAGCAGATTTCTACAAAACTATCGTTAATGATAACAGAAAAGAAGTTGAGCAATTAATAGAAGAGACGAATGCAATTTAACATTGAGAAAATATTGTTTTTTGACATTGAAACAGTGAGTCAATATAAAGACCTGGATGACATGCCTAAAGAAAAGTCTGATATGTGGTTTAAATACTATGACACTTTCAAAAATAAGGTGACAGACGAATCCAAGTTACCGAAAATGCCAACACCAGACATACAAGTGGCAATCCCAAATTCATTAGATGAATGGATACATAACACACATAAAGAAGTTTATCGACAAACAGCAGCTTTCTTTCCAGAGTTTGGTAAAGTTGCGTGTGTGTCTATGGCTTTTGTTGCAAAAGATGGTACGATTAAATACGAATCATTTTACGGTGATGATGAAGTAAAAATTTTAAAAGAAACAAGAAAAGTTTTTGATAAAATTGAGACCCTAGGGTTTGAGTTGTGTGGTCAGAGCGTTAAAATGTTTGACGTACCTTTTTTAACGAAAAGATGTTTTATAAATGGGTTAAAACCACCAAAACTATTCCCAAGTTACGATGCTAAACCGTGGGAAGTTAAAATTTTAGACACCAAAGAGATTTGGCAGTCAGGTAATAAGTGGTCATTAAGTTCTTTAGACTTAATATGTTCATCACTTAATATAGAGTCACCTAAAAATGGTGATGTTAAGGGTGATAATGTAACACATAATTACTGGGAGGGTAATCACGAAGAAATAAAAGAGTATTGTGAAAAAGATGTAAAAGCACTTATTGACATAATACAAAAATTAAACAAATTAGACTAATGAACCAAAGATTAGACGTAGACAAATATATCGAAGAATTAAAAATGCTAAGGGATTTAGAAATCCTACCACAAGAAACTAAAGATGAGATTGATCAAGCAATTAACTTAGCCGAATCTATTAAAGGTTCTGATAAAGAAGAAAAGTATGAAATCTCAGAAGAAAATAAAATACCAGTAAGGTTTATTAATAAATCTGGACAAGAAGCACCTAAATACGCTAAAGATGGTGACTCAGGTTTTGATTTAAGAGCTAGTGTTGATGGTAGAATCTTACCGATGCAGAGAAAACTAGTACCTACAGGTTTATATTTTGAATTACCAGACGGTTATGAATTACAAATTAGACCTAGAAGTGGTCTAGCTTACAAACATGGCATAACTGTGTTAAATTCCCCAGGAACAGTTGATACTGGTTATAGGGGTGAAATTAAAGTATTATTAATCAACCTAAGTGACGAACCATATATTTGGACGGCTGGTGAGAGGATTGCTCAAGGAGTAATTGCTCATAGAGTTAGTTCAGATTTTGGTAACCTTATAGAGGTGGAGGAAATTTCTGAAACTGAAAGAGGTTCTGGTGGCTTTGGTTCAACAGGAACAAAATAATGAAAAAAGTTAAATGGATTTACGAAAGATCGGGTAAAAAAGTATATCGTAGACCACTAGGAAAAGATTACCCAAAACAATTAATAGTATTAAAACAACCAATTTACAATAATTAATATGAGTGTAGTAGCGGTAAAAGTAACAGATAAGAAGATCACTATTGGTGCTGATAGTATATTAGCTTATGGGTGGACACAAGAAAAAAACAGATTAGCTAAGATAGAAAAAGTTAATGGTATGATTATAGGGTCAGTGGGTACCGCTCAAGAAGGTGCTTTACTTAGATTATTTTCTAAAACTAGAAAACCTAGAGAAGCCACTTGTGAAGCTATGGTTGATTTCATTTCTGAATTTCACGATTGGTTAAGAACTAAAACTAACGATAATTCTGACCTATCTAATGACTATATAATTGTTTATAAGAAAAAAGTATTCTCACTTAATAATGGTTATTATGTAAGAGAAGTATTTGACTATGATGCTATTGGTGCTGGAATGGATTTTGCTCTATCGGCCCTATATCTAGGTAAGTCATGTAAAGACGCTATCAAAGCAGCATGTCATCTATCAGTTTATTGTGAAGAACCAATAAACATGTTTAAAGTGAAAAAATAAAATATGATTAGTGTAATTTATTGTACCAGGGAACCTTACCCAGAACATATTGAACACATTAAAAAAACTTCTGGTATTAAGGATATTGAAGTTATAGAGTACATCAACCACGGGGAATCACTCACAAAGTTTTATAACAAAGGTCTTAAGGAAGCATCGAATGATATCGTTGTCTTCTGTCATGATGATATTATATTCAATACTAAGAAGTGGGGTAAAAGATTAATCTCCCATTTTGAGAATTCTGAATATGGTATTTTAGGTGTTGCTGGTACAACACATATGGCCGAAAATGGTAGATGGTGGGAGGATAACACTAAAATGTTAGGACAAGTTAAACATAGTCATGAAGGTAAAACATGGAATTCTGTTTATTGTTCTAGTTTTGGTGATAAGGTTTTAGAGTCCATCATTGTTGATGGTTTGTTTTTTGCTGTCAAGAAAGATAGAATCAAGTATCAATTCAATGAAGAATTTAAAGGGTTCCATTTTTATGAGATAGATTTTTGTTTTGGTAATCACCTAGAAGGTGTTAAGGTAGGTGTTACTTCCGACATCAAAATAACCCACAAATCTATTGGTATGACTAACGATGAGTGGGAAAACAATAGACAACAGTTCGCCGATAAGTATAAGGATGTTTTACCATACAATATAAATAATGAAATATTTTATAATGAGTTTAAACCAACAAAACTGAAGGAATTTCCTAAGGTTGGTGTAGTAATTCCTACAAAGGGTAACATAGATTTATTAACTAAGTGTGTGGACTCTATATGGGAAAAAGATAGTTACGGAAATATGACTGTTTATATTGCCGACACAGGCTCTACACCTGAAGAAAAAGAAGAGATTAAACAATTAATTTTTAAACATTCATTAATGTCTGATAGACATAGGAATATTGAATTAATTGAGTATGATTACTATAACTTCGCTAAAATCAATAACGATGTTGTATGGAACCATGTATCAGATGATGTAGAGTTACTATTGTTCTGTAATAACGATATTGAATTAATTAATAACGCTATAACAAGAATGGTTCATGTAGCTGTTAAAAAAGGTGTCGGTACCGTTGGTGCTAGATTACACTTCGAGGATGGAACAGTCCAACACTCTGGTGTTATAGCTTTCGTTGACCCACAATCACATAGAATAAGAATATCACATAAGGGTCTAAGGTCCTATTACGGATACCATCCAAGAGAAACACACGTATTCGGTAATACGGCAGCATTTATGATGATGAGAAAAGATATGTTTGAGAAAATTGGTGGTTTCAATCAGGGGTACCAAGAATGTTTTGAGGACGTAGAGTTGAATATAGATTGTTTGACTAGAAACTTAAAAAATGTGTTTGTTAGTGACGCTGTATGTTATCATTATGAAAGTCAAACAAGAAAACAAGACCCTGATAAATTAAAAAGAGAGGGTGAAGATTATACAAAGAGGTTAATACCTGTAATAATAACAAGTAAAAGATGCCATAACTATTTCGAAAATATATCCGCTGCGGAACTTGAGATATTAATTGGTAGAACTATGAAAAATTTAGTATAATGAAATACGGAGTATCATATAATTTATTTGATGGAGAAGAACTTTTAGAATCATCCATCAATTCGATAAGGAATAATGTAGATTATATTTCAGTGGTGTACCAAACGATATCAAATTTTGGCCAACCTTGTTCTGAAGGGTTAGTACCACTTTTAGAGGATTTAAAATCTAGGGGGTTAATTGACGAACTTTTCGAATATAGACCTAAAGTTAATAAAGGTGGCCATTATAATGAAATAAGAAAAAGAAATATAGGTATAATACTTTCAGAGGGTGCTGGATGTGATTACCACATGGCAATGGATTCTGATGAATTCTATACTGATGAACAAATGAAATATGTTAAAAAGACATTAGAAGAAGGTGGTTACAATACCTCAGCTTGTCAAATGGTGACATATTATAAAGACTCTGAACATAGGTTAGACCCTAAAGAGGAGTATTATGTATCACTATTCCATAAAATGGGTGATGGTATCGAATATGTTATTGGGGCCCCTTTCCCTGTACTAGTAGACCCAACAAGAAGAGTTAATTACGCTAATACAGGTTTAATAAACACTAAAATATTCACAAGGGATGAGGTAGAAATGCATCACATGAGTTATGTTCGTAAAGATATTCGTAAGAAATTACAAAATTCTTCAGCCAGCCCAAACTTTAAAAATATTGATAAGTTAGTAAATTACTATGAGTCATGGGAGTACCCTAAACAAGCGTTAATGGGTGGGGCTCCTGATAAATTCTACAATATTGTAGAAGTTGAAAAGTTATTTGACACATGGGAGTAAACGAGTTTTTTGATAAATCATATTGTATCAATCTAGATAGAAGAACTGATAGATGGGAAGAAAATTGTTTACCACAATTTGAAAAGTTCGGTCTTGAAGTTGAGAGATTCTCAGCTACTGATGGTAAAGATTTTACATTCCCTCACGGTAAACCTTACAATGGTGAATTGGCTGGGTCATACAGTCACTTAAACGCCTTGAAGAAAGCTAGAGAGGAAGGTGTAGAAAAACTATTATTATTGGAAGATGACGTTGTTTTTGTCGATGACCTTAATGAAAAATTTGATTCACTAATCGGTAATATCCCACAAGATTGGGATATTATATTTTTCGGTGGTAATCACGTTGGTGGTACTAGACCTGTGAGTCCTGGTGTAGTTAAACTGGGTGGTAGTTATGCTATTCACGCTTGTGGCATTCACAAGAAAGCTTATGACATCATGATTCAACACCTAGAACATAAAATAGGTCAAGTAGAGGCTAACAAAGAAAAGAGATTCACACCTTCAGTAGCGGCAGACTATTTTTTAGCTCCATTACATAAAGTGTTGAATGTTTATTGTTTTAGACCACATATCGCGTGGCAATTAGACGGTTACTCAGACATACAACACTCAAACGTTAATTATAATTTTTTAAAATAATGGTTTATTTCACACTAAGAGGTGGTCTAGCAAATATGATGTTTCAGATTGCCGCAGTAAACTCCATTGCGTGGTCTAAAGGTGATAAATGTTCATTCCATAACATAGACACACACCTACCATTTCTTAATGCACATAAACAATTAAACAATAGATTAGTTGATGCTCTTGAGTATCGTAAATTAAACTTTTTAAAGGATGTAATAACCGACCCCGTATCACCTAATCTTAAAGTTTATTCATACCCATTCCATTTTGTTGAACATGACCTAAAGGAAGAGAATGTTGGTTTAGATGGATTCTTTCAATCAGAAAAATACTTCAAAGAACATGAAGACAGAATCAGAGAGTTGTTTAAACCTACTGAAGAGATTAATATAGAGATTGATGTTAAGTACGGTTGGTTATTTAAAGATGGGACAAGAAACACATCTATACACGTAAGAAGGGGTGATTATCTAAGACACCCAAATCATCACCCTGTACAACCTTTAGAATATTATCAAAAAGCGATAGACTTAACTAAAGACGCCACAGATAGATATATTATTTTTAGTGATGACATTCCTTGGTGTAAACAGGTCTTTAAGGGTGATGGTTTTATTTTTATGGATGGTAATGAAAAAGATTACATCGAATTATATCTAATGTCTAGATGTAATAACAATATTACCTGTAATTCTAGTTTTTCTTGGTGGGGAGCTTGGTTAAATAATAATGAAAATAAGATTGTAATTGGACCTAAAATGTGGTTTGGTAATGCTTACAACCATTTTAACACTAATGATGTATTACCTGAATCTTGGATTAAAATTTAAATTATGGAAAAAATATATTCTAAAGTTGAACCTAACAAATTGTTACACATAATTAACAGATTATCGGATATTAAAGGTAGAACTGATGTAGTACCTGAAGATAATTTTATACAATGTGCGACACTTTTAATGGAGAACGGAAAAACATTTAAACCACATAAGCACATAGAAAAAGAAAGGCATTACACCAATCAAATAGCTCAAGAATCTTGGGTTGTTGTTAAGGGTAGGGTTAAATGTAAATTTTACGATATAGATGATACCTTAATCGCTGAACCTATTTTAGAAGTGGGTGACGCTAGTTTTACCCTATATGGTGGTCATACTTATGAAATACTAGAAGATGATACAGTTGTTTATGAGTATAAAACTGGTCCGTATGAGGGTCAGTCATTAGATAAAGTTTTTTTAAATGAATAATAAATTAAAAGATAGTCTTTTGTCTGTGGGTAAGGATGTTTTTATTCATGAAACGGCTATTATAAAAAGACCTCACTTAGTTGAGGTTGGTAATCATATCGCTATAGATAATGGTGTAACCATTACTACAGGTATGAAAATGGGTGACCACATACATATAGCACCACATGTTGATATTATAGGTGGTGAAACTACCACATTACACATGGCAGACTTTTCTTTTATAGCTGCCGGTACAAAAATTGTTATGGGTAGTGAAGATTACACAGGTGGTGGGTTAATAGGTCCAACAATACCTAAAGAATACCGCAAACTCATACTTGGTGATGTCACATTCGAAAAATTCGCTGGTTGTGGGGTTAATTGTTCTATTATGCCAGGTGTTACATTGGCTGAAGGTTCTGTATTAGGGGCTAACTCTTTACTAACTAAAGATACTGAACCTTGGACGATATATGTGGGTAGTCCGGCTAAACCTATAAGAACTAGAGATAAAGATAAAATAATGGAATACGCTAATAAAATGGGTTACTAATGAAAAATAAAAATATGAAAACAATTTCACTATTTGGTGGTTCAGGGGGTTTAGGGGCTAAACTAAAACCTATGTTAGAAACCAAATATAAAGTAATATCTTTATCGTCTAGTGATGTTGATGTTAGAAATATGGAAGAATTAAATATATGGTTTGATAATAACGACATTGATATTATTATTAACCTTTCTGGTTATAACGTTGACGGGTTTATCCATAAACTAAATTCATCAGCCGATATCGACAATATGATTGATATTAATATTAAAGGTAATGTTAATATTTTATCCGCAGGACTCCCAAACATGAGAGAAAAAAACTATGGCCGTATTATTTTAATATCATCTGTGTTGTCCGAAAAAATTGTTACTGGAACAGCATTATATAGTGGCGCTAAATCATTTATCGATAGTTTAGTTAAAACAGCTAGTGCTGAAAACATATCAAAAGGGATTACCTGTAATAGTATCCGGCTTGGGTACTTTGATGGTGGTATGTGTCATAGATTACCTGAAAAATTTGTAGAGCCAATTAAAAACTCTATTGGTCTTAAAAGATGGGGTAGTATTGAAGAACTTTATAAAACGATTGATTATTTGATTGAGACTGAGTACATAACTGGTCAGAATATTAATATAAGTGGTGGGTTATTATGATAGAACTTAAAAAACAAGGTATAGATTTGTTTATTCATGAAACAGCAGTAATCAAACAACCTAAATTACTAGAGGTTGGTGACCATGTTGCTATCGATGTAGGCGTTTATTTATCTACTGAATCAGTTATTGGTGATTATGTTCACATAGCACCTTATGTTTGTGTTATTGGTGGTAGTAATTCTAAGTTAGTTATGGGTAGATTCAGTGGTATTTCTGCCGGGTCTAAAATAATTTGTGGTAGTGATGATTTTACTAAAGATATGATGAATCCACAAATCCCTTTAGAGTATAAGGAAACTAAATTTACAACAATCACTATTGAAGATTTTGCGTGTGTTGGTGTTAATTGTGTTGTTATGCCAGGTGTTACAATGGCCGAAGGTTCTATATTAGGGGCCAATTCTTTATTAACCAAAGACACAGAACCTTGGACTATATATGTCGGTAGCCCGGCTAAACCTGTAAAAATTAGAGATAAATCCAATATATTGGAGTACGCTAAGAAAATGGGGTATGAATAGGGTACCACATATTATGTCAGCTCCTAGAAGTGGGTCAACTTTTATCGGACAAATTCTTAAAATGGTATTTGGTGGTATTTCTGCAACGCATGACTATAACGATAATTATGAAGTTATAGTTTTTCGTAACTTTTTAGATTCAGCAATATCACATTATAGGGTTTTATATGATAAAGAAACGAATTTTATTATAACCGATAAAACCGTATTAGACAAGGTTATAAATGACTATTCAAAATACAGTAATTACATAAAAAAGTATGTCAATACCGATTTAAATAAGTTGTATTTTGTGTATGAATTACATATTAAGAGTAGTGACGGTAATGACTATGACACCATATTCAAAATGATTGAGGATTATTACGGAATTATTATTAGTAATTCTACCAGAAGTAATATCATAAAAGAAACCAATATTGAGATAAATAAAAAAAGGAGTGATAAACTCAGCTCATTTACTCAGTGGGATGGTAATACAATGATTCATGGTAGACACGTCCATACAGGTGGGCACAATATTTGGAAGAATCATATATCCGAAGATTTATGGAATTATTACAAGAACTCGATATTAAAGGAGGATTATGAATACTGTTTAAAAAAATTGGGTTATGGGTAAACAAAAAATAAATATGGTCGGAGGAGGGTTCCAACATGATGTTTGCTCTTCGGCTGGCAGCACACCAAAACTAATTGAATGGGTTAAGGGTCAACATACCGCACCAATATCGATACATATTGATAGTGCTGTAGTGACCACACCCACAAATAAGAATAAATTAAATTATGGTTGGTTATCTGAGTCTAAGACAATACAACCTAAAGTGTATGAATGGTGTGTAAATAATATACCTTACATAGAGGATAATTTTGAACTGTTGTTTACCCATGATAAATCTTTAACCGAATTGTCAGATAAAATTAAATTAGTTATTTGTAGTGCTAAACCTTGGGTTCAGGATTGTGGTATTTTTGAAAAAACCAAACTAGTTTCTATGATAGCCTCATCAAAGGTTATGTGTGAAGAACATAGGTATAGACAACAAATAATTAAAAAATTTAGAGGTAAACTAGACCATTACGGTAGAGGATACAACCCAATAAATAAAAAAGAAGATGGATTAAAAGATTATTGTTTTTCGATAGCCATGGAAAACCACACGTACGCATTAGCCTATTCGGAAAAAATTACTGACTGTTTTGCTACTGGTACGATACCGATTTATTGGGGTTGTGACCTGAATGAAGTTTTTGATAATGAAGGTATAATTTACCTAGATGACGACTTTAAAATAGAGGACCTATCTACCGATTTGTATATGAGTAAGTTAGAGTCTGTAAAGAATAATTTTGAAATAGTCGTAAACATGCCAACGACAGAGGATTATATATATGAAAATTACATAAAATGAGTTGTAGAGATTTATACAGTGATAAATATAACATAAGATTTTACCATATACCTAAAAATGGTATGACTAGTATGTTGAGGACGTTAGGTTTGAAATGGGTTGATGTTAAAAATATCCCTAATGATGTTAAAAATGTTACAATAATTAGAGATGTTTATGACAGATTTTTATCCTCATACAATGAAACCACAAAGGTAAAAAGAAAAACCCATTTAGATGGTAAAGAATTGATAAGAGATTTTCCTAAGGATAAAATATTAAAAATATACGATAACCCAGATTTATATGTTGATGAAATACTTGAAAATGGGTTTTGGGATGGTCATCAGATATCACAATATGAATATTTAAATTCTGATATACACTGTAGAAATATTGAGGATATTGATATTTTTATACCACATAATGAATTAAATGAAAAATTAATGGGGTTGGGTATTAACAATACGGTACATTTAAAAAAGAGGCCTAAGGCTCTAGTAAACGAAACTTATAAATTATTTGAACATAGAATTGATGATATAATTAAAATTTATAATAAAGATAAAGAATTATGGGATTTGAAGTCATAACCGAATTTGAAAATAAAATTGCTGAATTTTTTGGGTCACCTTATGCTATAGCGATAGATAGTTGTACTCACGGTATTGAGATATCATTGATACACACTAAAGCTAAAAAAATTAAAGTACCAAAAAGAACCTACATCTCTGTACCATTTTTAGCTAACAAGTTAGGTATTGAGTTGGAGTGGAAAGATGAGGAGTGGGTTGATTATTATTACCTAACACCAAAAGTTATTGATGCCGCAGTACTATGGAAAAAAGATGGTTACATACCTGGTACAATAATGAGTGTTAGTTTTCAATATAGGAAACATCTAAGTCTAGGTAGAGGTGGTATTATTTTGACTGATAATAAAGATACCGCTGAGGCATTAAAGAAGATGTCTTATGATGGTAGATTACCTAATATACCATGGAGAGACCAAGACATAAAATCTATGGGTTATCATTATTATATGACACCTGAAACAGCTCAATTAGGTTTAGATAAATTACAAGAGGCTATAAACACAGAACCAAAACAATGGACTATAGAGGATTGGCCTGATTTGACTGAAATGAGTGTATTCGAAGAAGAGTATGAGTTATGGTCAATAGCTATGGATGAAGGTGAAATAATACCTCTTTTTTTAGAGGATAAGGGTGACTTTAATGATTTATACCTTAAATTCAAAGAAAAACATAATACCATTATAACAAGTAAGGATGGTAAGATAAAAGAATCACATTTCAAATTTTAAGATGGAAAAAAAGAAAAAAGCATTTATTACGGGTATAGCTGGACAGGATGGTAGTTATCTAGCTGAACACCTGTTATCCTTAGGTTATGAAGTGCATGGAATGGTTAGGAGACAATCTACATCAGAAAACCAATCTAGTAGGTTAAAACCTATTTTATCACAAGTTAATACATATTATGGTGATTTATTAGATCAAACTTCTATTGAGAGATTATTAACCGAAATAAAACCCGATGAAATATATAATATAGCTGCACAAAGTCATGTTAGAGTTAGTTTCGATATACCACAATTTACGGTACAAACTAATTCTGTGGGTGTTGTAAATATCCTTGAAGCGTATAAGAGGATATGTCCAGAAGCCAAATTTTATCAAGCAAGTTCTTCAGAAATGTTCGGATTGACCATAGAAGACGATGGCTTCCAAAGGGAAACAACTATCATGAATCCAGTATCACCATACGGGTGTTCTAAAGTATTTTCTTATAACATGGTTAGACACTATAGAAGAGCTTATGGGTTACACGCAGTAAATGGAATTTTATTTAATCATGAATCACCTAGAAGGGGTTCTAATTTTGTAACAAATAAGGTTGTTAAAGCCGCTTGTAGAATAAAATTAGGTTTACAAGATAAATTAGAACTAGGTAATATGGATTCATATAGGGACTGGGGTCATTCAAAGGACTATGTTAAAGCTATGCATATGATAATGAATCATGATATTGCTGATGATTTTGTTGTCTCAACAATGGAGACACACTCGGTTAGAGAAATGTGTGAAGTAGTGTTTTCATATCTAGGGTTGAATTATAAAGACTATGTAGAACAAAATCCTAAATACTTAAGACCAGAAGAATTACCATATCTAAAGGGTGATTCAACTAAAATTAGGGAAACACTGGGGTGGGAGCCAGAGTACACATTTGAGTTGATGTTACATGAAATGTGTGATCATTGGATGGACGTATTACAAGGTAAAGAATCATTTAGATAATATGGGAAGAAGAAAAAATAAGAAACTATCTGAAGATGACATAAGGGAAGTAGAAGAATATGTTTATAGAAAGAATGAAGAAGAGGAAAAATATCTAAGGTCCATGACTGTTAGATATGTTTGTAAAAACGAGAATCAAAAGAAATTACAAAAATCTATAAAAGAAAATGAGATTACTATCGTATCTGGATTACCTGGAACTGGTAAGACTTATATAGCTTGTGCTGAAGCTTTAAAATTAATCAAAACTAAAGCTAGATATAAAAGAGTTTTATTGGTGAAATCAGTTACACAACTACCTGGGGAGGAGTTAGGTCATTTACCTGGAGATATTAAAGAGAAATTTGACCCATATATGGGTTCTTTTGTGGATAACTTTGAAAAAATCATAGGAGAAACACTAACAGACAAGTTAAGGGAATTGAAATTAATAACGATTCAACCATTAGCCTTCATTAGAGGTAGGAGTATTGATAACACCATTATTATTGTTGATGAGGCACAAAACATATCAATAGGTAATATGAGAACTCTAATGACAAGAATTGGTGATAACTCTAAAATGGTTATTCTTGGTGATGTTAAGCAAAAAGATATTAAAAAGAAATCAGATAGTTCTCTAGAAATTATTATTAACACATTCAAGGACATTGATAACTTTGGTTGTGTAGAACTTAGAGACCCAGAAGACGTGGTTAGGAACCCGATAATAAAAGTGATAGAAGACACTTTTGATGAAATAGAAGATGATAGAAAATGAAAATAGGTATTTCACTAAACAATGTTATAAGAGATTATTTCCATCGTATAGAAGATGTTCACGATAAGTACTTCCCTAAAGAAGAAGAGGAAGACGATTTACACATCAAAGACTATGATTTAGAAAAGTGGGTAACTTTTCCTAGTGAGGAAGTTGCACAAGGTGAGATGGAGTTTAACCCAGATTTTGACGAAAATACGTTTATGGATAGTGATGAAATGACAGATGTTGTTGAAAAAGTTCAACAGGTAACTTTACATGAATTTTTATATGAAAGATGTACATTAGAAATTTTTGGTTACGCTGATGAAATTCCTGGGGCTATGGATGTAGTTAATAACCTTATAATTGATAATAAGAATGATGAATTTATCATTATGAGTCGTGAATTAGGTTTAAGTATACCATCAACGTTCTTCTTTTTAAGTAAGACTTCGTGTATGTGTCAGAATATAAAATTTGTTACAGACTCATCACACCATTGGAAACATGTAGATGTTATGGTGACAGATCACCCAGATATTATAAATTCAAAACCGTTTGGTAAGTACTGTATCATCGTTGATAGGGATTATAATAAAGCGGTTATGCAACCTGGGGTTAGAATTAGTACAATACATGAATTACCTGAAACTTTATTGAAACTAAACCAGGAAATATCATAAGGTTTACATCTATAAAAAGTTAATTAAATATTAAACATGACATTTTTTGAAATAGCTGGTAAAAATTTCTATCTAGACATAGAAGAAATATCTGATTATGTTAAAATAGAACCTGATGAAGATACTATTGAGGACATACTAAATGAAATGTCACTGCCAGAGGATGATGTTAATGGTGAAATAGAAGAACAAACACATCCAATGCAACTAATCCCACACGGTCAGGTATTTGATGTCGCTAAGTGGGAAATTGTTAGGGCGATGATTGAAACATTATTACAAGAAAACGGTGTTATAGATGAGGATATGGGTATAACCAGATTAGGTAAACAATTATCAATACCTTTTAGACTATCTTTTAACACATTACAAGTAAACGGACTTATAAAAGAAAAACTAAATGGCTGAAGAAAACGAACAACCAAAAGTTAGTGTTAGAGAAAAAATAGAAGAAAGCATTAACAAACTAGAGAGTAAAGATTTTAATATATACTTCTTTACCATGGACACCAAAGGTAATCCTAGTGCTGGTGTGGCTAACACATATGAGCATGTTAAAATTCTAAGAGAATTAGGATATAACGCATCAATATTACATGAAAAAAATGATTACGTTTCTGTAGGTGGCTGGTTAGGTGAGGAATACGCTAACTTACCACACCATTCTATAGAAAATCAACAACTGAAAGTGTCTGGTCATGATTTTGTTATTATCCCAGAAATTTTCGCTAATGTAATTGAACAGACGGCCCAAATGCCTTGTAAAAGATTAGTCATGTGTCAGTCGTATGATTATATTTTCGAAATGTTACAACCAGGTAAGAATTGGTTAGATTATAATATCACTGATTGTATAACAACAACCAGTAAACAAAAAGACTATATCAACACACTATTTCCCTCAGTTAATGTTGACGTAATACCAGTGGGGATACCGTCATATTTTAAACCTACAGAAGACTTTAAAAAGCCGGTTGTAGCGATTTACACTAGAGATCAAAGAGATACTGTTAAAATTTACAAAACATTCTATCTAAGGTATCCACACCTAAAATGGGTTTCTTTTAGAGATATGAGGGGCATGTCTAGAGAACAATTTGCTAAAAATTTATCAGAATCTTGTCTAGCTGTTTGGGTTGACGACATTTCTGGTTTTGGCACATTTCCACTAGAGGCAATGAAATCTAATGTTCCAGTAGTTGGTAAGGTTCCTAACCTAGTACCTGACTGGATGACAGATAAGAATGGTATTTGGACTAATAGTGCTACAAACATACCTGATATTATAGGTAAATTCGTTCAAGCTTGGTTAGAGGATATGGACAATGACGTGGTGAAAAACACTGAGGATGAAAAAGCTAATCTCTATGAAGAAATGTCCAAAATGAACGACCAATATACTATCAATGAGATGAGAGAAAATATAGAAAATGTTTACAGTTCAGTAATAGATAGAGTAATAACTGACTTTAAAAATGGGTTAGATAATCTACCTGAAGAAGAGATGGTAGAAGAGGAAAATAAAAGTGAATAATAATGGAAAAGGCAACAGTAACAGTAATTATACCAGTACACAGTCTAGTAGAAAACGAAAAAGATTATTTCACAACTGCGTTAGATAGTGTTAAAGGTCAGAAAGAGATGCCAACAAAATTAATGGTTGTGGTACCTTCAAATGACGAGGATTTGAAAAAGGAAATAAAAGAATATGATTATGGTGACCAATTAAGTAAAATCTTAACTATAGTAGAAAACGATGGTGAAAGTGATTTTTGTTCACAAGTAAATTTCGGTGTTTCTATGGTAGACACAGATTGGTTCTCTATATTGGAACTTGATGACGAGTACTCCACCATATGGTTTGACAACTTTTATAAGTATGTCACGAAGTATGATGAAACAGACGCTTTCTTACCTATAGTTTTGGATACAGATACCCAGGGTAAATTTATACATTTCACTAATGAACCTGTATGGGCTAAAGACTTTTCTGACAAACTAGGATTCTTAGACAATGATTCATTACTTAATTACCCTAATTTCCAAATTTCAGGTGGAATATACAATAAAGAATCTTTTGAGTCTGTGGGTGGTCTTAAACCTAGTATAAAAGTACAGTTTGTTTATGAGTTTTTCTTACGTATGACATATTATGATAAAAAAATTATGACCATACCTAAGATAGGTTACAAGAAAACCAACATGAGACCCAATTCTTTATTCTATAATTATAAACATTCCGAAGAACATAAAGTAGACCCAATTGAACAGAGGTGGTGGTTTAATACCGCTAGAAAAGAATGTTACTTCAAGAATGATAGGGGTATAAAATACGAAGTTAACGAGCCAGCATAATGGAAGAAAAAACACCAAAGAAAAGGGGTAGAAAACCAAAAAAGAAACCTTACTTTGGTCCAGAAGAGGAAGAAGCGGTAAGAGAATATCTCTCGCTTGGTGGAATGGTAGAAGACGATACAGCTGAGTATGGTTTTAGATGGACGGGTAGTACTGATGATGAATTTCTAAGAAATAAAATCTATAGAGAGATTTTAAGAGCCCCATTAAATAAGATGGTAGAAAGTATCATCAGGAGATATGGATTATATTCTAAAGAATATGAGTACGAAGATTTACATACAGATACATTAAGTTTTTTGCATGTAAAGTTTNNTTTCACAAATTCAAACCAGATAAGAAAAAGAAATCGTACTCTTATTTTGGTACTATCTGTAAACATTATCTTTTAGGTAAGGTAATGAAGGAGGATAAAAACATGAAAATAAAAACTCAGTATGAAGACATATCCTTAGCAATAGAGTCTGATGTTAAACATTCTTATAATAATGTTGAGGAACCTGATTTAGAACTAACTAAATTCATAAAAAAAGTGTCTGAAGCCATAAAAGAAGAGATGGGTGAAAAGGTATTGACAGAAAATGAGATTAAGGTTGGTACAGCTCTAACTAAAATATTAGATGACTGGGAAAGATTATTCGACACAGTACCAGGTAAGAACAAGTTCAACAAAAACCTAATTCTATATTATATGAGGGAAATGACTGCTCTATCTACTAAGGATATTAGAAATGCTATGAAAAGGTATAAATCTATTTACAAAATCCTTAAGGAAGGCGAGTTATAAAAACACACACCTAAATATTTATAATAAAAAAGTATTATGGCTAGACCAAAGAAAAAACAGGTTAAATTGAGTACTGATAGTTTTTTAGCTATTGCACAAGAAGCCTATAATGAGTTGGTTCAACAAAGAAGTACTGCTATAAGCCAAATCAACGAAAATAAAAAAAAGGTTGATATTGAAGACATGCATGATTTGGTTAATTTGAATAAGGCTAATACCGATCTTTTAAAAATTGTTGATGTAGCTATAGATAAAAAACTATCACTAGTTAAACTTATGAGTCAGCTTATTTTTAAAGGCGATCAAGCTGAAGGGCCAACAAAAGATAGTCAGTTAACTCCTGAAGATATGGAATTACTTAGGGAGATGTTTGATGATGAAAATAAAAAGGATGATGATTCTTCATCTATAACTTACGAACTTGGTGACGACGAATAATGGGTTTCATTGATGATAAAAATAATCTTGTTGATCAAATAGGGCTTTTTAAAACAATAGGTGACTTACCATCTACTAGAAAAACAAGTTCTATAGACAGTGTATTGTCAAAATCCAAAAATCTTATACCCTTTTTACTAGACCTGTTAACAATTAGTTGCCAGGATGATGAGGAACCTAAAAAAATCCCCCAAGAATCTAGACCTTCATTTATTGGTAGTGACGAATCTTTTTACCGAAGAAGAGAAAACGCTTTACCAGCAGTACCATCACTAAAGGATAAAACTAGGTGTGATATTAATAGAATAGTTTTAAGTATTCTGGTACAATTCTTAGCTAGACTTGTTAAAATTATCAAAGAGGGTCTTATTAAAGCAATAAAAGAATCATTTTCTTGTGGTTCTGACTTCAAATTACCAACCCCAACACCAGTTTTTACATCTTCTGTTAAAAACATCGACTTTAACGATTTAATGAAAATAGACCCTACTAGTGAGGCAGGTAAATTACTGTATGGTAATGACCCTAACACCGATATGAATCTATTTTTGTATAACACTATACAATCACCTGGTACTACAAATACTTGGAGTGGACCAAACGGACCATTACTAAATATTACTTTTAACAGTCCAGATCAATTAACAACACAAGTACACCCTAACTATGGTGGTCAAAATTTTGACTATTTTTTAAAGGACTATCTTAATAGTATTGAGTTATTTTCAATAAAGAACGTAAATGCTAAATTGTTGGACCATTTATTTGGGGCCGTATCTTCACCACTTAATATGGGCGTAGAAAAAATGGTAGACCAAGAGAAGACTAATAAAATTATGGATAAAATATTAGATACAGACCCTTGTGTTGATGAGATAATATTTGACGATTCATATTTTAGTTTTTCTAATTCTGAAATGGAAGATATTGAAAATAGGTCTAACCAAAGATCGTCTAATAATGCTTTATTGGATGTTGGTTGTGGTGTTGTGTCTGTCACAGTACCATTTGAGACATTAACTGGTTTAACTAGCTTAGATACGTTAACCCCAGAACTTGTTGAGGATAGAATAACACAAACATTTGACGGTGTTGGTGACATCGTATCTAACCCATTTAGTGAATCTAATAGGAAAGTGGCAAAAAATGGTTTTGCTTACAACACATCACTATCATTACCAAATGTTTTAATGTGGTCAACTATCACCCCTAAAACAGTGTTATTATATCAAATTTCACACCAAACAGTAGAGAGTAATATCCTAAACGTTACTAGTAATTTTGAATTTAGTAAGTCAGCCAGTATATTCTTCGAATTTGTTCTTCGTGAATCTTTTGCGGCATTAATAGATGTGATATACACACAAGTTAAATATGAAATATTAAGATTGGTTTCTAGAGTGGTCAGTAAAATAATAAAAGAAAAGATAAGAATATATATAACAGCTTTAAATAGCATAATACTACCAACAATTGGTGGTGGTCTGGGTGTGAATAACCTAATATCAGCACCTAATGTTTAAAAACAATAATTATGGCAGCTTTACAAGATAATTGTGGACAAGAAAATCCTGGGGAGATTAATTTTAAGAGTGCAAGGTCTGTTTTAAACGGTTTATTAAGTTTATTCAGAGTACCCAACACTAGAACCCAAACATTACCACCAGTATTAATATTGGCTACAGAGGCTAGACCAGGTCTAAGTCCGACAGCCATCGCTTCTAGAATTGTACAAAGAAAAAGTGAGGCCGGTATCCCTGTTGGTCCATTAGAAGGTGGTGAGGTGGCACCAGATGAAATAATGGAAAGGATTAGAGTTGAAGAGATTGTTAAAGCTTTAACATCTGAGGCTAGAGTTAACGTTGCTATGAGACCTGGAACCATAATCCAAGGTACTGGAGCTAATGCAGGTGGTCCTGTACAAGTAGTAGGTACTGTTGTTGGTATAGCACAAGGTAATGCACAAATTAGTTAAAATGGAGGGGTTAAATAAAAAATCAAATTCTGAGTTACAAGAGTTAAAACAAAAATTATCTCTTGATTTTGAAATTGTTCGTAGGGAACTTTTTGAAAAAACTCAGCATTGGTTAAAAATTGAAGAGACCTATAAAAAGGTTAATAATGAACTTAAAAAAAGAGGTGTAGTTTAAATGTCTGATAGAAATGAAAGTTTAGGGGATGCGTCAAAAGGTAGTTCTAATATAAGGAACACTAAGGTAAGTAAAACTATTGCCATTGGCCGTGTTATAGCTGTTGATGACCCAGATGCTGCAGGAAGAATTCGTGTCAGAATAAAGGGTGTTGATGACAAGTTTTTAGATTCAGAAATTCCACTATGTGCACCATTTTTACCTAAATTTTTAAATGTAGTACCTAAAATAGGTGAAGCTGTAAAAGTTTTATTTTATGACTTAAATAACCCATATAGAGATAGAGAATATATTGGCCCAATAATCTCACAACCACAGAAATTAAAGGAAGATAGATTTTTTTGGTCAGCTAGAGCTGGATTAGATAGTACCACAACAATTTTAGAAAAATCAATTAAAAAAATACCTGAAGCAGAAGGAGTATACCCAACAGAGGAAGAAATTGCCTTTCAAGGTAGAGACAATAGTGACATAATTTTTAAATCAAACGAGGTATTAATTAGGGCTGGTAAACATTTAATAGATGAACCTTTAGTTAGGAATGATAACAATCCAGTATACCAAAAATTAAAGATACTCAGTTCTAAAGAATTTGAGTCATTAGAACAGGATAGGAGTGATTCTGTAACTGTTGCTAACAAGATATATCTAATAGGTAGAGATAACAACTCAAGGATAGTAGAGCCTTGGTTTTCGGATGATGATGAGATTAAATTCGAAGAAAAACTACACCCAATAGTTTACGGTGATGTCCTGGTTGAGTTTATGGAGTTGATGCGGGAGTGGATTTTCTCACATAACCACCCAGAAAATAGATTACCTGTGAACTCTAAAGCCGATATTAATGTAAAAATTAAAAAATGGTTTAACACCAGATTCCAAGACCTATTAAGTAAAAACATTAAAGCCGGTGGTGACATTCCAGTTAAACGATAATTTCTGACTTAATATCATATTAATGATATTTATAGAAAAGAACTTATTTAATGGGAAATCTTAGAACATATTTTGACAAAGATACTGTAATTGTTAGAAATTCCTGTGTTAATACAGGAAGAAACCCTATTGCTGAAATATTTCATGGCGGGTCAACAAATGTGAATGATTTAAAATATTCAAGATATATATTCAACGTTAGTTTATCAGATTTAGTAACAAAAGTTAATGATGGGTCATTATTCATTAATAACATGACCCATAAAATAAATTTAACTAATACATCTTGTTTTGATGTAGAATTATTTTGTAAAACAGTTTCTAGTTCATGTGGTGAAGTTAAAAGAGCGACAGCTTTTGATTTAATATTATTTAAAGTTCCAGAAGAATGGGATGAAGGTAATGGGTATGATTATGTAGAGTCTAGAAGTTTAGGGTGTGATTTAGGTGATCAGGTGTATTGTGAAGGTCCTGCAAACTGGGAGGAAAGAACAACCGCTACCCCCTGGTTAGAAGCGGGTATTTACGAAGGAGACCCAACGATATATACTTCTGGTGGAGGAACGGGATTTACTGGTTCAACAATTGATCTGGTTATTGGTACCCAACACTTTGACCATGGAGACGAAAACTTATGTATAGATATTACTGACTATATTAATGGTTTAATATCTAGTGGTATAACAGCAACAACGTTGGGCGTATCTTTTGATTACCCTGAAGAGGTTGCGCCACAAGAAGACGTTTGTTATGTTGGTTTCTTCACAAAAGACACACAAACAGTGTATGAGCCTTTTATGGAAACAGTTTTTGATGACGCAATTAAAGACAATAGAGACAACTTTTACCTAGACAAGGATAACAGACTATACTTATATGTTAATGCGGGAGGAGAACGTACCAATGCAACCTTCAGTGGGGTAGATATCTATGACCATAATGATATTTTATACCAAAGTATACCATCTTCTGGTATTTCACAAACTAGTACAGGTGAATATTATGTAACTGTTAATGTACCCAGTAACCCAGTAAGTGGTTATTGTGGTAATATCCAATTTAGAGATATATGGAAAGATGTTACCATAAATGGGAATAATTTAGGTAATATAGAGTTAGATTTTATTATAGAAGAAAAGGAGTCATATTATAATATTGGTTCTGTAAATAGTGCTGGAGCTAGTGGTCTTGGTGTGGGTGATGCTGGTAACTTATCCATATATGATTACCACTTCTCACTCGACGGTATTATGTTGAAAGAGAAGATTAAACGTGGTGATACACGTAGAGTTAATGTGACAGCTCAAATACCATTCGTATTTGACCAATCACAAGCAGTAGACAAAATTTATTACAGAATATACATTAAGGAGGGTCAGACTCAGTTAGACTATATTGATTGGACTGAGGTTAATAGAACTCCTGATGGAAATTACTTCCTAATAGACACTTCATGGTTCATACCAAATGATTACTACCTAGAAGTTAAGATAGAGTCGGGTCAGGAAATCAGAACCTACGAAAAAATATTCCAATTTGAAATAGTGTCAGAAAAAGATTGGTGTTAATGACCCTCGATATTCTCTNNTTTAGCGTATCTTTTAATTTTGTTAATAAAATCACCCAACCCTTCATTTAAAGAGGTAGTTAAATCTTTTATAATTTCTGATTCAGAAATGTTGGCCTCACCTGGTTTGTAAGCTATTAAACCTTTAATCTTATCTATTTCCTCTTTTAGTAAATTATCCATGATTGATTTGTTTTAGTATGAATAGTTTTTAGTTTATCTGATTTTCTCATAATTTCATAATTTTAATTTATCTTGGTGCGAAACCACCTTGTGCTCCCTCTCTCCACATATCATCAGCGTAAGATTCAGCTAAGTTTAATATTGTACTCTTTTCGTCTTCGGTTAAATTAAGTGTGCTCAAATAATTACTCAATTCATTATAACCTCTATCCGCCGTTTCTTGATATCTATCAGGGTCGAAAGACTCACCCAATAACTTTTTGTTAAGGGATTCAATATTTTTTAATTTATCTGACTTCCTCATTAGTAAGAATAGTTTTTACCACCCTCTTGAGCTTGTTTCTTTCTGTTATTATGCATTTTTTTTCTTTCCTGCATTTCTTTCTGTTTTCTTTCACCCTCTTTTTTTCTTCTCATTTCGTGAGTTTTTGACTTAACATCCATTAATTTACCTTCTAGTTTATTAATGTCTTTAGCGATACCATCAATCTCATCCATATAACCAACACCAGTAATAGAATCAGCGAATTGTTCATATTCTCTTTGTACAACTCTAATAGCCTCAATAACGTCATCTAGTTGGTCTGTAATGCTCCCATTACTTTCTCTTAGAATGATTTTATTAACTAAACCTTCTATATCGTTTTCATTTAATTTAATTACTCTCTTTTTCATACTGATATTTTTATATAAATATTAGGAAAATCAATAAAATTTACTTATAATTACATTAATTCTGTTGAGTTAAGAAAATTTTAACATCACTACTTGACGACAAAAAATTTATTTACTAGTATTGTTTTATATTAATCACAACAAAAAAATGGTTTCACCAAAATATTAATCGAAATGGCAAGAAAAAAAGATTTAAAAGCACAAAATCCAAATTACGTAATAGACATTATCGAGGTATTGGCCTCAAATGACCCTTCAGGTACTAACAAATACCTACCATTCATGATCAAACAAACTGCTGAATGGGTTGAATGGATTCATACTGAATTGAAGAATGAAACATTCAAACAAATGTTCGAAGTTATTAAAGACTTTGAAGACCTCTCAGAAAGAAACTTACTAGATAACAAAGATATCTACTCTTACGAGTCTAACGCTGATATCATTGAAGCTGTTAAACTAGCCAAAGAAAAGGTAACCCGTTCTGAGGTTAAGAAAAATGAAACAGTTGTCTTACACGAGGACGAGAAATGGTTGGTTATCTACCCACTTACTTCACGTAGTTCAGCTATGTATGGTAAAGCAACCAAATGGTGTGTAGCCAGTGAAGACCAAAACTTCAAAAAATATTTTAAACAATACACCGATAACGGCGTCCTAGTCTATCTTATTGACAAAACTGTCAAAGATAAAGACGCACGTAAAAGTGAAAATAGACTATCTAAAGTAGCTTTCCATATGGATAGAAACAAAAAAGATGGTTTATCTATCTGGGATTGTCAAGATAAACAACTTAGTGTTACAGACACTATGAAACTAACCACTGGTGTTGGTATGGAAATCATGACTCTCATTAACGAAAAACTAGAAAATGGTGAAGCCAACCAAACAGAGGCTGAGAAAAAACGCCTTCACGGACAATAATCAGTACAAGTTTTTCAGAACTAAAGGGGACATATTGTTCCCTTTTTTTATGCCTAATTTATATTTTAGCTATGGTTGATAATAAAATACAAGGGCATGATTTTGAAAACGGTGGCCCAATCAAACAGTATGAACTAACCTTTCAAGACATATTGGCTGATGATATTAATTCGGGTTTCATTTTTAGTCCTAACGCAACATTCACCATAGGTCATGATGCAGTAATTGATCATCCACAAGCTACTTATGTGTCGAACTTAATTGTGACTGAAAATATGGATTACCCACCAAGAGAAGGTGAAATAAGATGTGACACATCAACTGGTAGTCTTTTAGTTTTTAATGGTACTGAATGGGGTACTTACCAATATAATCAAATTATGGTTCCTGAAGATGTATATATCACAACAAGAAAAGAATCCATGTGGAAAAGATTTTTTAAGAGGTTATTTAATCGGTAAATACCCAAGAACCACTTTTAAAGTTTGATCTGATACCACCTAGTCCCCACCAACTACCATTTGGTGTTTCCCTGTCGCCCAATTCACCAATACCAATATCTGTTCGATATATTAAAATATGATTTTTCGGTATTTTTGAGGTTCTTTGTCTAAATCCACCACCATTGTAAGAAAATCCATAAGTATTAACGCCATCACCGACTCTAAAAAAACGACCCTCTAAGTGTCTAACATCCAACTTCCTATCATTCCAATTAATAAAAGGCTCTTCCCTAATCCAATTAAAGTCATCCGTTGATTCAGTTATATCTAAAACAAGTTCCCACATACCATTTTTAACCCTTTCTTCAGCCCCTTTCCTAGAAACCTCAAAAGGAAACTCACCATTACCACTTTCCAATACATAATAGACTACATCATCAGTTATATTGGTAATTCTTATTGTGTGTTGTTTATGGTAATACCTATTTCCCACCATTAATTCAGGTGAAGTGGGGTTAACCCCCCTAACCCAATCAAAGTCGTCTATTTCTTCTCTTATGATTTTACGAATATTCATATACTATAAATATGTTGAACCCTTGGAAAGATTTTCCTCACCCCACAACGGTTGAAGATTGTTTAAAGACCAACATTCCTGGAAATTTTTATCTTCAGGAGAGTTAATAACAAATGAATTCATAGGTCTTATATGATCAACATGCCAATCACCATAATTATCCCATGACATACCATCTTGGAATTGTGTTTCCAGATGTTCAATAAGTTGTTCCAATGTATATGGTAATAAATCGAAAGTGTTTTTATATTTATCTACATTTCTCTCTTTTAAACAAGTGTAGATAGCCGTTCTTGTGTAACAAGCCAATTTATATGAAGGGTCAGAATCCTTTTTATTCTTTTCATATTCACGACGATATTCTTTATAACCCTCATTATCTTCTCTCCATTGTTTGTGGTATTGTTTACGATATTCTTTATTATCTTG
>JABAOC010002075.1_pt1 | contig 61555 bp, 49 predicted proteins | sample 7062161 | NCBI WGS metagenome assembly JABAOC01 (sample SAMN14538625, study PRJNA623070) | marine sediment metagenome | biome: marine biome [ENVO:00000428]; feature: marine pelagic biome [ENVO:01000023]; material: deep marine sediment [ENVO:00002113] | place: India: Gulf of Khambhat ... | reverse complement strand
AATATTTTTCTAAGGGCTTTATACGTACATTTTTAATATGATAAGATAAAGCAATTCAGGGACTAAACTGCTGATCATTATTGTAATCAAAATAATCGTAGCATAAACCGATCTTTACGTACAACGGTTTAAATATTTCCAGCTTGTCTCGCAAGTAAAAAGACATTTTATACGTTTTTGGAGATATCTTTTGGTCGCCATAGTATGATTCAATCACCTCTTCCAGAGTTTGTTGATCTTTTGATAATTTAGCTGTTTTTAACTCATAATGATAAATAATATGTTTATATGTTACATCGCATCCGATATCATGACTTCGAGAGGGTTGGAAATCTAAATTCAAGCTAAAAACATTTTCAGTTAAATTTAATTTATTAAATTTCCGATAAAATGCAAGAAAAACTTTTTCAAAAATATTGTTGACAAACTGGTTTTATTGTGTTATATTATGATCAAAATGATAATATTATTACTATATAGGTAATATGATGATCTTAATGTCAGTAGAAGAACTTGCTGAATACCTGGGGGAAAATAAGCGAACTATTTATCGGTACATCCAATCTGGTGATTGCCCTCGATATATTCGATTGACAGCCAAGAATATTAAATTTGACAAAGCTGATGTGGATGCTTGGTTGGAATCAAAAAAAGTAGACCCTAAGAAAAGGAGTAGATAAAATGAAGTTCAATCCTCATCGTTTGAAAACAGATAAAGAATTTTCTTATTGGTATCTTAAAATACTCTCTCTTGTTCTTTTGATCACTTTCATTGGAATCTTCCTTTATTTTTTTATTAGAGGAAATTTTCATATCCATTATATAATTGCAACTGGTTGTTTCTGGTTCTTATTCTGCGGTATTTTAATGTGGTTTATTTCATACTTAGCGAACTCTGAAAAATCAATCGAATTAACTTTCCATAACACTTCTAAACAGATTAAAAGATTTGGTTGGTTTTCAATAGGTGCATTTTATTGTAGTGGGATTTGTTTCTTTGCAGGATTAATTTTCTTTGCTCAAAAAGGAGACACCTGGCGTAATTCAATCATTCTTTTTACAGGTTCGATTTTCGGTTTTATAATCTGTATGTATGGATTGATTCAGAGGAAAATAACTAAACAGCATTATGAATTAAAAAAACAACAGCAAGAGATTGTCGAATTATTGAGTGAAAAAAAGCTGAAGAACATTAAAGATACGTCAGGTGTCTTGCTGGCATAAAAAAAGTAACCAGAGATTTTAAAACGAAGTTGGGGATCATATTGACTTAATTAAATCTCTGATTACTTCCAAATAGGATATCAACTTTTGATAATAATATAAATGGATTGAAATTTTTTTGTGTGATCTGAGAAACAATAGTCGCAATATGGACTTAAAAACATACTTCTTTGATCAAATTCCATCAAATTCATGAAAACATGTTGATGATACAAACTGAATTTATGCAGATCAGTAAAAAATGCCTTCAGATACTTTCCACTCCATATCCTTCAATAATTAGAGTTTTTTTGAAAAAATTTCTCAAATTTGTTATTTTAAGACAAAAGATCAAAATTCTTACTTGACAAAATCAAATAATTTTATTAAGTTAATATAACTTTAAATAAATCAAATAAAATCAGGAAATCCTGTTTAAGGATGACTTGTTTTCAAGAATAATCAGAATGAGCTAAAAATTTTCGTACTAAAACATGAAGTTAATAACTTTTAAAAATACTAATAATAAAAAAAATATTAGAAGAATTTTATACATAGAGTCCAATCTTGATGGCACCATTGGCGGTTCTCACTACTGTTTACTGGAATTGGTAAAATATATTAATAAAAGTAAGTTTGAATCCTTTGTACTCTTTTACGAAAAAAATAGTTTGATTCCTTTATTTGAAGACAACTGTTCTGTAATTTTACTTGATAAAACCAAAGGTTTAGTTATCGAAAGAGATTTTACAACTCTTTATAAGTTTGCGAAAAAATTCTACCCTATATTAATAACTCTCATTTTCTGTCAAAAAGTCTATAATTTCATTCGCTACTTAGCCGATTTTTATGAGATATTTCTCATCCTCACAAGGTATAAGATAGATTTAATCCACTTGAATAATGGACCAGCATTAACTGAATGGCTTCTTGCAGCAAAAATTTTAAAAATCAAATGCATAGGTCATTTGAGAGGAAATTGGAAGATAGGATATCTCCATAAAAAATTAGTAAGATTTTATGATGCGATTATTGCTATCTCTCAGTCTGTGACAAATTTTGTGAAAGCAAGAGGAGCAAATACTGATAATTTTGTAATCATTCATGATGGTATTGATGTGGAAAATGTATATAAGTCAAAGAGAAAAACATCTGAGGAAATAAAAAAATCTATCCTTTTCTCTAACAGTGATTTTCTTTTTGGTGTCATTGGAAATTTAAAACCGTGGAAAGGTCAACATGTAGCTATTAAAGCAATTGCATTGTTAAAAGAAAAATACACAAAGATCAAATGTTTAATTATAGGTGATGTTTCTAATCTGGAAAAGGAACAAAGATATTTCAATTATCTAAAGGAACTGGTTGATAGGAATGAACTTTCCAGGCATGTTGTGTTTACAGGTTTCAGATATGACATACCAGATATTATTTCAGTCTTAAATATCCTGGTTCACACATCAGTCGCTCCCGAGCCTTTCGGTCGAGTTATTCTTGAGGGCATGGTTTTTTCTAAACCCGTGATTGCTACGGCTCATGGAGGTCCACTTGAAATTATAGAAGATGGAACCTCCGGCTTTCTTGTTCCGCCTGATGATCCTATCGCACTCACCCAAAAAATAGATTATCTTATAGCTCATCCTGATATTGCAAAAAAAGTAGGACAAACTGCAAGAAAACGCGTTGAAGAATATTTTAATATCTATAAAAATGTGAAAGAAACAGAACTGTTGTATACAAGACTTTTAGATATTTCATGAGAATACTGTTTGTTTATCTATACGGCGAGACACCTCAATTCCCTATTGGAATTGGATATATCTCTGGTGCGCTTAAAGCTCATCGTCATGAGACAAAATTAGGATCGTTAGGTGGTAAGGAAAATGTCACAAAATTGTTAGGTCTTATCTCATCCTGGAAACCCGATATCATTGGGTTTTCCTCTATGACATCTACATTTGCAAAAGTTAAAGAATTATCAATTTTAATCAAAAAACGTTGTAAAGACATTATAATAGTTTGCGGTGGTATTCATCCTACTCTAGTTCCAGATTGCATAATAGAAGCACCGCTTGATGCTATATGCCGAGGTGAAGGAGAATACACCTTTATTGAATTGATCGAGAAACTATCTCATGATCAGGATTATACTTCGGTTCAAGGCTTCTGGTTTAAGATTAATGGAAAAATCATCAAGAATCCAATAAGCCCACTCATTCAAAACTTAGATGAACTCCCCATGCCCGATTATGATTTATATTACTCTTTGGATTTGCCTGGTAAGGTTCCGGGTAGAGCGGAATTCATGTTCTGCCGCGGTTGTCCTTTTGATTGCACGTATTGTAGTAACCACAGCTTAAAAGACATTTATCAAGGACAAAAATATGTTCGATTTCCAAGTATTGAGAAAGCCATTAATGAGTTACTGATAGTTAAGGAAAAATATAATATAAACTCTATTGTTATTCACGATGATATATTCTCTCTTAATAAAAAATGGTTCAATCATTTTTGTGAAGAATATAAAGAAAAAATTAAAACACCCTTTCTTTGTAATGTCAGGCCTGGTACATGCAATAAAGAGATGTTTAAACTGCTGAAGGAGGCGAACTGTGATTATGTGGCTATTGGTCTTGAATCCGGCAATCCCTGTATAAGAGCGCAAATCCTTAATCGAAAGATGACAAATGAGCAAATCCTTGAAACTTTTAAACTTGCTCATGAAGCAGGCATTAGAACCCATTCCTTCTCTATGCTTGGTCTTCCATACGAGACACCACAAGCTATTGTCGATACGATAAGACTTACTGCCAAATTGGGAGATAAAAACACGCCCTGGAATTATATATTTCATCCTTATCCGAAAACGAAACTGGCTGAGATTTGCCAGGAGAAAGGGTGGGTAGAAATGAAATCGCTTGATTTCAAAGAAAGATCTGACTCGGTCTTAAATTTACCTACCATAAGAAAAAAAGACATCCGAGCCTATTTTGATAATTTCCAAGTGCTAATCCAAATAGAAAAGCAAGCCTTATCAAAGAATAGATATAGTATAGCAAAATTTTTCACCAAGCTCTTTGTATTTCCAAAACTCTTTTTCATTATCAAATTCTATTATTATTTACGTAGAGTAAAAAGCTTAGGATTACGAACCTCTCTTAAGCGTATTTACTCACAATACCTTCAACGCAATTTTTAAATGTACCTGCACTCCTCCTTAACTTGAAGTATTTATTAATTTCAACCACTAATACACTAAGTAATTAAGGACATAAAAAAAGTGTGAATCTTATCAAATTTTATTGATGAGACATTAAACTAGTTGCTTTAAAGCGCATCTTCGCTAATACTTCATTAAAGAATCCCCTAACATTTTTTGAGTATAGCTGGTTAACTTATCATATCCTTTTGGAGAAATATGGCTTCCATCTTCCACAGCGTACTCTCTTTTCCTGATCCCTTGCTCGTCAGAAAGTATGGGTTGTAAATCGAGTAGAGGTAGGTCTTGAGCCTTAGCATATTTACTGATCCATTGGTTCATGGCTAACACATGCTTATTTACATAGTCTTGATAACTTTCTTTGCCCAATATTTTACCTATCCAACTAGCTAGGGTCTCAGGCCAACTCTTTTTACCACGTATGGTCAAGTCTGTTGTAAGGATCGGAATAATCCCATTATCCTGAGCCAACTTCACCATTTCCACAAAATTATTCTTAGTTTTCTCTAAAGTTGCGTCGATTTCTTCCTGGTTTACATTGAAGATATCGTTGATAAAACCCCAAATGATAACTGCTCGCGGATTTAGTGAGATAATATCCTTTTCAAATCGATTCCGCATTTCAAAGGACTGTTCTCCGCCAACACCTTTATTTACGACCCTTAGTCCTACTATTCTTTCAAGATTCCATCCTGCAGCATAGGAAGCACCGATAATAATAATGAGGTCTTTCTGACGATTTTCATGTGTCATATCTTTACTCTGAAAATTGTGAAAAATCGACTCAGCTTCTATCAGTTCACTATAAGTTAAGATATTTAAATTTGTCATACACAACTCATTCACACGTATTCTCCAGAATGATAGAATAGATAATATCATTGTAAGAATTATTGTTCTAAATCTAATCATACTTAATATCATTCCACACTTCTCCAGCTATCAATATAGCAGATACTCAATTAAAATGTTAACCATCTCTATTTAGAGCTGACGCATAAATTAACTAAAAAATCGTTTGATATACTATATATAGACAATAAATAATGAAAATTATCAATATATTGATATTGAAACCAATAAGTTTTAATTTATGCGCTGGCTCTTTGGATAATTTTTTTTAAGTTATCCAGATAATATACAATGTTTTTATATGTTTGATAAAGAAATTCATTGGACATGCCGTAGGGATCTGGTATGTTATAGCTTATATTATTTCTGTTTCCAAATAGTCCAAGTTCTACAATTTTCCTACAAAACTGTTTGAGTTGTTTCTTTTGATTTCTTTCCATTACTATTATCAGATCAAAATGTTTATCTTTAAAATTAGAGAACTCTCGCACACGATGATTAGCAAGGTTGATATCGAATTGCTTCGCCGTCTGAATTACGTTATAAGGTAATGATAAATTAGTTGTAGTATTCAAGCCTGCCGAAGATATGGAAAAACGAGAATCAATTATTTTCTGTAAATAATTTTCGGCAAATGGACTGCGATATAGATTACCATTACATATAAAGAGAATCTTATTTAATTGTGAAGGTAACTTTTTTAATATAAACTTTTTTTTAGGATCTATGCGGAGCTTTAATTTCAAAAAATAGTCCATTAAAAGATTTAAAAATTGATTTCTAATTTTTCTATTTAGTGCTAATTGAATATCTTTTATATATAAAAATATTTCACACAAAAATGGGCGCATATCGTTTTTACATAATACTTCAAGTCTTACGTTATTTTCTTTATAAGTAAAAAATCTAAAAATGTGTTTCAATTTATGAAATGATCTTAATTCTGTCTTAGTCAATGCTAAATGGTGGTCTAAATCCCCAAGTAACCATCTTAATTTAGTTCCCGTTTTATAATCGATTCTAGATTTCGAGGAAATATGTGGGTTAAATAATAGCCAGGGAAAATCAACACCAGCATCAATAGCAAGTTGAAGCGAGCCCCAGAAACGACCGTTAATCTCCATGACATAATATTGTCGGCTTTGTTTATTAAATTTAAATTCAATCATTACAGGACCATTCCACTGGATAACAGTTAAAATTTTTTCAGCAACAGTAAGCAATTCATGATTGAGCTCAACACTTTCGCAAAGGACACTTACTCCGCCAGTGGGTGGCTTTTCCCGCAATCGCTTATGACCAAAATAAGCAACTGCCTGTCCATCTTTAAATATAGTGAACACTCCATATCCATAACCCTTAACTTTTTCTTGCAATAAAAATGGAAAGTGATAAATTATATCCTGATAGCAAATCCTGGTTAATTCTTCATAATCATTTGCTATCTTTACTCGACCGGCAAACCATTTATTTTTTATCTTTCGAATTGATTGACCTGGTTTTATAACAATCGGAAATCTCAATTTATCACGATAATATTCTAACTGAGAAAAATCATCTAAAAAATAAGTGGTAGGGATACTTATTTTTAAATCTTTGCAAAGTTTTAACAACTGATATTTGTCAGAAGCAAATGAAAACAATTCAAAATTGGGCAATTGCCTGATTAATTCGTATGGAACCCCATTTGCTGGATCTAATAATAAATACATTGAGAGATCTGTGATAGGTAGAATATATTGCAGATGTTCCTTCTGGATAATATTTTTAATATCTTTAAGAAATCCATTTTCATCAGTTTTTAGAGGGCGACACTGATAGGCACGATAACAGTATTTTGAACAGGCGGAGATATTTTTACTATATTCTGAAACGACTATTGTTTTAATGCCACGACATCCCAATGATCGCACGACTGCCAATGCAGAGCGTTGTTCGCCATTTGTTATTAATACTTTCATAATTGATTTCAAAAATGAATGAGTCTTCCTGCTTCTAAAGTAATTTTCCGTGTCGCATATCGCATAAGCATTTGATCATGAGTTACTAAAAGAATAGTAATTTTTTCATCTTTATTAAGTTGTTGAATCAGTTTGATAATATCAATCTTAGATTTGTAGTCCAGATTACCAGTAGGTTCATCAGCAAAGATAATTTTAGGCTTTTTTACCAATGCCCTGGCAATAGCGACGCGTTGCATTTCCCCTCCTGATAGTTCAGTTGTTTTATGGTTTTTCCTTGGTAAAAGCTGTATTTTATCAATAATTTCCAGCGCTTTTTGCATCTTTTCCATCCGACTCCCAGATCGATACATTAAAGGAAGCATTACATTTTCTAATATTGTGTCTTCAGGAATCAATTGGAATGTTTGAAAAATAAATCCCATATTATTATTTCGAATGACTGCCATCTCTTTTTCAGAAATACCATTTATCTTTTTATCCTCAAAAAAATAATCTCCTTTAGTAGGTCGATCAAGACATCCTAAGATATTGAGTAAAGTGGATTTTCCTGACCCAGAAGGCCCTACAATAGCTAAAAATTCACTTGAAAGAATTTCTAAGCTCACGTTTTGCAACGCCTGAACTTCATTCGCTTTACTCTGATTATACGTTTTGGATACATTTACTAATTTTAACAGCATAATATTTTCTTTCATTAAAAAGTGATTAATTTTAATCCTTGCACAGGTCTGATACGCCAGGCTTTTGTTGCTGGAATTATTGAAGCGATAATACCTACAATGATTGAAAGAAAAAAACCTGCCAAAATTACCGAAAGAGCATATTGGGGAAGCATTTCATAACTCATTCGAAAAATTAAATTTTTAAATAAACAACCAATCCCGATCCCAATGATACCTCCTGATAGTGCGACCCCAATGCTTTCCCAGAAAAACATTGCCGCAATTTTTCGATTTGCGGCTCCCTCAATTTTTCGAATGGTAATCTCACGAAAACGAGAACGAACGACCATTACCATGATAACTGTTAAAACACTAACTTCCGTAAGTAATGTCAGTATTGAAAAAATGTTACCTAATTTTTTACTGGCATCAATCAATCGTTGAACTTTGATATTAGTTAAATTATACATTGATTCTGAAAATTTAATCCCATTCGAATGCAAATAACGAACTAATTCCTCGCGTAAATTTATATAATCAGAATAATTTTTCGCTTTCACCAGAATATCGGAAATTGAAGGTAAACGAATATTTGAAGTTATAAAAGGTATAGGCGAAAATGATTTTTGTTTCAAACCTAACAAAGGCGTATAAAAACCAGTGAAAACAGGATTATTAAAAATAGTTTGATATCTGCGATCATGATTATTTTTTAAGACTCCAATAATTTTTACTTCATATATAACATTATCAAGATCAATATATAATGGTTGATTTACAATCGAGTGATTTATCTTACCAAATAATTTTTCTTTAATCTCTTCTGAAATTACTACAACAGCTTTTCCTTGATTAAAATCATCGGAATCGAAAAATTTTCCTTCGAGTAACTTATACGAACGAAGTGATAAAAATTCTGATTCAATTCCACAAATATTTCCTCTAAAAAGGAGATTGTTTGATCGAGTACCGATAGATGCTTTTTTGAGAAAGATGGGAGTTATTATAATCTTTTCACCAAATTTCTTTTTGAAATTGTCTTTAAACTTATTAAATACAAAATAATTGAATCGGGATACGGATGATTCTTGGTTGGTGATGTCTCTGATATTCATCCCTATTACATCAAAACCAGAGCGATTGATGTTATTATAAAGACCAATCTTTAATTCACCCACTAAGAGTTGTAGAAAAATTAATGATCCCATAGCGATAGAAATAATACCAAATGCAATGTAATAATCTTTTCTATGCTTAACAATATTTTTAAAAGCAATTCCAATATTATTCATATCTCATAATCTCTGCAGGTAATACCTTTGTTGCTCTGTTTGTTGGAATTAAAACGGAAATAAAACCTAAAAATAGGGTTCCCATAATCCCATATAAACAAACTATTGAGGGTAAATAAGCTTTAATATATTCATGATTTGCCAATTTTTGACTAAAATAAGCCAATGAAACTCCAAATATTGTTCCTACTATACTTCCTATTATGAATAAAATAAAATAGTCACAGAAAAACTGAAGAAAAATATCTGATACTAATGCTCCTTCAACCTTTCGAATACTAATTTCATTGAATCGCCGATTCGTCATACGATAAAATATCAAACTAAGTGTGATAATACCGATTAGGATCGTTGTTGCGGACCATAAAAGAAAAAGTCGATTAAATTGAACAATTTGAAGTTGAATAAATTTAGCTCGTGAGATTACTGTCAATGGAACTTCATAACCATAAGATTGATTCTCCAGGTAGCGATTCATTTCAAGAATTACTTTGTAGGGGGTACCATGTATAAAATGGAGTGTCATGTTAAAAAAATCTGGGGTGGAGAAAGGGGAAATATGTCCTTGTATAAATGAAGATTCAGTGATATAGATCCCTGCGACTTTTACAAAAATACTTTTTTTTAACTGAGGCAACAGAAAATTCAAGTTTTTACCAATAACATCATGTCCCCACTCATTATAGTTTTGGTTATTCATCCTTAGAAATGTAATTTTGGGATTATAAAAGAGTTCTTCTGTTGTCACAGATTCTCCATAATATTCTATATGTTGAGGCGGATTATATAAAGGTTCTTCTAATCTTGTGAGTTCAGCTTTAAAATTACGATTTTTATAATTAATTTGAACAGGTAAGTAACCAACCAAAATAAAATTTACTTTGTTAATGTAAGGACTAAATCGTTGCATCAATTCATAACAATCATTCGTTGTCATCGGGTGACACCCTTTTTCATTTAATGGTGATACCTGAAATGGATGCATTGTTTCTGAAAGATGTTTTCTGGTTCCGAGCAGAATCGCATAAGTGGATAAAAAGGCACCTAATAGAATTCCTACAACTAAGACTAACAGGAAGCTGGAAAAAATGTGCTTTTTGATTCTTCGGATTGTAAACGATAAATTTACTTCTATCTTTTCCAGTAAAGAATATTGTTGCTGGGGTATTTTATATTTTTTTAGAAACAGAATGAGTGCAATTCCCAAAAGACCAAAGGCAAGGTCGCCCAAAACATCCAAACCAGGGGGACGAATATATTCCGCTCGAGATTTTACGAATACATCTGCCGATTCCTTTATTACGATAAAGAATAATGTAAAAATAAAACTTTTTTTAATTGAATATTTTTTCTGCAAGAAATAGAAAATTGTGCTTCCCATCAGGAAGTGGAGAACAAAATCAACATGAAATCCTATTATTTTGAGCTTGCTAATTTCCCACAAAAAATACTTTATCTTTCTTAATATTTCCAGCATTGTTTTGATGTTCTTAATCTTCTAATTTATCAATTATCTATAAATGTTTGTCCGATAAGGTAACACAAACTTCCAGTTTGTGCTTGAATCAGTGTTAAGTTCATATTTTAAGTCGCAAGCAAGTTACTTGCGTTACGGATCTCTCGTATTATCTATCGGACATTAACTATTTAAAACTCAAGACAAACTTCAATTGAAGGAATTCTTGGTAATGTATGATAAGCAATTCTATTGAATTGGCTCAAGGCATCAATGTCATAGTCGTAAATTAACACATTTTTTCGATTATAAACATTTTTAATCTCTAAAAATGTTGTTAAACTACATTTCTTAAAAAAGAAAGTATTCATTAAACGTAGATCTAATCGATGGTAAGCAGGATAACGACTGGAATGGTATTCGCCTGCTTGAAAGTCTATTACTTCATGTTTTCCTGAACTATTGCTATCCCAAACTGGATATACCGGAGTATAAGGAATTCCACTAAGATAACGCCATCTCAGATCAATATTCCAATTTTTAAACACCTTAAAATTCAACACCAATGTTAAATTGTGCGGTTGATCAGTATAACGATAATTTAGTTTTTGTTTGAGAGTAAAAGTCAAGGGATCAAAAACGGTTTCTTCGATTTTGGAAATGGAATAGGCATAACTTAACCAACCGTTAAATTGTTTGTCTATTCCTAATTTCAGAAATATCTCGAGTCCTTTACAAAAGCCATGATATGGATTGCCATATTGTAATTTTGATCCATCTGCTATATAATACCCAATCATATTTTGTAAGTTTTTATAATAACCTTCAATTCTGATGGAATTCTTGGTATCAAAATGTTGTTCCACGCCTAAAATGTAATGTACCGATTTTTCAGCTCTGGGATTATAATTGGCACCTTTCATCGAATTCAATTCAGTATAGTTAGGAGCTTGATAGTAATACCCCCAGGCAGTTCTTAATACTAAATTATTTGTAATACAGTATGCAAATCCGAGACGTGGGCTGAATTGGTTATCTTTATTGTATTCAAAATGATCGAATCTGATTCCCAAATTGGTAATTAAAGAATTTAAAATTTTCCATTCGTCCTGTAAAAAAAAGCTTAACTTATAAGTTCGAGGACGAATTAAAGATGTATCCGTTAAACCTTTAATTAGAGATTCAAATTTTTCATTTTGAATAGAAGACACATGTGATTGGTAGTCATAGTAATATTTAATATCTTTATAGGTAATTCCTGCCCGTAAATTGTGATTCTTCAAAGCATGAAAATCGATATTGTATTGCCATACGTATTCTGCAAGATTAAGTTTTTCTCTCTTATAATCTCCAATTTTGTTATTCCAGAAATTTTCTCCTCGTGAGAAAACCATCTCAAAAAATAGCTTTGGGGATACAATACTTTTCCAGATTAATCCAATATAAAAATTTCCATAATCTGATTTTAATTTTTTCTTATTTTTCCACTGTTCTAAATAAGTATTATCCGCTGAATGAAGAATATTAAAAACGAACTTTTGGTTAGGACTTACCTGGAACGTAACTTTACTCTGCAGATCATAAAATGACGGAGAAAACGTTATAGGAGAATTAAGAATTTCTACAGCTTGTTTTAAAAAGCTTTTCCGATAAGAAAGAAACCATGATCCTCCGGGTATCGGTCCTTGAATCAATGCTTTAACACCAGTTCCACCAATCCCTATATTTCCACTAAGCGCTTTGTTCCCCTCTTTTGTCGTAATTTGGACAATAGAGGATAATTTGTCACCAAACTGGGCCGGGAAGCCTCCTGTCATGACCTGGACGTCTTCAATTACATCCATATTTATAATTCCTACGGCGCCCCAAACATTCTTCAAATGATAGGGATCAAAAATTTCTGTGCCATCCAATAGGATTAAATTTTCATCATGTTCACCACCCCGCACATGGAAGTGTGCGCTATAATCATTGGATACAGTTATTCCGGGAATCGTCTGCACAACTCGGCAAATATCATCCATGGTAGCAGGTAAATGAGTGATATCGTGGTGTGAAAAAATCTGTCTTTTGGTAGTGTGGGATTGAGCAAGAGAATATTTACCTGGCGTTACAACTATCTCGTTCATCAATAAAACTTCAGGTGACATCACAACATTTAACTGAGTCATCTGATTAGCGAAAATCCAAATATTAGACTTGATAACTGTTTTATAGCCCATCATTGTAAATTTAAGCTGATATTTGCCGGGTGGGAGGTTGCTAATTAAAAAGCGTCCTTCATTATCGGATGCACTTCCGCGTTTAGTCCCAACAAGGGCTACATTTACACCCGTCAGAGGAGCTTGATTGTTGGAGTCTATTATTCGTCCGCTTATTTGACCATTAACGATCTGAGCTATAACTTCTGAATTAAAAAGCACTATAATAAATAATGCAAGTACTAGTAACTTTTTCATTTTTTAATTTTACTTCAGTCTTTTGATCTTTTGTAATTTAATGTTTGTTCTTCCACGTAAAACGATCTTCCAATTTGTTCATGAAACCTTAGCTAAGATCTTTTACGTCGTAAGCAAGATGCTGCATTACGGATATCTTGAATATTCGAATAAAAACTACTTAGCCAATCGCGCCTGGATTTGTTTACCCAGCCATAACGCAACGATCATATTACCCTTCGGGGAATAGTGACCACCACTCATAAACCATTGTTCTATATCGTTGGTGACATCATGAGCTAAAAATGCATCGATGAGATCGACGAAATCTAAATTCTTAGCTCTGAAAAAATTAACCAGAGGTACGTAGATCTTTTTTCGCCCTTGCCACCCGTGGATTATGGTATCTTTATCTGGAAAGATAACAATAAGTGGTATCATTTGTGATACCTTAATTTCATCTACAAACTTTTCAAAAATAGCAGTCTGGATTTTGAACGCTGTAGATGAAGTGTTAAATATATCATTTACTAAAAGTCTATCAGGATCAAGATATCTGTTGTAAACTCGAACCCAAAGTGTGGATAACAGTCTAGCGGTTGAAGAATAATCGTAGAATGGGTTTTCGTAAATCACTGGCTCATACCAGAGATCATTTTCGCCCAGTTCAATTATCCGTTTGGAATGATTTATATATTTCTCGTAGTCTTTTATCTGCAGAAGAGGGTTGGCTATGAGTTCTAGCCTGCTCTCACTAATAGTAAACCGAGGTTTCACCAGTGGAATTTCACGATCCGAAATAAACCGACGGTAAACATTAACAACACGTCGCAGATTAACAGGAGCAAACCCGATAATCACGATCTGAGGTGATAGCTTCGATCCTTCAATCATGAATCGCAAATAAGCCTGATCCGTTCCATATCCACCGACTCCATAATTTAAAACTTCAATATGCGGGAAGATCGCTTCAATCAATGCAGACCAGGAATCTTTGTTCGCTACTTCATTGCAATAGACAAACGAATTACCGAAAGCTGCTACACGTATCATACCTGAATCAGCAACCGGAGAGTACACCCTTGTACTTCTCAGACCTTGAGAATTGGTTTGAGTTCGATCACTTTTAAAATTTGCTCTATAGCGAAATCCAAGAATAGAATCAAAACTCTCAAGCCGTCCCGGTTCCAGAAATGTTTTTATCATGTCCGATTGTTCGTGAAAAATGTCTCGCGTGCGTCGAATTTCTATTCCAAACAACGATCTCGACACCCAGATGGTTACATAAGAAAGAGTTTCAATAAGGATAACAATCAACAAACCCAATAGAAACCAAAAAACGATCTTCCTGTTTTTGCTTTTTATTGATGACATTTCTTTGACTTTGATTATTCATGAATTGAAAGCACTTAGACATTATATAAAAATTAATTCTATCTCTGTGGTCAAAAATTCATCAGGTTATGCTTTGGTATTGTCTTTATATTCTACCTGCTTTTTAAAAGTATACATTTTGCATTTTTGATTTTTTTGGGGTGATGTCACTAAAAATTCATATTCACATTATCGCTTCCTAAATAGCCTCGCCATAAATTGATTAATGATAGGTCAGATCAATCAGCAGCGCGTCAAAGGTAGGCTTAAATGTATTTCAACCGGAGCAGATCTAGTTGGCAAACTCTGACCTTTTGCACCTAAAGAGAATATTAATCATCAGAATTTTTTTTTATTTTTGTAAAATAAATACTCCACTTCCGCCAAAAATTCTTAAGAAAGGAAATAATTTAAGCAAATGCCAATCAAGTTTTTCCAATTTCTCCACTACTTTGAGATTATAATTAAAAAATACATAAAATCTACTTAACAGTTCAAATTTTATTAAGTTAGCATTTTTAAAAGTATTTTTAATTAATTGAATTTCTTCTGAAGTTATTTTTTTTTCATCATGGGTAATACCCTTTTCATGATTTGCGTCTTTTGGAAAAAAATATTTAATCAACTTAGTTTCTCTTATTGAATCCAATATGGGAACTCGTAAATGTTCTCGAAAAAAAGCTTTTCCACCAGTTTTTAAAACACGCCATACTTCATCAATGGTTTGATCTATTTCAATGTGGTGTAAAATATCTACCCCATAAACATAATCAAAATATTCGTCTGGGAAATCTAATTTTTCTGCAATACCTACAGAAAAGTGAATTTTGTCCTCAAAGCCATATTGATAGGTTATCTTTTTAGCCCATTTAATCGAATTAGGCGAAATATCTACACCATAAACCTCATACCCAATTTTAGCTAACTTAAGCGAAGTTTGTCCCAAACCACATCCTAAATCTAGAATTTTTTCCCCAATACCACGAAAATGATTTAATGCTACCTTATCAATAAACCAATAAGAATTCCATAGACGATCTTTTAATTGAGAAACTGAGTCGAAATATATTGGAACATCCCGATTTAACTTCGCATGTTGATCAAAAAACAGGCACTCACGAATTTGTCTTGGTGTTAATTCCATAAGATAAGGTTGGTTGTGTCTAAATATTAAATATTTTATTGCACCATAATCATCTTTTTAATATCTTGAAACTTTTTCTTAACTTTGAGCTGACATAAATAAATTCCACTAGCTAATCTTTGACCATTATCATCACAACCATCCCATTTTAGTTCATGATGACCTGCTTTTTGTCTTGATTTAACTAATGTTTTTACTTTATTACCCAATATATCATAAATAGTGATGGCTATGAAATTATCCTGGGCTAATTCAAACGAAATCGTTGTTTCTGGATTAAACGGATTAGGATAATTTTGCTGCAAATTATACTTTTCTGGAAGTCCTACACTTATTTCAATAACATCTGAATATTCAAAAGTACCATCGAAATTTAATTGTTTTAATCGATAATAGTAGCAACTTCCTTGATCAACAGTCTCATCCAAAAAGTGATATTGTTGTTCTACATTTATAGTACCACGTCCTTTCACAAAACCAATCTTTTGAAATTGTTTTTTATTTGAACTACGCTCAAGTTCAAAGCCAAAGTTATTGGTTTCTGAAGCGGTCTGCCAGGTTAATTTCACTGATTTACCCATCACACAAGCTTCAAATGAAACTAATTCTACAGGTACTACCTCATCCCAACCAGCAAGTCTTGCCAGCATCCACCAGACTGCTTTCCCCTTTTGTTCACAACTTTCATAAGTCGTATGTCCAGCTTCATCGCCTTCAAAATGAGGATGTTGAAGTGGAATAGTCTGACCTTGTACCACACCCGTATGGTGTTCCCATTGTTGAGTGGAAGGATTGAACCACCAGGAATCCAAATCACCAAAGTCATACAACACTTTATTGTAGTCTCTGCAATATTGGCGAATTTGTTCATTGCGAAGATATCGGTTTAGACCATCGATATTATACTGAGGATCATGCGCAAATTGAGTATGCGATGTGGTATAAATAAAAGTCACATTAGGAAATTCCGCTTCCAGTTTGCTCATCGAATCAAGATAGGCTTGAACGTAAGCTTCATCTTCCATATATAACTGAATGCACCAGACAAACATAGATAGATTAATACTGGGATTTTCATTTAAAGCTCTTCGAGTAATATCCATGCCATTCTGATATTCATCCGAGTTCCAGTAATCTTCCGGATCACCTTGATCATTATCTCTAATACAAAACGCACCTACTTCCGTGGGTAAAACTTGATTTCCAATCGCAACACTATATTTACTATCAGAAGATTCTATTCTTTCCAGGCCAACAGTTAACTGCACTCCATGGGAAGTATGAGCAAAATACATTCGGAATTTTGTTTGCACAGAATCAACCCATCTATCAGGGATTTGTGAAAGGTCTGTGCATATATGGTCTATTATCAGCGGAGTTGAGTCGTCCCATGAATATGTAACTTTTACATTCATTATTATAAAAAATATAAAGATGGACAATGTTGCTATTTTCTTTTTCATTTCATTACCCTCCTTACCTTATTAATTTTTTTTTGTTATCATGGTTATCTCCATTTTATATTGTTGATCGAGAATAATAAAAATTATATTATTCTATACGAAGTATCATAATCTCAAAATTATTTTGGTATTAGTCTGATTTTATTGCACTAATATCATCTTTCTGAATTTCTGAAAATTGTTATTGACCTTCAATTGATATAAGTAAATACCACTTGCTACTCTACTCCCAAAATCATTACGACCATCCCATTTTGTCTGATGATGACCAGCATTTTGTTCTGTTTTCACTAATGTCCTTACTTTATTACCTAAGATATCAAAGATATTGATATTCACAAAACTTTTTTGTGGTAAGTCATAGGATATTGCTGTTCCCGAATTAAATGGATTTGGGTAATTAGGATATAATTCAACTGATTTAGGGGGGGATACAATTATCTCTCCTAGATTGTAATATTTAAAGTCACCTCGATAATCGATTTGTTTTAGCCTATAATAATAAGAACTGATTGGAAGATTTCTGTCCACAAATTGATAGGTAACAGGCTCTCTCTGCATTCCACTTCCTTGAACAAAGCCAATTTTTCGGAAATTTATATTATCTGAGCTTCTTTGCACTTCAAATCCTAAATTGTTAGTTTCCGAAATTGTTTTCCAAGAAAGAATCACACTCTGTCCATCAACTGTTGCTGTAAAGTTAACCAATTCAACAGGTACAATACTCCCACTCAATTGATAGATGTGTCTTTCCAAAGGGCCAAAATAGTCAGAAAATTGCCCATCTTCAGAGTTAATTATTCTTCCATTTTCAAACCTTGTATAAATTGGAGTTTCTGCCTCTAAGTTTTTTATGGTAAAAGTAACATTTCCAGAAGTGGTATTAGAGCTTCTAATAGCAATTAGAAATTTTTTTCCTTCCTGTGTTTGTTTTAAGATGTAATGAATATCAGGATCTGAGGCAGTTACGATTCTATTTTCACCCATAATTTCTAATGTAATCGATGGCGATAGCAAGATAGGTGCAATAGCTTCATTGCCAAAGAGCTCTTCACCGATCTGGCGAAATCCTTCCCAAATTTGAGTACTATTTTCTACGCTCCAATTATTACTTCTAAATTCAGGATGGCCAAATAGTCCACACCAATAAATTATTCCTTTCGCGCCATGCGTAATTCCTATATATGCCTGTGCGACTATTTCGGCAGTGGAGAACGCTCGAACTTGGTTATCTACTGGAATAATAGCACCATCATTGTAATTATACCCCATACCCATTAGGATGTAAGCACCATTATTCCCTAATACTGATCTGATATTATCCAGACGTTCAGCCTGTCTTTGTAAACCTTCATTAAAGGTATGTGGATGAACCGGATAAACATCCGTCACAACTAAATCAGCACTTTCAGAAGTAATTTGCCATGTCGTTGGCCCCATAAATCCCATCGACAAAATAAGAACTGGTGTGTATGGATCGGCTTTGCGTATTCTTGTCGCTAGCTGATGAGAAAAAAGATGAGGCCTGCCATAGTATCCATCCTCGTGATCCCATTCATCAATAATATACCAAGCGCCCAATGCAGGGTTATTTTGATGGTCCGAGGCTACTTTTGCTAAGTAATCTAAACAATTTTGTGCACTACCATACTGATGTTTAACCCACCACGCTTGCGTATCAGTATATGTATTGGGAAAGACTTTTAATCCATGACCGACAGCCTGGACAAGATGCTCATCAAGTCCAATTTCTACTGCGATTCCCGGGTCATCCCAATTGAATTCATACGGCCATTCAAGCCATTTACTATACCACTCCTGCTCCCATCCGTGAAAGCTATACATATTCATTTTAACATCTTCCATACACTGCCAGGTATCTTTATCACCACTTCCGGGTGATGTTGCATTTCCACCATGAGAAATCCATAATGCTGAGTTATGTATTCCAAAGGGAAAAAATGGTCCCTCGCCTAAGATAAATTCATTATTGCGTCCCAGATTACTAAAATTACTGGCTGGAGAACTGGGCCACACACCATCGCTATCTGGTTCAAATTCTGATATGTCGGCATCATCAGCTAATTTAATTTCATCAATAGGCAATTCTCCGATTATTCCATCTGAATAAATCGATAACCCAATTTTAAAGATAAATCGATTAGAAACTACCCGAACTTCATGTGGTTCAATTATAAATTGCTGCGACTTCCATCGATGATCAGTTGTTCCTCCCATTAATCCTTGCAATACCCATTGAGAGCCATCCCAGGAATATACAGGACAACCGTTATCACTACCAGGGCGAATATCGTCTTTGTACCGAATAGTCAGATAAAGAATAACGGTCGGATTTCCATTTCCATTTAAAGAGAAAGAGGTAGCATCGACTCGGAATCGTCCAAAATGTCGATATTTTATCGCTCGTGAGGAAATCCAGCCATTTATATTAGAAGGCGCCGTTGCCCACCTAAATTCGCTGCCATTCTCAAACCACGCAAACGAACCCGGAAAATCAGTAGTGTTTAAATTATACCAATAAAAGGGCCAACCATCACCGCCAAAATCTGTTTCGCGATCAAAATAAATATTCTCTGAAGAGGAAAAGTCATCTGGATTTCCCATATCTCGATATTCATCCGCAAAAGCGATATAGGCATTCATCATTAAAACCAAACAAACCGCCCCCAAAAAGATCGAAATATTGTGTAGTTTCATCATGATTTTAATACTCCTATTTGCTGATAGATTGAATTTATTCATAAGTAACTATAAACTACCAGCAATTCCACAAAAATTATACCATCGATTGTTTAAGGACTGCGGTTTATATAGCATATTAAATCTTATTATTTTAGAAGTAAAATATAGAATCAACTTTTTATACATTCCAATAACATTTTTGTTAAAAAAGATACGATTTTGAAATTTTAGACATTTCTCTCACTGCGAATCCACTGATTTTGTCTAAAGCCCAAAAAGGCTAAAATATCTAATGTTAAGCCCCAAACTAAAATTACAGGGACTAAGATGATAGACAACAATGACCGACGGAAATTTTTGGTGTAAATTAATCCCACTCCGAAGTATAAAATCTGTATACCAAGATTAGTGAGTAATGATATAAACCAAATATTTGAATTTAAATAGGGAGATATAAGAATTATTATGAGTAATCCAGCTAAGTTAATGTTTAATAAAAGTGCTAAATGAGGTATTAAAAGTTCGAGACCAGCATCAATTTGTAATATATTAAATGACCTTATTCCTTTTAGCAAAACGTTAAACCCATATCGATACATTGATAAAAATTTACCTCCGTACCAACGCAGTCTTTGAGTGGTAGCTTGACGAAATGAAACAGAATGATGCGTAAACACCTTTGCTGTAGGACAAAAATCAATGCGAACCTGTTTATCAGCTAAAAACGCAAAATATTCATGATCTTCAGTTATGGAAAATGCCGTCCAATTTAATTTTTTAAGAAGCGATAGATCAAAACACATACCACTCCCAACTAATGGAACAGAAAAACCGGACTTCCATTTCGCCCAGAAGTAAAAAAGATTTCGAATTGTATTCGTAATAGAAAAAAATGTCGTAAATAAGTTTTGTTGTGGATTCGACATAGTATAATAACTCTGAATTACTTTAGATCCCGCTTGCATACCTTGATTAATTTCATATAAGAAATTATTACTCAAGTGTGTATCAGCATCACTAATTATCAAAGTATCATAACTTTTTGTATCTAATTTATCAAGAATCCAATGAATTACATACCCTTTACCATAATGTAAATTATCATTGCGTACTTGGACTATTGCTCCACTATCGTATGCTTTTTGGGCGGTTTTATCACTACAGTTGTCAGCAACCACAATGACGTCATAAAGTGATCTAGGATAATGTTGTGCGAAAAGATTTTTTACAGTATCAGCAATAAAAAGTTCTTCGTTATGAGCAGGAATGACAATAGCAAATTTATTTTTAGGTGCAGCTTTAGACATTGCCTTGTCTTTTTTAAATATATAAATTAACAAAAAAATAAATCTATATATCATACAAAACAGTAGTAGGAAAACAAAAATTATAATAATACTATCTAACCAGGGCATTAAACTATTACTCCTTATTCGATTTCATTTACTTCAATGTGCTGATAAAAGCGCTCGTCCAGTACTTCTTTAGCAGCTATAAAAGTTTCTTCGGCTTCTTCAATACTGCCAATACCAATAGTAGCCGCTGGAATTTCCAACTCATTGAATATATAATTTAAAGCTTTTTGGGGAGGGATAACCCCTCCAGCTAATGCCTTTTTGGCAATGTGGATTACTGAATTTGCTTCTTTCGCTGCTTGTAAACAGGACTCAACTGAAGGATTCATCATGTATCCGTTTGCATTAAAAGACGTCTGAACAATTGGAAAGTGAATTCCCATCTCTTTCAATATCATTGCGGTACGACCATAATTATGTGAATTTATCCCAGGAACTGCTCCCATTTCAATAGCTTTTTGTTTAAATATTTCTAATCCATAACGATGCCCAGACGCACATGCTATATCCACTAGAAATCCATGAAGCAAAATAAAGTTAGGCTGCGTCTGTTTAACGATCTTCATTTCAGTATTAAAAACTTTATCAATCAATTTATTTAAATCTCCAGTTATTCCTGCCTGGATAAGTGCTGGCATATTTTTTAATAGTTGTTTTAACTTTGCAGTGCTTTCATTAGGTTTGGCTCCCGTTTGGCGTGCGGCTGCGCTATAAAGATCAGGCATGATGGAAATCACTATTAACTCGTCTCCATATTTTTCTTTGGCATGACAAATTGCTTCCAGTTGGATATCAGTTGTAAAAACATGTACTGCTCTTACACCTAACTCAAATGCTTTATCAATTATTTTTAACACATTATCAACTGATGCAAATTTTTCTCGGTACACTTTTCGATCATCACGACTTCGATATGAGATTCCATGAAACGGATTTGCACCTAATGTAATTCGAGGTAATTTCATATTTCCTCCGACAGGGGTAAAGCTATTTGGGTATTTTGCAAAATCGATCGATTTAAAGCCTCTACTAATTCATCCACACGATAGCCATCATTCCAATCTGGTGTAGCAGAATGGCCGTTTAAAATTGCCGCAGCAAATCGTTCCATCTCGGGAGATAAATTTTTCCCTCCCAATTCATATCCTACAGAGATTCCCAGTTGAGAATTGTATATCGTATTTGATCCTGTTTTCAATCCATTGCAGCCTTCCTCTAAATATATCTCAATATGATCGATATCGACTTGTAATGTCCCATTCGTGCCCGTTAATGAGATTGCGACAAAATTTTTTTCAATACCATGATGACCCCAGCCAATATCCAGATTACCTATTGCTCCATTTTCAAAGCGACAGATTGCCAATACAAAATCATCAAGTGTGCTACTAAACATACGATTAGCATAAGAAAACACTTGTGTTACCTTCCCCATAAACCATAGCATGAGATCAATATAATGAACAGAAAAAGAACCATATATTCCGAACCGCTTTGTACGATCCTTTCTTTCAGATCGTTTTTCCGGCTTAATGACTTCGCTTGTATGACCAATAACCTTAATATAATTAATTGATCCTAATGTATTGGAATCAATTAGTTCCTTGGTTTTCATAAAAATAGGGTGATACCGTAATGTATATCCAACCTGATGAATTATATTTAATTGTTGCGCTTTTTGCAGCATTTCCTGAGAACGAGCTAATGATGTGCTGAGAGGTTTTTCACAAAAAATATGTTTACCATCGGCAAGTATCTCCATAACTAAATTGTAATGTGTATGTTCTGGTGTTGACAGGATTACTGCCTTAAAATCTTGCTTTTTAACAGCATCTTTGTATCTGGTATAGTAAGGTATCCCCAACTGTTTACTCACCAATTTTGCCATTATCTGATTTTTTTCTACAACGCAGACCAAATGATATTCTGGTAACGCTTTAGCAATAATGCCCCTGAACAGTCCAATTTCACCCGTACCAACAATTGCAACAGGTACTTTCTCTGGTTTCATACTTTAAACCTGACTTTATTAAAAATTAATTCATGATAAAGATTATTTATCTTAGATCTCAACTTTTCCGCAGAAAATTCATTTGAAACATACATATAAGCTCTATTAGCAAGGTTTTTAGCGAAATTTTCATTATTAAATAAGTAGAGACATGCTTTAGCTAATGCGAGAGAATTTTCAGGTTCTACCAAAAACCCCGTTGATTGATTTTGAATTATATAGGGAATACCACCTACATTAGTCGCTATGATAGGTACCTTAGCTGCCATTGCCTCTAATATTGCTACTGGCACTCCTTCATAACGAGAAGGAAGTACAAAAAGATCAAAATGATAAATGTAATCAAGTCGATTTTTTACAAATCCAGGGAATAAAAAATTATCTATAACCCCTGCTTTTTCAGCTTTTTTAATTAATGCCTCATATTCTACTCCTTCACCCATAATTATAAATTGTACATCCGGCATTTGCTGTAATATTATTTTTGCAGCATCGATAAGTATATCATACCCCTTCACAAAAACTAATCTGCCTAGAGAGCCGATAATTTTTGAATTTGGCTGGATATCCTCCATATAATCTAAATGGTTCTTCGAACCTATTATTTTTGTTTTATCTGTTTCAACGGCATTTGTAATATAGCAAATCTTTTTACCAAAAATCTTTGAAAGTTTTGTTTCGATCTCCTTTGAGACCACAATAACTTTAGTAAATATCGACTTGGTTAACAGTCGATCAATTTTCTCAACAAGTTCAACTCTTAACTTCGCAATTCCATGAGGTAGTTCTGTTAAACTATGTATAGTCCTTACTAAAATTGGAACTCGTGCAATGAAAGCCGCTAATCCTGCTAAGATATTTTCTTTATATTTATGAGTATGAATAATATCAATTCGGTTTTCTGCTAAGATGTGATAGATCTTAAATAGTTGCCAGATAAAGTTAAATCTTGTTTCAGGCACTAGATGTACTTTTACACCAAATTTTTTCAGTTCTTGCGATAGTAATCCTGTATTAAATAATATAGTGTGAAAATCCACATCGGAAAATTGAGATGAATTCAACCCATCAAATAAAATTTTTAACTGTTCCTCAATACCGCCCCAAACATCAGCATTTACTATATGACATACTCTTATTTTTCTATTGTAATTGTGTTTATCCATAGTATTTTGTGATTGTTTGAAAAGGCAGAATTTCAGTATCGCAAGCATCTTGCTTGCGATATAAAATATGAACTTAGCCAAGGTCTCTTTAACAAGCTGGAAGCTTGTTTTACGGTTTATGACAGACACTATTTAAAAATATCATGATCTTGAAGGTTTCCACACTGGCATTTTATCTCCACTTAAATATTTGACCCATGCCCATAATATTGCAATGTGACTCATTGTTAAAAAGTATATTATTTTTATGAAATTCCAATGTCTTTTGATACTTGATATCGTTGCTCCTATAATACCTAAAGTTATTAATAAACCGAATAAAATTGCTGTTATGAAATATAAAGGATGTACTCGTATCAAAGCCAAATTACAGCAAAATAAGATAATTACAAAAATAGGTTCCAACCATCTCAACAACTTATGGCTTGTCAGTTGTATTGAATATAGATGATATTTAAATGGATTCAAAAGTTTATAAAAATAGAAAAGCGTTGTAATCCCTCCAATAACCGTTCTAACTTTTCTTTTAAACTCCTTGCTGACGTCGCTTAGAGTTGTAACAAATACCTTTGCTTCGGGTTCATGAACGGCTCGAAATCCATTTTGACGCGCATAAAGTGCTGTGGCGAAATCTCGTATTATATATGGTGGGAGTTCTAAACAAAACTCTTTTCTAACAGCGTAAAAACAACCACTATTTCCGACCAACGAATTTGCCTCACTCTCCATGCGACGCAATTTGATGTCAAAATGGACATAATTACTTTCTCCACTGGTATTGTCTACCCCAAATTGGTTAACATTTATATCTTCTGTACTTGCACAGGCCACAGAAGGATCGTTGAAATTTCGTATAAGTTTGGATATTCCATCATTAGAAATTAACGAACTGGCATCTGTAAAAACAAGTATCTCCCCTTTTGAGGCTTTGATACCTTCATTTTGGGCAATCGTTTTTCCGCCTCTTTCAGGAAGAGCAATAAGTTTTATTTGTTTATTTTTTTTTACAAAATCCTCTACGATTTCATGTGTTTGATCATTTGAATTGTCAGAAATTACAATAACTTCTATTCTCTCTTTAGGATAATCTATATCTAAGGTGTTTTTGATTTTTCGCTTAATAATCTTTCCTTCATTATGAACAGGTATTATAATTGATATAAAAGGTTGTATATTCGCTTTCTTCACATGTTTTTTTATTACTTTCGAAAGGAATTTCATCAATATTGGATAGCCGAAATATGTATATATGATTAAAAACAATATCGTCCAAAAAGTAATTATAGTAACTAACATATTATCCGACGCACGTTTTATAGTCAAATCGATCTAACAATTTCAAATATTCCACTCAATTGACAAGCAAAAAGTGCTTTGGTAAAGGTCACATCTTCATGGATATTAATTCTGGGGATTGAATAAGGATTGTTACCATCATAATATCCAGCCGTATTTGTAAAAGCACGTAAATACCCAGCTTCTTTTATCATTTTAGCAATAGAGACATTCCATTTGCCATCCGGATAAGCCAATGATTGGATTGGTTTTTGAAAGTGCTGCTCTAAAATTTCTCTTGACTTTTTAATCTCTTTTTTTATAATTTCTTTTTCGTATAACTGAGTTAATATCACATGGCTATGCGTATGAGATCCGAATTCGATTCCAAAACTTGATAACTTATCAATTTCATTCCAATTAAGAATTGTTGGATCTATTGGGTCGTTATCTAATTTTTTATAAAGGTCATTTATTTCTTTTAATCGAATTGAAAGTTCTTTAAGACGAATTGAATCCATGTTTTTCAATTGTTCTATTAAATCTGATACTTCCCGACCGCTAACCTTTTTTATGTTTTGAGACAATTTTAAATTATATTCTTGAAGTAAAGTATCTAATTGTTTTTTAGCTGAACCTTTATTTTCTGAATCTGAAAACATTAATCGAATTAACCAAAAAATTATTTTATCTACGCTCCAATAATTTTTTTCTTCAATAAATTTAGTCGGAAGGAAAATAGCGGCTGACAAATCGATATCTTTCAAAGCTTCAAAGGCATAAATGTAATTATCCTGCCATCCATCGTCAAATGTAATTAAGCAGCCTTTTTTTAATTTTTCTGGTTGCAGCTTTCCATCACAAAATTCTGTCAAACTCAACACTTTAAAATGTTTTGAGATATATTTCATTTGCATTTGAAATGTTTTCTGACTTACATAAGTACCGACAGGTAAAGGCACTATACCTAAATGATTAGGTACTACATGATGATAGGTGAGTACCATAATTTTATTATAAGTTTTGAAATACAATATTAATGGTACAATGCCAGTATAATATAGCAAGAAAGCTAAAATTCGTCGAAATGTTAATTTAAATCTTTTTATCACGACAAGTTTACTCTATCTAAAACATTAGCTATCTTTTCTAAATCCTTATCAGAAACAAAAGGATGTGTAGGCAACGTTAAGATCCTTTGTGATAACTCTTCTGCTCCTGAAAAATTTTCATTCCTGTTAACTAAAGCGTTTTGTACTTCGGGTATTTGATGGATAGCAAAAGGATACATACCCGTAGTTACGATACCTTTCTTTTGAAATTCAGTAATAAGTTTATCTCTAAGAGTCTTGGACTGAACGACTAATGGCAATCTTAAATAAACAGGTTCAGAAATTGGATAAGGATTTATGAATTGAAATTTATCAGATTGGATAATCTGATTTATTAAATACAATGCTTTGCTCTTTCTGATATTATTTATATGGTACAATCTATTTAGCATTTCTAACGCAATCGCCGCTCTTATCTGATAGAATCCTTCGATAGGAAAATTGGCATTAAAAATTGTTTTCCCCAGTTTTAAAAAGGGTAAATTATGAGGAATCCGATATAACCATGGGTGTAGCATGACACAATAAACCAACAGCTTAAAAACAATTTCAACCTTATTCTTAAATGAATCGTTAGATAAAGAATTTACACTTTTCGCTGTGATGCGGGCTAATGGAGCACTATTGGTAATAATTAATCCACCTCCCAAAGCAGTAATATTCTTGCCACGGTCAAAACTAATAATCCCTACTGTACCCCAACTTCCCGAAAATTTGTTAGCTATTCTAGCGCCAAAAGCTTGACATGCATCATCTACAACAAATATTTGATTCTTCTTTGCAAGCTTAGTAATTCGTGGCAAATCATTCGGTATTCCAAAAAGATTACTCGTAATAATTGCTAAAACTCTGGAAAAATCAAATTGCTCTAACTGAGAATAATTGAAATCTAATGTTTTTATATTAATATCGCATAATCTAATTCTTAAGCCAACTCGGATCGTCGATGCAGGAACAGAATAACAAGTATATGCTGGAATGATTACTTCATCTTTGGTATTATTCACTAATTCAAACAAAGATTTTAGGGCAACGGTTAATGCTGCTCTGCCAGAACTTAGCGCTAAACAATATTTTATATTATATTCTGTTTTAATTCTATTGATTAATTTTATTAAATTATCCTTATTAGTTAAGATGCAATATAAACAATCTCTTATATTTTTCCAATTGATTGGAGTCCCCGTTGGAGGAACAAGTCGAAACATTAATTGACCTATTTAATTAATTACACTTGGTAAAATAATTTTCGTGGTCATGATTGACCTTCAAAATCAATAATTCACTTAGTTTATTATTTTGAAAGTATGAATTTTTGAAAACCATCTTAAGCAAATCTGGTGACTCTTGGTTGATTTTAGGATATACTTCATTCATAAATAATTTGCCATAGTAAGGATGCGAGCCATAAGGTTTGAATCCAGTGTCAACTATTAAGTAAGCAACATCATATTTTTTCACAAAGTCTATGAATTCACTCTTAGATTGAAGATAAGGAAGAATAATTGTCGGACGATCTGCTAAAAGGTTAAAAACCCAGGGAACAGTGGCAGCATAACTCAGATTTTTAGAAGTATGCTTTTTAGCCCAGTCACACACAGATTCATAAGTTGGAGCTTGAAAGTAATTCTCTTCGTCCAATTCAACCCAAGAAATTGAAATTTTAACAATATAAACAAAAAAAACTAAAAATGTTGCCGCTGAAAAAAAAGACATCTTTGGATTATAAGATTTAATAAACGGTATTCTCAGATTTTTCAGTGCAAATAAAGCAAATGGAAGAAGAAAAATGAACGAGGGTAGCAGCAACCGCGATTCATTAGATCCATTAATGAAAGTTAAAAATACAAATACATTTAAAATCGCATAAATAAGTAAGACAATCATTTTTTTATTTTTAAAATGTCTCTTTTTAATCGTTAATAGGAAAATAGAGAAAAATGAAAGGTATTTGAAATCCAATAATCCTTTAATGTAATGATACGATAACTCCAGATTTTTTTTCGCTATAGAGATAATGTTTAATTTTAAAAATTGGTAAAAGGAAGGAATTTGTACATTAAATCCCTGCCATAACCATCGATCATCATCATATCGTCTGATACAATCCATCGCAATCCAATCAATAAAACTTCCATTCTCTTTGGAAATCAACAATAAAATGGGGGCAATTGTAATTAAAAATGTCGTCAATAGGAAAATCGATTTTTTAGATTCTTTTGAAAAAAAAGTATAATAAATCAAAAATGAAAATAATAAAAAAATTCCTACATTTCGTGTCATGTAAGCCAATCCAGAGCATATCCCTAACGTGATAACAGTGAAAGTATTTTCTTTTCTATGTAAAAATAGATACAAAATCGAGCTTACTATCAATATGAAGAAAATGTCTTCTGCGGCAATAATGCTCATTCTAAGAAAATACTGATTAAATGAGATTAAAAGTGCCGACCAAAAACCTACAACTAAGCCGAAAAAACGACTAAACAACAAAAATGATAATAAGACAATGATTGTGGCGAATAAAGTATTTAAAATTTGAATGCCGTGATATCCAATTCCTATCCGAATTAAAAATGAAACCAAAAGAGGAAAAGGAATATTCGTTTCACCCATCGCCGAATGTTTAATGGGAGTATCATAAAAGAAATTTGATTTGATTGAAGAATAGAAATGACCATCCTGAGCTAAATGTCTCGCGATGTTGAAATTTTCGATAGGAGCCACACCAAGATTCAGTGTTGTTAAAAAAGGCAACCGAATTAATAATGTTACAGCCATCAATAGGATGAAATAGTATTTATGGTTTCTTCTAATATACATGTTAATCAAAAATCAAAAGCCTTTTTTTTAAATTTTACAGTTTATGGTATCCCCGGAGCTAAAAGGGGACCGATCATACTTGTAACACTTAAAGGGAGTGATTGCCAGATTCGAATCGGTAAATGATATTTGGGATTATCCACGGCTAACTGAGGTAACTTTTCTGATCCATTGACATAGTATTCCCAATACAGTTGTTTTGGTTGAGCCAGCCATTTTTCCTTAAACTTTAAAGCCCCAGAATCTTTTGAAGAGCGACCCAAGTGATAGTATTTATATCCTCTTTCACATGCATCTTCAATCATTTTCCAATAAAGCAAATAATTAATTCGTAGATGAGGATAAAGATATGTTAACGACCCTGCCCACATACCTTCTACTTTATCCTTGAATAATCCATTCATAGCCGAACCAACGGGTTTTTCTTTATAGTAGACCACAAATATCTGTATATATGGTTCTAGCTCTTCCAGCATGAGATGAAAAAATCTTTTTTGATGGACTGGTGTACCTAACACATTGTAGTTTCGCGATAAAACATAGTAGAATGAATCAACATATTTTACTTTTCCAGACTTAACATAAAGACCTATTTTTTCAGCTTTACGGATGTCGGTTCTTAGTTTCCCTGAAAAGTTATTCCATAATATTTGAGGATCAGGCTTCAAATTTATTGTCATACTTACTTTGTTAGTTTTGACTTGTAAACTTTCTTCAGTTCTTCTTGTGTGACGCAACTCTAAATACTTGGCTTTGGTTTTATGGGTAAGGAGTTTTGCTTTTTGGATTAATGATGTTTCTGCTTCCGGAGTTAAAGCGCAAATCCCACCGAAATTAAGAAAAGGCATGGAAATTAACCTCCGTCCAAAAATAATATGGTCACAAAGAATTAACGGTAAAATTCCCTCGATCTTATTATTATTTTTCGCCATAAGATAAAAAGTCTTATACTTAAAACATCGTTCCACCACAGACTTCCAACCTAACAAATGATAAAATGATGCTTGATCATTTTGATCAATAAATTCATTCCATGCCTTTTCTTGAAAAGAATCTAATATTTCAACTTTCATTGTAACTGATAATTTATTTTAAAAGTAACAGTTTTTTCGCCATTCTGAAACTATCAGATGTTTTCAGCTCACAAATGTAAATCCCACTCGAAAGTCCCTCGTTTTCTTTATCGCTTCCATTCCACCTAACTATATGAGTGCCTGCTTTTTGTTCTCCTTCAACTAATGTTTGTAACAATTGCCCCTGAATATTATAAATCGAAACTTCCACCTCACATTTGTTTGGTAAATCATAGCTGATTGAAGTGGAAAAATTAAAGGGATTGGGATAATTTTGATTTAAAAAAAATTTAGTTGGTATTTTTCTACATTCTTTGGGAACAACGTTAGTTTTTCCCCAGCCTACCAGTTTAGCCAGCATCCACCAAAGCGCTTTAGCTTTTTGTTCGCAACTTTCATAGGTCGTATGTCCAGCATCGTCACCTTCAAATTGGCGATGTTGAAGTGGAATCGTATGACCATGTACCACACCAGTTTGGTGTTCCCATTGTTGAGTGGATGGATTAAACCACCAAGAATCCAAATCACCAAAGTCATACAACACTTTATTGTTGTCTTTACAATATTGACGAATTTGTTCATTGCGAAGATAGCGGTTTAATCCATCGATATTATACTGAGGATCCATGGCAAATTGAGTATGCGATGTTGTATAAATGAAAGTCACATCAGGAAATTCCGCTTCCAGTTTACTCATGGAATCAAGATAGGCTTGAAAATAAGTTTCGTCTTCTTGATAAAACTGTATACACCACACAAACATCGATATATTAACTGTTGGATTATTAGTGAGTACCTGCCGAGTAATATCAATGCCATTTTGGTATTCATCTGAATTCCAGTAATCTTCGGGATCGCCTTCTGAATTATCAAAGATGCAGAAAGCCCCTTTTTCTGTCGGAAGATGTTTATTTCCTATCGCCACACTATAAGTGGAATCAACACTTTCTATTCTTTGAAGTCCTATAGTCAGTTGTTCTCCATGGGATGTGTGTGCAAAGTATAATCGGAATTTTGCTTTTACAGAATCAATCATTTCATCAGGAATTTGTGAAATGTCGGTGCAGGTATGGTCTATTATCAGTGGAGTAGACCTACTCCATGAATATGTAATCGCCACCATTAACATATTTAAAAATAAGACAGAGGACAATATAGCTATTTTTTTCTTCATATAATTTACCGCCTTTCTTTTATAATAGCTTATTTTTTTTGTTTAATTTCGATCTTTAAATTGCTGAATTTTTATCAGTTAAAGATTTATCCACAATACATTTTCTTATAACTCTTTTAAATACTATAATTAAAGCAGAATAAATATATAGATGTGGATAAGAACTACACGAGAGAAACGCTCCTCCAATCATAAAAGAAATTAATATAGCGGAGAGAAAAACAGGGAATTTCCGAATATCCTCATAATTATTTCTAAATCTAATCAAGGAATAACTCACTAAATTATCCCAGTAGCTGATAAATAATATGAGCAACAGAAAAATAATTCCAGGGAGTCCCAATTCTCCTAATATTTCGAAATACATACTATGGGCTACGACCCATGAATATTGATGATAAGCATCTTGAGGACGATAAATAATCCCGTAAGCAGGTGCAAAATTACCAATTCCAACACCAGTAAGGGGTTTGTCATAAGCCATTTTAATGCTAGCTTTCCAGGCATCGAGCCGTCCTCGTGCTGATGGCTCTTCCTGATAGTTTCTGAGTGTCTGCATTCGATCAGAGGCATTGGGAAAAGCAAAATATAGGAAAATAGCAGCTATTATAAGAATCGCCATTGCATAAATTTTATGCCGACTGGTAAATACCAAAAATAAAGCCATTCCCGCAAATGCCAAAATTCCACCTCTCGATTGTGTAAGAAATATTCCCATTGTAAAAACGCATGTTAGAAATAAAGCAATAGTTTTGAGCCAACGTTTTCTTTCATAACTGACAAAAAAGATTGCTAACGGTAAAATCAAATTCAATGATAGAGCAAAATCATTACCATTACCCAAAAATGGTCCCGCATTAATATGAGATCTACGTCCAACGTCAAGAAGTGCATCTAAATTTGTCAGAATTAAACCTGCGTGAGCAAGAATCAAAACCCAAATAAATTTTCTAATCCGTTCAAAAGTGTCTAAATGGTTCACAATAAGAAAATAAATGATCACATACCCGATAATGACTTTAAATCGTTCAAAAACAATATAAGTCCAATAAGCATGAAAAAAGGATAATAAGATCAAAATAATAAATAAAATAAATAACCAACCTTGTTTTGCAATAATCAATCTTTGCCGTTTAGTCATTACGTTAAATATGAATATTCCCAGTCCTCCAATTGGTATTAACGTATTAATGTGAAATAATCTTAATATAGAAAATTGAGAAGAAATACCCATGAATTCTGTAAAAATAAATATCAATAATGAGCAATAAACTATCTTTGATGTTTGATTGAATAATATTTTGGAATCAATAGGTATTCTTAAGGAAAAATCTTTATTATTTTGATATGAAACTGAATAATTCATATATTAATTAGTGTAAAAATCTCAACATTACTTTAGGTAACATTGAAAATTTTTCTTTAATTAGGGCTTTTTCTTTTTCATTAAAGAAGTTAGTTAAGTAAAGCAAAATAGGAAAAACTAAAATAAGAGATCCTTTAAATAAAATAGATATAATTAAATTTTCTAAATTAAGTAACTTAGATATGGCAATCAAAATAATAGCATTACCAAATATTATTAATATTCGTTTATATTCAAACTTTATGGGATAAATTCGATGTGAAATATACCATGTTGCGACTGCCCTGAAAATATAGGCAAATAGAGTAGAAACTCCCGCGCCTATCATTCCAAGTTGTCGAATTAGCCAAAAATTAAATCCGATGTGAATCGCAGCAGTTACTCCTTCTATATAGGGTAAGTAGAAAGTTTTATTGCTAGTTAACATTCCTACTCTTAAAACATTATCTAAAGGCATCAATGCCATGGAAAAAGAGATTAATGGAATTACTAAATAAGCATTAAGAAAAGCAGGATCTGCAATAATCGTTACCAATTCTTTGCTTAGACAGGAGAGAACTAGTGCAATACTCACCAATATTAATGTGTAATACGTAAGCACTTTCGCATATATATCTTTTGCATTGGACTTTTTATAAACTTCGAACATATAAGCATTCCAAAAAAGAGCAAAAGGGAATCCACCTAACAAAGCGACAATCATACTCAACTTATATCCGAGAGAGTATAATCCAATAATCTCTAAATTTGCATAAACTTTAAGAAAATACCTATCCGCCCAATTAAGGATAAACATGAAAATACCCGTTGGAATAAAGGGAATTCCGTATTTCAGTATTAACTTTAGTTTCATTAAGGAGAAACGAAATCTTGTTTTTGGATAAAAATAAATGAAAAGATAACCCACGATAATAAATTGAACAATGAATGTAGAAAACAAAATTCCCTTAATACCCAATTTAAGGACAACGATAAAAAATATATTCAAAGAAACGGCAATGAATGTATAGATTATTGAAATAACAGTAAAAGAAATGGATTTACCTTCTGCTCTTAATGAAGATTTTCCCAATTCTAATAAGATTCCGATAAATAAGTTTACAAATACGATTCCAAATAAAAAGGCGTATTTAGTTGTATTAAAAATTGCATTAGAAAAGAAAGCACTTAAAGTTACCAGAAGTGAGGTTAGTATTCCACCACTAAGCATTACAAACAATGTTGCCGTACTAATTACTTCATATTTTTCACGATGACTTTCATAGTGGGCGAAGTATCTTAAAATGGCATTCTGTACTCCCATTGCGATGAAACATCCTATGAACCATGAAGTTAACTCTAGTAACTCTAATATTCCATAATCCTCTGGAGTCAAGTAATGCGTATAGAGCGGAATGAGAAAGAAACCAATCGCCTTTCCTAAAATTACACCAAAAGCGTAGATGAGTGTATGTTTGCTAATCTTCTTCAGTTCTTCAATCATTTATCATTTAATGAATTTAACATAAACTTGCTGAATTGTATTTCAACATCTGAGGATAATGTTTTTGAAAACATTCTAAATAAAGTGTTTTATATTTATCTATCATTGATTCTACTGAAAATTCATTTAAAAAACGGTTGTGGTTTTGTTCTCCATATTTTATTAATAAGGTTTTGTTGGATAATAATCGAGAAATTTCCATGGCAAACTGATTAGCATTACGAAATGGAATAATTGTACCATTTTCATCATTTTTTATCATTTCAGGAACTCCACCGACATCCGTAGAGATAATCGGTTTTTTCGCTCCCATCGCCTCGAGCAAAACAATTGGCATACCTTCAAAATTTGATGTCATAACAAAAATATCAAATATTTTAATAAAATCGGTACCATTTGTTTTCCAACCTGTAAGAATTACTTTCTCTTGAAGATTGAATCTTTCAATCAATTGCTTTAATTCAAATCTTTTACTTCCGTCGCCGACGATTATAAATTTTACATTAGGTAATGTTTTTGTAACACTAGCGGCCGCTTTAATTAATAAATCATATCCTTTCTGATATTCCAATCGTCCAACACTGCCTACTATCATCTCGCTATCGTTTATTCCAAGACTTATTTTTAAATCGCGCAGATCTTTACTTGTAGATCTTTTTAATTGAGGAATACCATTATAAATTACACTGATTTTTTCGGGTCTAATATGTTCCCAAAACACAAGGTCATTTTTTGTATGTTTTGAGACAGCAATAATCCTATCTGTTAAAAGGGATGCAATTCGTTCGGCTAACATATATCGTTTTTTATCTGGATACAATCGACAATGATCTGTATTGATAACAATGGGTACACGAGCCAACTTTGCTGCAACGACTCCATCTAAAAATGTTGGTGTATTATGGGTATGAACAATATCGATTCTATATTTTTTCAATATTTGGGCAATTTCATAGAAACGAAAATATTTTTTAACACCATTCTTAAATGAGCAAAATTCAATTTTGCATCCTAATTTCTTCATCTGATTTACCAAATGACCTTTTCGATCTGTGCAACAGATATAAAATTTAAAATAATTTTTATCCATGAACTTACAGAGATTAAAAATTACCTGTTCCAATCCTCCATACTCTAATCCAAATGTAATTTGCATTACCCGAATAGGTCGATAATTGTTTATATCCTGTTTCATACAATTAACCATTGATCACGTTATAAAAGAGTTCATCAATCTTTTGACTGTTCTTGGCTAAATCGAATTGCGCTTCTATTCGCTTACGGGCTTTTATCCCCATAGATTGAGCTATATTTCTATCTTTTACTAACACTTCTAATGCATCTGCTAAGTGTTCTGGTTTATAATCTGAAACGATTATTCCTGTTTCATTATTCAAAGTCGTTTCAGCTAAGCCGCCCATGTTAGTTATAACCGTTGGTTTAGCCATTGCCATCGCTTCTAATATAGAGATTCCCAATCCTTCAGGATAATTCGGATTTTGAACAAAAATATCTATGATAGAAAGAATTTCAGGGATATTTTCATACCATCCAGTAAATTTCACATAGTTATCAAGTTGTAGCTTTTCAACTTGCTTTTCCAATGTTTTGAGATAACGATGTGAAGGATGTCCATCGTCACCAACAATTAGAAAAAATAAATTATTGTGCTCTTTCAGCAAAAGAGAGGCGGCTTTTAATAGTTCTGCATGTCCTTTGGTTGGAGTTAGCCTTGATACTGTCCCAATTACTATTGCATCTGGTAAGATATTAAACCTTTCTCTAATTTTTGTCTGATAAGTTTGAAATTTATCTAATTGATAATCTGAGAGGGAAATGCCTTCATACATTCTAAATATCTTTTTGGGCTTAGCCCTGTAAGCCAAAACATCTTTTTCCGTCGCTTTAGAAATTGCAAATATTAAATCCACAAATGGAACAACTAGCCTGGTAATTATTCCGCCATTCCCAATGCCTGCTTTTCTGCAAATACAAGCTCGTTTGCAAAACTTAGCAGCCAAAATCCCTGGTAAATGATAATGAATATCATTATTCAACACGACTAAGTGAATGCGGTAGCCATGAATTGTGTTAATTATTTTTATAAATAATTTTATCTTTATGAATAATTCATATATAACTTTTAATATTGTTTTAAATTTTTTTCCTAAATAAAATGTATAATATTTACCTTCATTGCTTGAATGTATAGAACCAAAATCTTTATACCACTCGTTAAGTGAAATCAAATGTAAAATAGGTACACTTAATTGATTTAATTTTTTTAAATCAGGACCATGATTTTCATAATAAAATGCAATTACTGGATTAAATAATTTTCGATTGATTAGCTTAATTCGATGGTATAAAAAATTAGATGATCCTCCCCGGGCGAATCCTACCTCAAGAAAAAGAATGTTGTATCTTTTGGATTTTGTCATATTTACTGTTTTCATAGGTAGTATTATTCATTTTATAATGCGACCTTAACCATTTAGAAATGATATCAAATAATTCATTTTGCCATTCTACTAAAGTATATGTGTGATTAGCTTCAGGTAAAAGTTTGATTTTACAATATGCCTCATACGGACTACCTGAATAGAGATAATTTTTTTGAAACTCCGCTTGAAATTCACCTGTCGTATAGCTTTTGCCAGATAAAATGAATAATATCTGTTTATTTTGTGATACACATTTTTTAAAGGCCTCTAAAAACAGATAATTAAAATTTTGAGAGTGACTCGAAGACTTGCCATTACCATTGTTCAATTTTATTAAATTTCCAATTTTAAAATATAAAGTTTTTACAATTGTCTTATAATCACTTTGTAAGCTAACAAACCTTAACCAAGATTTGGGATTAAATAATTTTGCTCGATAATGTGAATATATTTGACACGCATAATCTTCTGAGGTGATAAAATCAGCGTCGTCTTTGATATTTGTTGCATAAGTAACAGGGATATCAATTAAAATAAGTTTATCTACGCTTTTATCTTTAGCTGTGGTTAAAATTGCAGAAATTGCGCCACCGCATAATCCCATTAGACATAGACGATCTAATTTGGCTGTATTAACAAAGAATTGATTTGTTGTTAAAATATCATTTACATAGTGCCCTTGCTCGACTCTTGACCATAAATTAACCACAGATTCTATAGGAAGCTCTCCTTCACTATCGCCGACACCCCTGGGATCAAATCTCAATACAAAATATCCCTCATGACATAAGTATCGTGCAATTTTCACATTTAAACGATGTGGACCAACACGATATTTAATGCCTGGATTGAGTAAATTAATTCCTATATTTTTCACTAAAGGTTCTTCAGGTATATGGAGAATACCTCGAAGTATATTTCTTGAAACATTAAATTCTACAACTTTTTCCATTTCAAACGTCACAAGAGCTTATTAACCAATTATATGTCGTCTCAAACAACATTATAGGATTCATATCGAAAATTTCTACCGGGCGCCCCTCTTGCCAAAAGTGAGGAACATCGAATCCAAATAGCTGAGTTTGTTTACTGTTTTGCTGATAATTCAATAATAATTTATCCATTATATTATCGTTTTTGTTATTTTCCAAATTTCCGATAAAAACGGGTCTGGAAAATCTTAGGTTTTGTGAGAGCAAATTGATAGCGCTTGCCTGTTGATGCATTTCTTGTGATAACATAAATCCATCTAAATTTATCAGCTTACCTTGATTTAGCTGCTCTATTAAAGCTTCTCTATTATGCCGAATCTTATTGTATAAAATGACTTGGGTTGTCAAATTGCTTCTTAAGCATTGGTAAAGATATTCTCTTAAATCTAATAATGGTTGCCATAAGATTAAAAAAGACAAATATCTATTTTTTTCTGCTGCCAACGCTGCAAGTGTTGCTCCAAAACGTAAACCCAAAAGTCCAATCTTAATATTGGATATTTTTTTTCTTAAGAATTGAACAGCAGATTTGATATCTGAAAGTCGAGAATTAATAGTAGAATTTTGCCATTCTCCTTCACTGTCTCCAGAACCATAATAATCGAATCGTAATGTGAATATTCCCCGTTTTGCTAGGAACCGTGCACAATTCACTAATACCCGATATGATTCGTGTTTTTCTTCAGCGAAAGGAGCACACACAACTAATCCTATATTATTAAATGGATTTTTGGGATAATGCAGGATACCAAATAAATTAGCTCCCTCTTGATTTTTGAAAAAAAAAGCCTTTTCCATCTCATCAATTATTTGAATTCTGTAAAACTGCTATTAAATGAAGTCCACCTATGTCATCAATTGAGTCAAAAAGCAATATTTCACCAAAATTATTAATAATTTCTTTAAAACTATTTTGACTATATAGGTGCAGATGATCATCAGTTTCTTTGATACTCATACAATTATCAGGAACTGTGAAAATCATTAACCCGTTTGGCTTAACTACTCGACAGATTTCGTTTATTCCCTTTTCTGGATTTTTGATATGTTCTAATAACTCGATTGAGACAGCTACATCGAATATATCATCCTTTAAGCCTAAAGAAGGTAATTGTGAAACCTGCCCATACATTCCCCGCTGATACAATTTTTCCATAGCGACCCGTGAAATGTCAATTCCGTAAACCTGACCAATCTTTTCATTTTTTAACTGTTGCATGAGTACTCCAACCCCACAACCAACATCAAGTATTTTAGAGTGTTGGGGGATAATTTCAATGATTTTCGTATATATCTTATCGTATTTCCGCCACGTATTCAATCCTTCCTTTTCCCATATTTCATCCCAATATTTTGATGTGTTAATGTCGGCTTTACCATAGCGGATGGCTCGGTATAAAAAAGGAAAAAGCGGTCGTAGCCATTTTTTTAAAATAATATCCAACTGATAGGGAAAATGTGGATTTTTAATAAATAGTTTTGTCTTTAAAATATAATTACTCAATCTATTAGCCACTATTCCGATCATATTATAAATAGTTTCCGTCTAAAACTGTAAAACAAGCTTTCAACTTGTTAACAGATTTATATTTTATGTTGCAAGCAAGATGCTTGCGTTACGAATTTTCCATATAATAGCACATGCATTTAGACTAAAATAGAGCATAGATGAATGGAGCCAGTGCCGAACCTTCTGTTAGAATAATTAATGTTCCAATTACTAACAAAAAGATCATTATCGGAGCCAACCACCATTTTTTTCGAACCCTTAGAAACTCCCACAATTCTTTTAAAATATAAAATTTATGAAAAGACATCACATTTTCTCCTATATATTTTTATCAGAAGGTATTAGCCTTTGGTTAACTAGAAACCTATATATTTCTTTTGCAGTTAATTCGTGTCCACTTTCATTCCAATGTCCATCATACTTAAAATACAATTTCTTGCCTTGTCTATCTGCATTCCGGAAAGCAGGAAGTAAATCTAAAACTGGAATTTTTTCAAGTGAGCCAAAATTTTTGACAATTTGTTGATATAATATGGATTCGATATAAGATGGCTTGGAATACCATAAACAATGCCATCCTGGTTTTACCTGGTTTTTCCCTATCTGATTTGGCTGTGGAATAATCACGATGACAAAACTCATCTTCTGATTCTTACAATATTCATTGATAATTTTAAGATATTTTAATGTAACAGCAGTGCATTCTTTTTTATAAAGTGTCAATTGGTAAATATCTTTATCTTGATTATTTTCAACATTCCAATAATCTACATTATAATATTTTTTAAAGGAATTTTTAAGTCCGAAATAAATAATTAATTTCTTTATTAAATTTTTAGACCTAATTTTCATATCCTGCCAAAAATAGTAAAAATACAAATGTCTATTGAAGAAATGTTGTGGTTTATAAAAATAAATATCTCCTTCTACGGCGCTAATAGTTCTCTGATCATCATATTTATTATTTTTCTTATTACTAAGCTCAAAGTCGCCACCAAAATCATTGATGTAAAGTCCGAGAATCGCTATATAAGGGTTGAAGATAGGAACTAACCTTTTTAATTGAATGTATTCAAGGATGGGAGAATATGAGCTTACACCTGCATTGATAACCGTATATTGTTCAGGATTTCCAGAGTTCAAGTAATTCTCCAACTGTTTTGATACAGTATTTTTTATGTTCACCTGAATTGCTTCAATAACAGAATCTCCAAGTAACAAAATCTTCTTGGAGGGCGAGGCATTTAATTGGTGTATATCATAATCTCTTAGTCCAATTGAATTCGTCTTTACTTTGGCGATATATTCCTTAGATTTATATATAATATTAATTTTTGATCTCAAAGTATGGTGTTGATGGTGATCAAATCGATAAATTTGAGGACCATATTTAGCCATTCTCATTTTATGAGATGCACCATTTGGATCTATAATTCGTAACCCAAATTCTAATAGAAGTAAGCATATTAATATTGTCACAAAGAATACAAAGAAGTTTATATAGAGTTTTGATTTTCGATTTAAAACTGTCTTTCCCATCTATTTTCTTCCTTCTCAAATCGTTCACGAATTTGCCAATAGGAAGAAGCATCGTGATATATCTTTCTGTCGAGAAAATCCTTGCCCAACAATCTTGCAACCAGACCAAATGGCGTAAATACCAGAAAAAACAAAATACTCAAAATTACTTTAGTCATTAACCAGCCTAAAATAAGTGCGAACGTCATCCAGAGTTTATAGATCGGCCTCAAAATAACTGGAACAATCAATCCTGAAAGAATAAATGTTAGTCCCAAAAGCATAAAGTAAAGATATGATTCCCTTCTCGTCCAGAATAGAATACAACCCAAAACCATTAAGACTATTCCAATAAGCAAACCAAACTTTCTTAATTCCTTTCTTGAAGCGGTAAGTTTTTTTATTTCTTCAATCAGCATATTATTTTTCAATCTAATTCAAATTCTTTAAGCCAATCTGTGTCGTTTTTCAATGGCTTTTGTTCAGTTTTATCCAATAAATAATTCCCCATGATAAGATAATCCATATTCGTTCGCATGAAGCAACGATAAGCATCTTCTGGCGTACAAACTATTGGCTCACCACGAACGTTAAAAGATGTATTGATAATAACAGCACAGTCATAATCCTTTTCGAACCTGGAAATCATTTCATAATAAAGCGGATTAGTTTCTTGATGAACCGTCTGAATCCTTGCCGAATAATCGACATGTGTTATTGCAGGAATGTCTGAGCGGGCAATTTTCAATTTGTCAAGCCCAAAAAGATTTGTTTCTTGTTCTGTCATTTCTTTTTGACGTTCTTTTTTTACCTTAGCTACTAACAGCATATATGGACTCTTACGGTCAATTTCAAAGTAATTATCGGTTCTCTCCGCCAATACTGAGGGCGCAAATGGGCGGAAACTCTCCCGAAACTTAATTTTTAGATTCATGTTCTCCTGCATCTTGGGGGAACGTGCATCACCAAGAATTGATCTTGCACCCAATGCGCGGGGACCAAATTCCATCCTGCCTTGAAACCAACCGATTACTTTCTCTGCTGCAATGAGATCAGCTATTGTTTTTGGTATTGAATCAGTTGTTATTTCTTTGAACGGAATGTTATTTTTTTCCAGGTATTTACTAATCTGACCATTTTGAAATTCAGGACCAAGATAGGCGCCATGCATGGAATCTTCGTGATCCACATGTCTCTCTTTGTCTGAATACTCATACCAAGCGATTAATGCTGCTCCGATTGCACCGCCAGCGTCTCCCGCAGCAGGTTGAATCCAGATATCGTTGTAGAGTCCTTCACGTAAGAGTTTACCATTTGCCACACAATTTAGTGCGACTCCTCCTGCCAGACATAAATATTTCTGCATTGTCTCTTTGTGAATATGTCGTGCCATTCGCAACATCACTTCTTCAGTGACTTCTTGTGCTGAACGAGCTAAATCCATGTCTCGCTGCGTTAGCTTTGTTTCTGGTTTCCTGGGCGGTCCGCCAAACAACTTATTGAATTTTTTGTTTGTCATGGTTAAGCCAGCACAGTAGTTGAAATAATCCATATTTAGTTTGAATGAACCGTCTTCCTTTAAATCTATTAACTCTTGAAGAATTAAATCCTTGTATTTTGGCTCACCATAAGGTGCCAATCCCATAACTTTATATTCACCCGAATTAACTTTGAAGCCAGTATAGTAAGTAAAAGCCGAATAGAGCAAACCAATGGAGTGGGGGAATTTGATGTCGGCGATGATATGAATATGTTTGTCTTTTCCTAAGCCATAGCTGGTCGTCGTCCATTCCCCCACACCATCTAATGTTAAAAAAGCTGCCTCCTGAAAAGGCGAGGGAAAAAATGCAGAAGCAGCGTGAGATTCATGGTGTTCTGGGAAAATGATCTTTCCCTCATAATCGAGTTCTTTTCTTATCAGTTCTTTGATCCAAATTTTTTGTTTTATCCAAAGAGGGATCGCCTTGACAAATGACTTTATGCCAATTGGTGCATAAGCAAGATATGTTTCTATTATCCGTTCAAACTTCAGGAATGGTTTGTCATAAAATGCTATCAAATCCAAATCTTTTCCTGTCGAACCACTATTTTGTAGACAAAAATTTATCGCGTTTATCGGGAACGAAGGATCGTGTTTTTTCCTGGTAAAGCGCTCCTCTTGGGCTGCTGAAATAATTTTACCATCTTCCACCAAACATGCGGCACTATCATGATAAAATGCTGAAATTCCAAGTATATTCATTGTATTTCCAACTGCTTTTTCACAAAAGTAACAGTGTTCATATCTTCAGGAGCATTAATTCGATTTAATGCTTCTGATCTGGTTAAGTAGCCTTCTCTAACCAACTTAGCCAGTTCGAAAACATAAGGATGGTAACCGAACTGTTTTTTGTGCACCACGTTTGCAAAGGAATTGAGCAAACAGTTGGTCGAATTACTATCCACGCCAGTCGGGTTTTTCCAACCCATTTGTTGAATTGTTTTGAATATTATTGCCTCATCGTATTCTAAAAATGCCAATGGACTAATATTATATGGTAATTGGTCAGAATTTTTAATATGCTGATCGTTTAAAAAATAATCATCCAAATTATTACCCACGATGTTGGAAATAGAACGATAGATTACATCTTGCATATCCTTCAACATAGATGAATTATTTTTAAATATTGAAGATTTCAACGGAGCCTGACCGGGCGACCATCCATAAATAATAAAGGGGATACCTTTTTCGATTGCTAATTTTAATGCAGCAAACTTTACGATTCCCATACATGCAGTACAAATTGAACTTGCCAGTCTTAACGTAGTGGGTGGAAAAATAACTTCCTCACTCGCTTTACGAAAAATTCTCTTTAAATATTTAAAATCTGGACGAATAAAAATCTGTTCAATATTTAAAAAATTAACAACTGATCGGATATTTGTTTTCGTTTGTTCGGGTATGAAGCCATTATCAAAAGTGAGTGCCAATACACGCATTTTGTATTCATTAACCATTAAGTAAAGTGTATAGCTACTATCTTTACCTCCACTGTAAGCCATCAGACAATCATAAAAATTGTGACCTTTATATTTTTCTAGTAACGTTTTAAATTTATTGCTATACTTTATCTTCTCTTCCTCTTTTATCTGATATTTTTGATGATTCAAGCATAGATTACAGACATCTTCTTCATTAAATTTGATATTAGGGAATGTTTCAGGTATAATACATATTTTACAGCGTATTATATTCTTCATAATTCAATTCACTTATGCTTAATACTCAAAAGTTGCAGGCATCTTTCTTAAGTACTTTGTCGCTTTGAATTTTTTATCTACTTCATCTAAACCTCTTTGAATTGACTCACGATCTAAAGTTAAACCATTTTGAAGTTCATCAAGCTTAAGTTTATTTTCGTAAGCATATAAAAATGAGTCGACCAAATCATAAGGTAAACAAAAGTAAAATTCCTTATCACTGACTTCTAAGTTAAAAGTATCTGGTGAGGGATTTCTTTTTATGATTTCCTTCGGAATTTCTAAATAGGATGCTAATTGATAAACCTGCGTTTTATAAAGATGGGCTAAAGGTTCTAAATCCACTCCGCCATCGCCATATTTCACAAAGAAACCTTGCATCATCTCAGATCGATTCGTCGTTCCGACAACTGCGTAATGATTCATTTCTGCGTAATAATAAAGCATCATCATACGGGTTCGCTGTTTCATATCAGTGGCTGCTATCATTTTTCGATAATCTTGCGCATTTAATCTCCTGGAAAAGCGTCGGCCTCTATTATTTTGTATTTCAAGAAAGTAAATGTTAAATCGATTTTTTTCTAGCAGATTCTGAGGTAATATCAGCCTATATCGATATGACGAATCAAATTCTGGGAATAGTTTCTTGACAATAGCTTCCCGAACGGAATAAACCCCTAAAGAACTTAAAATTGATGTGATATCGATATATTCAGATTTAATGCTAAGCTGATCCGCTAATTTTTTAGCCAATACTTTGCTATTCGGGTCTGATTCTTTTTCTGGAAGGACCACTCCTAAAACATTATCTAAACCTAAAGCCCGCGCAGAAAGGGCTGCGCATACAGCAGAATCCACGCCTCCGCTAATTCCAATTATGGCGCCCTTTCTTTTGAGATTGGAGAAGACCTCCTGTTTGATAAACTGACTTAATTTTTCTGTAGTATCTACTGGATCTATTTTTAAAAAATTTTTGGTCAATTTCATCTCTAAATTAGTCCTTAATATTCCAATCCATATTAAACTAACATAATTGAACTTGTTCTAAAAAGGTACTAAGATGTTATTTTGAGCAAAGCGGAGGCTCTCTTATCTCATTGTAAAATATGAGATTCTTCACTCCGCTTCGCTCCGTTCAGAATGACAAATTACACTTTTTAGAGTGGACCCATAATTGATTAAGCAAAATTGGCTGAAGAATTCATCTAAACTGTAAGACTATAAGACTTTAATTTTGCTCGATCTTTGAACCAGATTGTTATATTAGAAATTTAGTCCCCGTAACAGCAAATCATAAAATCAAAAAACCATCCCCATTTTTTAGAAATTCCTTCGTCTCTGAATGAATAATTTCCATCAGCCCATGCAGTCTCACATTCTTCACCACCGCAGCATACAGTCGCATGTGCAGCGACATAGAGCACCGTATTACATTGCCAGCCTTTATCTCTCCAAGGGATTTGAAATAGATAAGAAGTCGGATAAGGTTCACTGAAATACGCTTGATTATCAAATTGCCCTGGAGCTCCAGTTGATGGTTTTTCGTCGTCTACGTAAACATGAACTTCAGTTAAATAACAGTTATCTCTGGTAATATGATACTTTACATAAACATAGTCACCCCAGGCAAAGGCATAAACAGTTCCTACCAAACTTGCTTTGCTAAGATCATTGTTACCAGCACCAGCCAAAAGATAAGTTTCCACGTAACAATCTGGGACACTTGAATAGATAAAATCACCTGAAGAGCTTTTCTCCAAACTCATGGGTTCACTTTTTTCCTGATTAGTAACTTCGAAGGGACTCTTTTGTTGCTCGCCGCAGCTTATTAAAATGAAATTTAATACCGATACGGCAATAATTCCAAAAAAATTAAATTGTTTTTGCATTGTCTTTTCCTCCTCTGTCTAAATAATTTTTAATTATTATTAAATGAAATATTTTTTTTCGCTCAAACACGGATAAATTTTAATGGTCACAAGAACATAATTTGTAGTTCTGTCTATTAGTCACTTTCATTTTATCAGCCACATTTCAATATTGCATCAATTTCTATTTCCCAGTTTATATTTAATAAACTTAGAGACGTTATTTAGTGAGTCTAAATTTTCAGGAATTAGTTCTTCATCTTCTATTGAAATGCCATAAGTATTTTCTAAAAACATAACTAACTCCAGAATTCCAGTCGAATCAAGGATTCCTTTTTTCAAAAAAGAATCATGATTTTTCAATTCATTATCCCTTGAATTATAAAAAAAATTATCTAAAATGAATTCTCGAACTTGATTAGCAATTTCCATCTATGGCTCCACAAAACGTTTTTTTCTAGAATTCATATTTTTACTGTAATATTTGTAATAATAAGGATGATAATAATATGGAAGCGTATGTCCGCAATCATTCAGAATTACACCTAAAATATTTCCACCTGCACCTTCCAACAAATCAACCGTATGTTTCACAATTTCTCGCTGGGTTGTTCCAGCTTTTACAACTAATAAAATACCATCCATATCTTTAGCCATTAAAACAGGTTCGCTAACTGGCATCACTGGAGGACAATCAATAATTATATGATCAAATGCGGTTGTAATTTTGTCGAAAATCTCGTTAATCGTGCCCAACTGGCTCATAAGTACGAAGGACTCAATGAAATTACCGCAAGTCATAACTCTTAAATTTTCAATATGAGTTGTCTTACAGCAGGCATCAATCGGAGCTTTATTAAGAATTAGCTCAGATAATCCGTTATTTTTTGGCAGATTAAAATAAGTATGAATTTTTGGTTTTCTGAAATCCCCATCGATTAATAGAATTTTTGTTTTATTGAAGTTAGCTAATGTTGAAGCAAATATTGCTGCGACAGTACTTTTTCCTTCAAAAGATACAGCACTTGTAACCATTAGTTTTTTTAATGGATTATCCTTATGTAATATCATTAATTTTCGATATATTCGGCTGAAATCGGAAATCCCATGAGATTCATCATTTAAAAATGTTTTTAAATATTCTCTCATTTTCATGATTATAAACCGTCTGATTTAATTATCCAAGTTTACCAAGAAATACTAGAAAAATATTCCAGAAAATATCTGAAAAAATAATTAAACCAATGAAAATGATCCCACCAATTCCAATGATTATATTTTTAGAGGAGATATATCTTTTCCAGATCGGTCTTTCATCGGCAATTGGTAATTTTGTTACTGTTCCCAATATAGGTAAACCTAAATATGCTTCCGCTTCCTCTACTTTGTGGAATGAATTATCTAAAAAATTCATTATTAAAATTAGCCCAAAACCAACCATTGCCCCCAAAAATGATCCAACTATCATTAGAAAAGGCTTATTGGGTTTTTCTGGATATAAAGGGATATAAGCAGGTTCAATTATTTTGTAGGTATATACTCCTTCGGATTTTTGAAAAGCAGCTTCAGTTTGAAGATTTCGAGCACGCTGTAAAAACATATTATACATTTGGCGATTGGTTGCTAATTCTTGTTCTAGCATTGAACCAGTCGCTTCTTTTTCTGACGCTTTTTCCACTTTTCCCGCTTGTATTCTTATTATCCTTTGTAATCTCGTTTGCCTTTTTTTCATTAATTGTAATTCTAGGTCGTATATTTTTTTCTCGGCTGATAACCGAATTTGATTTTCGCTTACTCCATTAGTATTGCTGTAAATAATTTTTTCATACTCTTTAAGTAATTCATTTCTATAAGAATTATATTGTTCATTGAGTCGCATTAATCGTATATCTTGTAAATCCGAATCAATTATGATTGTTAAAATCTGTGACATAATATCGTTTATATTAGTGCTTAATTTTTGAGTTATGGAATTTTCAGGTATCAGTAAGTTACGATAAATTGGTTCTAAATTCTGATTGAAATTTTGAATTATTTTTCTTAGTTCATTAATTTTAATTTTGGTGGATTGAAGAAGTTGAGTTAATTTTTTTATCTGCTCATCGCTGCCTGTTTCAAATTGATCCTGAAGTGAATCCATACGGTAACTTTGTAGCTTCTTTTCTGATTCTTCCACTTTTTTCTGGTAATAATCCAATCTTTCGTTTGTGAATGCTAATGTCTCCTCCAAACCTTGTAACTGAGTATGATAAGATTTGTCGATAAAAATCTGTGTAATTGTTTTTGCTATTAAATATGCTTTTTCTGGATCAGAACTTTCAGCCGAAATAGTCATAAATTCTGAACGCTGGGGTTCTACCTTAATACTCTTTCTTAGACTTTCTAATAGCCATCTTTCTACGATTTCATCAACACTCAATCCAGGCATATCAGAATACAAAATCATAGCCTGATTACGTATTTTAGGACCCTTATCTAATTCCAGGGTTTTAATTAATTCTCTCAAGTATTCATAGCTTAATATCATTCCCTTAATCCTTGCAACTCTTTCTAATCTTCGTATTCCATCGCTGGAAAAAACATATTGTTCTGACCTGCTAAAAACCCGTTCTTCTCCGATTAATATCGTCGTCGAAGATTTATAAATTTTTTTCAATCGATAACTTCCTATTAAAAATAATGTACATATTATCAGAAAAGGGATAATGAAATATATCTTTTTTTGCCAAAATAGATTAATTTGTTCTTTGAAATTAATTTCACCTGTAGAGTTCATGATCCGCATAGTCATAAGGCATTACTTATTTTATTTATCGCTGCTTTTTTTATCTTACCCGAATCTGTTTTGGGTAATGTTTTAACAATTTCTATATATGAAGGAATCATATAATCTTCTAAATGTTGATAACAGTGTTGGAGAATTTTATTTTCGTTTAAAAATTTACTATCTGATGGAACGACAAATGCTTTAATTGCCTGTCCTAATATATTGTCTTCGACTCCTACCACCGCAACCTCTGCAATTTCTGGCATCATGTACAAAACATTTTCTATCTCTTTGGGACTTACTTTTTCTCCCTTACACTTAATTATATCATCTTTGCGTGCAACAAAATATAGGTATCCTTCTTGATCCATTTTAAAAAGATCGCCAGTGTATAAAACTTTTTCCCATGGATATTTTCCGATGTTGAGTATCTTGTTTGTTTCTTCAGGCATTTGCCAATATCCTTGCATTACATTTGAACCACGGACCACTAATTCCCCTATCGTACCTGGTTTGACAGGTTTACCTAGAGAATCAACAATACTTACTTCCACATTAGGCATTGCCTTTCCGACTGAATTAGGTCGTATTGTGATTTGATCTGGTGGTAAATAAGAAACTCTTTTACATTCAGTCAGTCCGTACATTAAATAGATTTTAGTTTTGGGAAAAATTTCTTGTAACTTCATTACATGAGCAGTTGGGAGATGCGCTGCTGTATTGGAAATATATCTTAAATGTTTGAAATCAAACTTTGATAAATTTTTAAGGTGTAGTAAAATTGATGCTATTGTGGGTACAATCGGAAATCCTGTAACTTTTTCATTAACGAGTTTTTTAATTATTTCATAAGGAAAATTAAACGATTTTTCAAGGATTACTGTCCCACCTATTTTAAATCCCATCAAGATTTGGTATAATCCATAATCGAATGATAACGGAAGCACATTTAGTATTATATCTGAACTAATGTTCTGTAAATATTGGGTGATTGAAGTGGCTGCTGCAACCATATTCAAGTGTGTTAACATGACTCCCTTTGGGTTACCAGTAGAACCGGACGTATATATTAATGCAGCCAAATCAATGTCTATTATCAATTCATGATAGTCCTTTTGGGATTGACTTGAAAAAATTTCCTCAAATGAAATAACTAGTTTTTCAATACATGATTTTTTATTTTTACCTTTAACAATCATCCCAGTTAAATGAGGTGTTTGGGAGATTATGAAATTAATTAGAGGCAATTTATCCTGGTGAGAAATCAGTACTTTAGCCTGACAATTATTGAGAATAAATTGCAATTTATTAGCCTTAGTAGAATAATTAATTACAGAAAAAACTGCTCCTACTTTTAAAATGCCAAATATTGATGCAACAGCCTCCACACAATTATCTAAAAAGATAACAACTCTGTCTCCTTTCTTAACTCCGAGAGAAACTAAAGCGTGTGCGATTTGATTTGCCATATCACTCAATTCGCTGTATGTAAATCTCCCTTCTTCACTCACTAAAGCTTCTTTAGAAAATAAGTCCTGAGCACTTTGTACTAAAAAGTCTGTTATTAGCATTTCTATTATCCGTGTTAAATTTTACTCACTCGTCGAAAGACCGCCTAACTTTTCAGAGATCGTCATGTTTGTTTCTAAATAATCTATCTTTAATACATTACAAACTGGAGCAAAATTAAAGTCATTAATTAATTGTTTTAATTTTTCTTCTGTAAGCATAAGATTACAATATGTTCGAAAATTCTTTGTAAATCCTAATTTTAAGCGGGGAAAATCAGGGTCTAACTCCCAAGGATGAAAATAAACAATTACTGGTTTACCCGAAGCATTTAACTTTTTAATTCCCCTTTTGATAAACCAATAGGGGAATAGTCGAAAATATCCTCCACCCGCGATTGGAAAATTTTTGCCCAAATATTTTATCGTTGATAATGGAAATTCATATATTTCCCTGCCATTATCTAAATCAATTTTGTAAGGAAATCTTGGAGCGAATGGGACTCCATAGATATCATGTTTAATAGGAAAAATACTCGAATCATACATAATGCCCAGATCATAAATGACCTCATACGCCCAGAAAGTTTCATCAATGATAGAATAACTTGGTGCTCTATACCCGACTACTCTTGTTCCTGTTTGACTTTCAATTATCTCTATAGAACTTTTCACATCTTCTTCAAATTCTTTTGGAGTCTGCTTGTATATTAACTTATGCGCGTAACCATGAGTCGATAACTCATGTCCTTCCCATTGAATCATCTGAACGATTTCTGGATACTTTTCTGCTACCCAGCCGAGAACAAAAAATGTTGCTTTTACATTCCTGGTTCGGAGAATATGCAAAATTTTGCAAACATTACATACAACTCGACTTTCACATTTGTCCCATTGCTTTTGAGAAATTTTATCATTAAAAACGCTGGCATGAAACCAGTCTTCGACATCGATCGTTAACGCATTAATAATTTTATCACTCTGTTTTTCATGCATAAGTCGCTTTTGTTATAATATTAAATAAAATTAAATTGACTCTCTTATATATAAATAAATAAATGAAGTAAGTGCTCCAAATAAAACAGCACGAATCACTTCAAAAGTAAAACTTTCTCGAAATGGTCTCTTATAAGGTATATAAATCATGTCACCCTTTTTTAAATAATAATGGCTTATATTATTTTTATTTATTATGTGTTCTAAATTAACCTTATCAATAGTTATTTTACCTGTTTGTTCACGGATTATTCTAATATCATCCAATTTTGCATATCTTGTAGGTCCTCCAGCCATTATTATTGCCTCTAATAGACTCATATTCGAGCTGTAAGAAATTATCCCCTGTCGATTAACCTCGCCCATGACATGAATCATATCTCTAGTAGAATTAAATCTTAAGCCCGTATTAAAACTACCACTTAAGGCACTAAATGCACCATTACCAATTGAGGTTTGGGGTCTTCCTTGAATAAAAATAGTATCCCCAGATTTTAGCTCAGGTAGATTAGCTAACTCATTTTTTTCCATTGCCTCTATTAAATTTATCCAAATTACTGAGTCTTTTGATACAGGTGTATTCAATTTTCTAACAATAGTAACATTACTTAAATCAGCATCAGAACTGGGCCCACCTGCTTTTGCAATTACATCCCATAATCCAGGGATTTGTACAAAGCCGTATTTTCCGGGATTTCTAATATGACCAGTTATGTAAACGCTTTTACTATTATATTCTATAACATTTGCTGAAATATTTGTAATTTGAGTATCATAAAATCTAATTTGTGAAAGAACCAGTTCTTCTATTTGTTTAGGAGAAAAATCAGCTATTTGAATAGAACCAATTATCGGTAACACAACCGAGCCATCATGGTTAACTGTCACACGTGTATTCAAATCTGGCCTTTGCCAAAAAATAAATTCTAATACATCACTGGGTCCTATTTTGTAATCCTGTGCATTTAAATTTTGAGTAAAATTACATATTATAGTGACAACTAATAATACCAATAATTTATTTATTCTTAAGATCATTAATGTTCTCCATTTCTTCTCGAAAACATAAGCTCCTTAAACGTAAGCATAAGTATTTTGATGTCCATAAGTATCGAGTTGTTATTAATGTATTCCAAGTCATATTTAATTTTAAGTTTAACATCATCTTCAGAAAAATCGTATCCATTTTTAATTTGAGCCAATCCTGCTAAACCTGGTTTTACAGCAAATCTTTTTGGATATTCCATTATTTTTTTTGAAAGTTGGTACACAATATAAGGACGCTCTGGACGTGGACCTACAAAACTCATATCACCTTTTAAAATATTTATAAACTGTGGAATCTCATCGATATGAGTTTTTCTCAACCACTTTCCAACTCGAGTAACTCGTGGATCATTGTGAGTTGCCCAAATTGGCCCACTATCACTTTCTGCATTAACACTCATTGTTCTGAATTTGTAAAACGTGAATGGTTTCCCGTGTACGTTAATTCTTCTGCGATCTCCATTTCGTCTTTTTTTTGAACCTAATGACCAACCACTAAATTTTGTATAATCACGACGATTAATTCCTATTCGTTTCTGTTTGTAAATTATTGAACCTTTTGAATCCAACTTTATTATTATTGGAACCCACCAGAAAAAAATTGCCGAAAAGATTAAACCAACTATTGCGCATATGATGTCAAATGTCCTTTTCACAAAACGAAAACTTACTTCTTTGACGTAAACGAACACCCCTTTTTTAAGAAGCGCTTCTGGAACAAACAGAAAAATGCAGATTGAGCTGAATAAAAAGAACGGGGATAAAACATAATTTCCATGCCATTTTTTTATTGAAATCAATAAAGCATTATTTTTAATCATCGAAACACCTCCTTCTTTTAATTCAAATATTTTATTCTTCCCTTTATTATTGTTTGATTTTAAAAGAGATAAAAATTAAATAATCGCTTATCTACGTTATTCACCAAAATTCAATTTTAATATTGACTTTTATATGTGAATGTTGTATATTAAAAATGCCCACAGAAGGCATGATGCAAACGCAAAACGCCCTCTGTGGCACCCCGGAGGCTACCAGTTAATAGGACTTTGGCGAGTCAACTGGTAGCCTCTCTCTTTTTGAGAATTGTATAAATTCGCTTTTGTTAAAAATTTTCTTTCACTAGGCTTCCATTATTCTTTTGTTTCTGGTTAAACTGCATCACTGCTTCCAGGACTTTTTCCATTTCCTCTATCTGTATGGGTTTAATTGCGCAATAAAAGATCCTCGCTTCCGCAAATTTTCTTATATTCTCACTAGAAAAATCTTCACATAATACAATGATCGGCAGTTTTGGTCGCATCCTTTTGATAATGTTTATTAAATCTATCACATTATTTTGAGAAAAATCTAAATCTAATATTAACATATCTATTTTTTCTTCTAGAATTTTTAAGATTGATTTAATTGCTGATTTTACAATGATAACAGAATAATTCTGTTCACTCACCATTGTACTAACTTGACCGATTACCATGATGTCTTCCGAGGCAATGACGGCTAATTTTATAATTTTAGTCATTGTAGGCTCCATCCTATAGGGCAAGTTAAGAGTAGGTGCAACTTTCATATCATATACTATTAGATTAATTTTTGAGATGCGATAGAAAATGAAGTAAGTGTAATATTTGCAAACATCATACCACAAAATAAAGGTCTTAAGGAGGGAATTGAAAGTAGCTTTAACATTTTTAAAATGAAATAGTTAAAGATGTATATAAAATAGTGGAAATTCGAACAATGAAAATATATTTGTTTCCTTAACGTAACAAAATTTTCGAAAGTGTCCTAATTCTAATATAATCAGAGTGTCACTATTGTGTAAAAAAGTAAACAATCACTTAATTCCAATTTTTCTCAATATATTATATAATGTTTTTCTACTAATACCTGCTTCATCAGCAACTTTGGTAAGATTATTTTCATGTTTCTTTATTAATTTATTAAAATATTTTTGATAAAATGGAGTGAGATATATTTCTTTTGCTTCGTTAAGTTTGATGTATTGTGAATATTCTTCCGGAAATAAATTATAACTTTCCCTAATATGTTCAGGTAAGTCTTCGAAATTAATGGTGTCACCCTCAGCTAACGACATAGTTCTTTCTATCACATTTTTCAACTCTCGTACGTTTCCAGGCCAGTCGTAACATTTTAGGCATTTCAATGCATCAGAGGAAATCCATTTGATTTCATTGGGACACGAGGAACTGATCTTCCCGATAAATTGATAGACCAATAGTTCGATATCATCTTTTCTGTCCCTGAGAGGCGGCATAAAAATTGGTAGGACGTGGAGTCTATAATAAAGATCCTCTCTTAATCTTTTTTCTTTTATAGCTTTTTCAGGATTCCGATTTGTTGCGGAAATAATACGTACATCCACATCGATCATTTTCCTGCCGCCAATTCTCCGAAATTTACGTTCTTGAAGAACTCGCAACAACTTCACTTGAAGCTCGGGCTGTAATTCCAAAATTTCATCTAAAAAAAGTGTTCCCCCATGAGCAAGCTCTAAAAGTCCTGGTTTACTTTTTATGGCACCTGTAAAAGCACCTTTTTCAAAGCCAAAAATTTCGCTTTCTAATAATGTTGGAGGTAAAGCAACACAATCTAAAGGAATAAACGGCTTATCTCTTCGGTTGCTAAGTAAAAAAATATTTCGTGCAATCATTTCTTTACCTGTCCCTGTTTCGCCATAGATAAAAACATTCAAATCCGTTTTTGCGATCTTCTGGACTTGCTTGGTTATTTCAGTCATAGCATCGCTTTGGCACACCACATCATCTAATTTGTAGGTTTCTTTAATTTGTGTTTTAAGCAAAATGTTTTCTTGTTGAATTTTTTCCGCTCGCTTCCGTTCGGTAATGTCTCGTGAGACGACACACATTACGCTTTTTCCACTGAATGATATCAAATTAACACTGACCTCTACATCTACCAAAATTCCATCTTTTCTTCGATATCTCCGTTCTCCTATGAACTGATGTCCTTTTTTTATAAAATGTTGGATTTTTTGGTCGCTGTCTTCTCGTTCATGCGCAACAATATCATAGATCTTCAACTTTTGTATCTCTTTTGCTGTATATCCCAATAATCGTTGAAGAGTAGGATTTGCTTCCAGTATATATTTTGTATTAACATCCACGAGGAAAATACATTCATTGCTTTGTTCGACCACTGCCCTGTATCGTTCCTCGTTTTGCCTTAGGGCTTCCTCCGCTCGTTTGCGCGCTGTGATATCTTGTAATATACCAAGAGAACCAATAACTTTTCCAGTTTTCTCATCTTTTATTGGAACAGCGCAATCACTAATCCATTTATCTTCTCCTGTAGGTGTTACTATTTGAACATCAGTACGATATTGTCTAACTTCACCCCTATAATATGCTTGAAGATAATCGACTGGTTTAGAAGATACTTGCGGATCAGTAACTACCACTTTTTTCTTTATTTCATTCCATTTTTTAAATGAAAATTCATGAGGGCTAATACCGAGAAGTTTTTCTGCACCTTCACCTAATAAATCATATATGCCAGAATCATGTAATAGTCGATATGGTACCCCATTCGCATTTTCGATTGCTTTACAATAAATTTCGTGCGTTTTTGTTAGTGTAATTTCTGTTTGCTTGCGCTCGGCGATTTCCATCTTTAGCATCTCATTAGCTCTTGAAAGATCAGCAGTTCTTTGCATTACTCGTTGTTCCAAATCATCATGAGCCTTTTTTAATGCTTCCTCCACTCGTTTACGCTTGGTGATGTCAATGACGATCCCCCTTAATCCAAGCAGTTTACCATCCCGAATAATAGGACTTGAGTATATGTTTACGGGAAAAGTGCTGCCGTCTTTTCTTAGCGCAGTGTATTCATTTCCATCAGAAACTCCTTCTTTTAATATCCTTTCAATATTTTTTTGCATCCTTTTTCTATCTTCTAAAAGAAATAGCTGATAGGCATTAATACGTTTATTAAAGTCATCTCGAGCATAACCAAAACATTCAAATCCATAACTGTTAACGAAGGTAATATTACCTTCAAGATCAATTTCAAAAACAGTTTGCGGTAAAAGCTCTACCAACTCTCTGTATTCATTCTCACTTTCATGTAATGCTTCTTCAGCCTTTTTGTGGTCAATGATATCCATTGTATAAACCGAAATTAGGTCAGGTGGCAAAAAGGCATATGTAACTGCTACATACTTATTTTCTCCTGTAGGATTTAAACGAAAATGCATTTTGCGTGTTATGGGTTTTTTTTCTACAAAACAGCGATTAAACTCCTCTAATATTTCTGTCATGTCGTTGTACATCTCTTTGGCACTGGTTCCTAAGAATTCACTGATTTTTCCCTTTGTAATATCTGCTGCTGCGTCGTTATAGTCTACCAGTAGGAATCTATCGGCTACTCTTCGCCAAATATACGTAGGAATTGGAATATACTTGTAAAATCCCATCATCTCTTTTTTAACGTCCCAATGCTCTATTTCTAAATGTACTTTTTTGTTGGCATTATCTGTGGTGGTTGACATGATACAAGCCTCCTTCAATATTTGAAAATTAAAGTGCTTATAGAAAAGACTTGAATTTCCCTGATTACATAAAAATAATAAAATATAATCACATAAATAACAATTGCTTAAAATTATTTCAATTTGGAATTTAGTTCTTTTTGAATAGGAGATTTGATAATAAGATGATTTAGCTATGTCAAATATAATAAGAGAACTACAAAAGATTCGTGAATAGTCAGATTCAGACCCGGGCCGGCTTATTCAGAAGGCAAATTTTCAATTATCAGATTAGCATTAGGACAAATTAAAAATGTTTGTATATTAAGTCTCCACTCCTATCGCAAGATGCAATTAGCTATGTAATATTATAAGATTATGAAATTATTATAGTTGTGTTTGTTCCAAAAGTCCCGAATTTCAAATATATCTAAAACGAACTTATATTTTTTTTAGACTCATATTAAATAGTCATAATAATCGTTAAAATCATATAATAATACAAAAAAAAATATTCAATGTCAATAATAATTTTTATTATAATTCAAAAAAATTTTAGTTAAATATAATCATTTATGAAACATATTTTTTCATAATGATAATATTATTATTAACTTAGCATATTAATAAATATTAACAGATAAAAAATGAGGAATAAAATTATTGATTTTTGTTTATTATAAGCTTGAAGGAGAAATTAGTGGCTAATTGGTGTCATATTAAGTTTGACCCCGAAACACAGACGATATCTTTAATTATAAAACGGAACTTAGTAAAATCTAGCTTAAAAACAAGAGGATTTTTAGAAACTGATGATATTATTAGCGGGAATGTGTGGGAATTGAATCCACTTACTTCGACTATTGCCGAGGCTATACAGTTTTGAAGTCCGACTTTTACGCCACAATATTATTCCATTTTTGAAAAATTCATCATCTGGACTTAATTCCTCCAGAGACATTTTTAAGTTACCTGNNATTTCAATTCGGTTATTTATTTAATTCAAAATCATGGGATATTGGGAATCACGGTGAAACTCAAGACGTGCGTAAGTATATAACCGATCTGTGGAACCAAGGTTACCAGAAACGAATACTAATTTGATTATAATTTATTCAACTCCTCCTCCAATGTCTGGTTAAAATTCTGCTCGCTCTTAGTGCCAAAATAAAACATCAAAAATCCAAATAATAAAAGCAATCCCCCTGTGCCAATCGTTACCAATCTGTCTGATGGTGGGATCGAGGTAACGGTCATGAGCAAGATAATTAAGCCGATAAATATTGTAATTATACCCACGACGGGATAAGTTGAAATCGGCATTCGCCCGCCGCCATAAACTTCACGCAAGACATTAACAGGGGTGGCTAGTTTCTCAAAGAATTGTTCAACCATCAGACGATCAGACGCTTTCTCTTTTGAAAATAGTTTTGATAAAAAAAATAGACTAACACCAAAAATCAATGCGGCAACAATTAATATGAAAAGATTGACTCCTATCATTGGTTTTGGACTTGTTGTATAGAATAATATAAATTGAAGGATCGTCCAAAATGCAATAAATGCAGCTGCCATATTTCGATTTTTTCGAAAAACTTTTCCTAAAGTTTCTGAAAGAATCAGTACAATAAACGTCACGATTGTTGTAACGTAAATATGTGGGCCAACAGTCCAGCCCAGCAGGAATTTGGCAAGAGCACTGGTTAATAAACCTAGTGACATTGCACTCACCGCAGACCATCTCGGTAGGTATTTAAAGATCAGCCCGAACGCCATGGGTATCCCAACTGGCATGAAAAATAAAGAAATAAATACAACCATTAGATTAAAAATTCCCAACTCACTTTTCGCATAAATGATAGCAGTAACGATAGTAACAATCCCTAATACAACCGTGGAAATTTTTCCCACCAGGAAAATTTGCTTATCCGTGGCCTTGGTATTGATCAATCCGCCATAAAGATCTCTGGAAATGATGGAAGAATCAATGTTAAATGTTGTATCAATCACGCTCATGGTTGCAGCAAACATAGCAGCTAAAAAAATGCCGATGAGTCCGTTAGGAATCACTTTGAGTACCATTCCCACATAGACCAGATCTTCTGGTTTGAAGGTTCCTTTGAAAAATTCTACGACAGAAAGATCAGGCCAGAGTATACTGGCAGCGAGCGGTGGTATGCCAAAGAGTATGGGTACGGTTAAAAATAAAAGCGAGCAGGTCAATCCGACACGCCTGGCACTTTTTTCATCCTTCACACTGAAATACCTTTGCGCTGCTCCCCAATTTGCTGTAATCATATTAACAAGTGTTATGGCAAACAGATAGTGAATGTCATATTTCATACCGCTATAAACATGTTCCAACTGAAGTGGGGGAATTTTCTCCATAAAGATCGAAAGCCCACCGACAGCTTTGATGCTCATGGGCATAACGATCATCGTAATGACCAATAGAATGATGAACTGGACGACATCGGTAATGGTAACAGCCCACAGACCGCCCAACAAGGTGTAGAGTAAAATCACCGTGCCCGAGATAATAATGACCCCATCGAGATTGAAACCCATTGTGGAAGCAACGACTTTGGAAACGGCAGTTAAGGTAATGCCTCGTGTGAGGATTCCACTGAACACCATGACATAACCGACAAGCTGCTGTGTTGTCACATTATATCGGGTTGAACTGTATTCGACAGGTGAAATCACTCTCGATCGGCGCCATCTGGCAGCCGTGATTCGATAACCAATGAAAAAGGCAATAGACCAAGTTAGAAAATAAACAATTCCATAAAGCCCTGTGAAATAAACAAATCCAGAAGCGCCTGTAAAAGTCCATGCAGAGAAGCTGCTCATATACAAAGAAATCCCTCCTACCCACCATGGAATCATGTTCCCGCCAGTGAAGTATTCTTTTGCACCTTTGATGAATTTACTGAAATAGATGCCAATGCCGAGGATGAGAAGGATGTAAAAAAGGAGAACGTAGTAGTCGATTGATGCAATTGTGTTCATGACGATTTCTGAGTTCTGACTTTTACAATAATTATTATTCGGTTACGATAATTTGTAGTTATTCCCTCACTGATTCAAGAATCGAATGGATATAAATTTAAAAATTCAAAGGAATCTCCAAATCATTTTTTAAATTTAAACCTCAAATTCGGTCTCTCCAATACTTCTGGATTAATTACAAACTGAGGCAACTCATCCCTCAAAAAAGCTTTCACATCGTCTATAATCATGTGCCGAATATCCCATCCTCCTTCCTCGCTATACCAGGCAATGTGAGGGGTCAGGATCACATTTTCCATTTTCAAAAGCTCAAGATCAGCAGACGGTGGTTCCTGCTCATAAACGTCAATACCAGCGCCTGCAATGATCCCTTGGTTCAACGCCCTAATTAAATCCTCGGTTTTGATTATCGGTCCTCGTGCCGTATTGATGACTACCGCATTGTTTTTCATGAGCTTAAACTTTTCAAGATGAAACATGCCACGAGTTTCATCGGTTACTGGCACATGAATAGTAATAATGTCTGCTTCTCTTAAAACATCCTCAAAAGGAACATGGATTATGCCCAGTTCTTTATATCTTTCTGGTGTTAAGTAAGGATCACAGACGAGCACTTTCATACCAAAACCGCTCACTCGCTTTAAGAGCCGGGACCCGATATTTCCACAGCCAATAATGCCCAGGATTTTCTCTTTCATCCGGAAAATCGGGCTAATTCCTTCTGAACTCCACTTTTTCGTTTGCATCCATCTTTGCAGCACTTTATGTTGAAGCTTACTTTTTCGCCAGGTGTCAAAAATCAGCATCAGCGCATGTTCTGCCACATCCTCGCTGGAAGCCGTAGCTTCGTTGGCAAAGATAATTCCATTTCTCGTTGCCGCATTGACATCAATTTTATCATAGCCGATTCCATGCCTGAGCAGAACTTTGACATTTTCGAGTCCATCCATCACTTCGGCACTGAATGTTGCCATATTGGTTAAAATGATATCCGCATCATTAAAAGTCTCGATTAATTCTTTCGGTGAAGCGTCCCGCATTTGATAATAGTGAAAATCAATGTGAAGTTTTTTACACTCCTCCTCTTCCCATTTGAAATCAGGTTCGATGTAGTCTGTTATTTTAAAAACGACATTTCTGCTCATGGTTCCTTCCTTAATTAAAAAACGGCTATCATTCTAAGATGACCATTTACCACTCACTACTCACCACTAATAATCACACAATTTATGATACTCATCCAGCATTGCCATATAATTATCGTATTTGCTCCCGACCGCAATCGAATGGCTGGTGCCTAAAATAAATCGTCCCCCAGCTTTGGCACATTCCATGGCTCTTCGGACATCTTTTCTCACCTCTTCTTGAGTTCCACTGACAAGATGTTCAAGCGACACGCCGCCCCAAAGGGTAATTTTATCGCCGTATAATTTCTTCAATTCACAAATATCCATTCCCGCTGTCGATTGAATGGACTGATAGACATCATACCCGATCTCGATAAAAAAATCTAATAACGCTTTGATATTGCCAC
>JABAOC010000053.1_pt5 | contig 61734 bp, 61 predicted proteins | sample 7062161 | NCBI WGS metagenome assembly JABAOC01 (sample SAMN14538625, study PRJNA623070) | marine sediment metagenome | biome: marine biome [ENVO:00000428]; feature: marine pelagic biome [ENVO:01000023]; material: deep marine sediment [ENVO:00002113] | place: India: Gulf of Khambhat ... | reverse complement strand
CGCAATGCCTTGAATCAAGTGAGGAATTTCTTTGATTTTATCTTTATCGACTGTCCCCCTTCACTCGGTTTTCTCACCATCAACGCTCTCACGGCTGCCGATTCTGTCCTCATTCCGGTTCAGTGCGAATTTTTCTGCATGGAAGGCATCCCCGAACTCTTCCGGATCCTGGATGAAGTGCGCACGCATCTGAATCCCTCGCTTTCAATCGAAGGCATCCTTCTCACCATGTTTGACGAACGAACGAACCTCTCCAAACAGGTCGCCCATGAAGTGCAGCATTTTCTCAAGGAAGTCACGTATGAGGTCATCATCCCTCGTACAGTCAGAATTGCCGAAGCTCCCAGCTACGGCAAACCAGTTATTCTTTACGCAAGAAGCTCAAAGGGAGCCGCGGCCTATTTAAATTTAGCTCAGGAGTTTTTACAGAGATGAAAAAGAAAGCGCTCGGAAAAGGATTAAAAGCGTTCATCCCGGAGGAATTCGGCATCTTGAAGGAGGAACAGTTTGCAGAGCTGGACATTGAAAAACTCAAGCCCAGCTCTTACCAGCCGAGACTGAAATTCAGCAAAGATTCCATTGACGAGCTCGCCAGCTCGATAAAGGAATCTGGCATTCTTCAGCCTGTGCTTGTCGTTCCTGAGGGGAACCATTACACCATCATCGTCGGAGAACGCCGATGGCGTGCAGCGCAGAAAATCGGCTTTAAAAAAATCCCCTCTATCATCCGCTCCATGCCCGTGGCGCAGCAGCTGGAGACTTCCCTCGTTGAAAACATCCAAAGAGAAGACCTGAATCCTTTAGAAATCGCGCTGGCCTACCAAAAACTCAGCCAGGAATTGAACTACACACAAGAGGATATCGCTGAAAAGGTGGGGAAGGATAGGGCTTCTGTGGCCAACTATCTCCGTCTTCTCAACCTTCCGAAAGAAATCCAGGATTCTCTGGCATCGGGAAGCATTTCGATGGGTCATGCCAGAGCGCTGCTCTCACTTGAAAATGCAAAAGCTCAAATTGCACTTGCCCGGAAAACCATAAAAAACCAACTCTCTGTCCGTCAGGTGGAAAAGACAGCTCAAAAACTCAAGGACTCTCCCCAAAAGGAAAAGAAGCGCCCCCCAGATCCTGACCTCATGGCCCTCCAGGAAGAATTCATCCGATACCTGGGAACAAAGGTTTCCCTCTCAGGAAACCAGAACAGGGGAGTCATAAAAATCCACTATTTCTCCACGGAAGAATTAAACCGAATTTTTGATAAAATAAAGGAGTGAACCGATGGAAGACAGAAGAACTGAAATCGACGAAAGCAATTTGACAGGTTTTTTCGACAAGGACACTCAAATCGAAGGAGATTTAAGCTTCAAAGGATCGTTCCGTATTGATGGGGTATTCAAAGGAAAAATAAACTCTGAATCCACTCTCATCGTCGGAGAGAACGGAAAAGTCGAAGCAGACATCACTATCGGTTTCATCATCATCAACGGTGAAGTCAAGGGCAGCATCCAAGCCCGTGACAAGGTGGAAATCAATGCCAGCGGTCGAGTCATCGGGACTGTCACCGCCCCAACGCTGGTTGTTGAAGAGGGAGCCTACCTTGAATCCAGCTGTCAGACCTCTGAGCTGCCTCCACCCCCCGAAAATCTCGAAGAGCCTGAAAAACCGGAGGAAGAGGCCGAAACGGAATACGAATCTTGAAAAAGGCCACAGGCATCATCCCCGCGCGATATCACTCGGTTCGATTCCCGGGAAAGCCTCTGGCTTTGATCAATGGAAAATCCATGATCCAACGCGTCTATGAAGCCGCATGCGCAGCAAAAAATTTGAAAGCAGTTGTCGTGGCCACTGACGACGAAAGGATCTTGCGGGCCGCTCAAAATTTTGGTGCAGAGGTTCGGATGACCTCCGCATCTCATCGTTCTGGCACCGATAGGGTGGCCGAGGTCGCCCAGGAAATAGACAGCCCGATCATCATCAATATCCAGGGAGATGAGCCCCTCATTCAAGGAGATCCCATCGATGAGCTGGTGGAGGCTCTGCAGGATGAAGACATTCCGATGGCCACTCTGGCCGTGAAAGAAGATGACAGGGGACTCCTGGACGACACCAATGTTGTCAAGGTTGTTTCGGATGAAAAAAGTTTTGCCTTGAATTTCTCCCGTTCTCTTCATTCTTCTCCGGCATCGGAATATTTCTGGCGGCATATCGGGATATACGGCTATCAAAAGGAGTTTCTCCTCAAATTTTGCCGGATTCCTCCCTCTAGACGAGAACAAGCCGAAAACTTGGAGCAGCTCAGAGCGCTGGAGAACGGCTACAGGATAAAAATCGTAGAAAGTTCGCATTCCCCCTTGAGTGTTGACACTCCTGAGGATATAATCAGGGTTGAAAATTTTTTAAAAGAAACGGGCAGATGACAAAGTTCATTTTCATCACAGGAGGAGTCCTTTCGGCACTGGGAAAGGGCATCGCCGCCTCTTCTCTCGGAGCACTCCTGGAAAGCCATGGGTACAAAATCACACTCCAGAAGTTCGACCCTTACCTCAACATCGATCCGGGCACGATGAATCCCTTCCAGCACGGGGAGGTCTACGTCACGGATGACGGAGCTGAGACCGACCTGGACCTTGGCCATTACGAACGGTTCACCTCGACTCAAACGACTAAAGCCCATAACTGGACAGCCGGACAGATCTATGAAGAGATCATCAGAAAAGAGCGCAAAGGGGAATATCTGGGCAAAACTGTCCAGGTTATCCCTCATGTCACTGATGAAATCAAAAAGGCATTCTATGCGGCAGCAGATAAAAACGATATCGTGATCGTGGAAATCGGCGGGACCGTGGGGGACATCGAAAGCCAACCATTCCTCGAAGCCACAAGACAGATGCGACTCTCACTCGGTCAGGATCAAACGGTCTTTATCCACCTGACACTGGTCCCTTTTATCCAGACATCTGGAGAGCTCAAAACGAAACCCACTCAGCACAGCGTCCGGGAACTCCAGGCCATAGGAATCCAGCCGGACGTTATTCTCTGCCGCACGGACAGGGCTCTGCGGCAGGATATTAAGTCCAAGATTTCACTCTTCACCAACGTCCCTCTAGAAGCCGTGATCACAGCCAAAGATGTGGATAACGTCTACGAAATCCCGCTTCATTATGCCCGGGAGAACCTGGACAGGATCATACTCCAACAGCTGAAGCTCCCTCAGAGAAGAAGGAATCTCGCCCGCTGGAAAACTCTGGTGAACAGAATGAAAACCCCGGACGGAGAAGTCAACATCGCTCTGGTCGGCAAGTACGCAGGGCTTCAAGATTCCTACATGAGTCTCAACCAGGCCTTGTATCATGGAGGAATCGCCCACAGGCTCAAAGTCAACATATCCTGGATCGAAGCTGAAGACATCGAAGCCGGCAAGCCGGAGGAAATCCTGCGGGATGCAGACGGGATTCTGGTTCCCGGCGGATTCGGAGTGAGGGGAATCGAGGGAAAAATTAAAGCGGTGACTTACGCGCGCCGACAGAAGGTGCCATTTTTCGGCATCTGCTTGGGGATGCAGGCAGCGGCTATCGAGTATGCGCGGAATCCCGCCTCGCTCAAAAACGCCAACAGCACTGAGTTCAACGCCCGAACTCCGCACAAAATATTCTTCAAATGGAGGGAACTCAAAGGAGTCAAAGACCTGGGCGGCACCATGAGGCTGGGCCAGTATCTTTGTAACCTGGAAAAAGGGTCTTTTGCGGAAAGAGCCTATGGGAAACTGAGCATTTACGAGCGCCACCGCCACCGCTACGAATTCAATCCCGAATACGAAAAAATTCTGGCCCAGGCAGGCCTCTTCATCTCTGGAAAAAATCCTGACCACGATTTGGTGGAGATCGTGGAAATCAAGGACCATCCCTGGTTTCTCGGTTGCCAGTTCCATCCGGAATTCAAATCCAAGCCTCTGGACCCACATCCTCTCTTCAAAGCCTTTATCGGAGCAAGCTATGCCTATCGTCTCAAAAGAAATATCCATAAACGAAAAAGTTAAAATCGGGGGGGACCATCCCTTATTCCTGATCGGAGGCCCCTGCGTCATCGAAAGTCAAGACCATGTTCTGTTCATGGCCAAAGAAATAAAAAACATCTGCCAGGAACTCGGCGTGAGCTTCATTTTCAAGTCTTCCTTCGATAAGGCCAACCGGTCCTCTGTATCATCCTATCGAGGGCCAGGGCTGGAATCGGGCCTGGAAATCCTGGATCTTGTTAAAAAGGAAGCCAGTGTCCCTGTCCTCTCTGACGTGCATGAAACAAGTCAGGTCGAAAAGGCCGCGCGTATTCTGGATGTGATCCAGATCCCGGCTCTTCTCTGCCGCCAAACAGATCTACTCGTGACGGCAGCCCAGACTCAAAAACCGCTCAACATAAAAAAGGGGCAGTTTCTTTCTCCGTATGAGATGAAAAATGTCGTTGAGAAAGCAGCCAGCCAGAATAACGAAAAAATAATCCTCACGGAAAGGGGCAACTCCTATGGTTACAATAACTTAGTTTTTGATATCCGGTCTATTCCGGTCATGAAAAAATTGGGATTTCCAGTCGTCATTGACGCCTCGCACAGCGTCCAAAAGCCGGGAGGCGAGGGAAAATCATCCGGAGGAGATGCGGAATTCATACCTTCTGTGGCCAAGGCTGGAGTCAGCGTCGGCGCAGACGGAGTCTTTCTCGAAATCCACGACAATCCCTCCAAGGCCCTCTCGGACAAGCATAACTCATTGAATATAAAAGAATTAAAAAATATTCTCGAAGTCTTGCTCCGGATTGAAAAAGCGAGAGATGGGAATCAGGGCCGCACATAGAGTATAATAAAACGCTATGACAAAAGACGAAATTATTCAAACCGGGAAAAAAGTCCTGAGCATCGAGGCAGAGGCGGTTAAAACACTGGCTGCCAACCTGAATGAAAATTTTTATAATGCCGTTGAACTTCTGTTCAACTCAAAATCCCGTGTCATCGTCACAGGGATGGGAAAATCCGGTCTCGTCGGCCGGAAGATTGCCGCCACGCTCTCCAGCTGCGGAACGCCGGCTCTGTTCATCCACCCGGCTGAAGCCGGGCACGGAGACCTCGGAATGATCGTCAAAGAAGATATCCTGATTGCTATCTCCTACAGCGGGGAAACAAAGGAGATTCTCGACCTCCTGGATTTCTTTAAAAGGGCGGGGATAAAGCTCATCAGTATCACAGGGAATAAAAAATCCAAACTGGCCCAGTACAGCGACATCTCCCTGGAAGCACGGGTGGAAAAGGAAGCCGAGCCGAACGGCCTGGTCCCCACAGCGAGTTCCACGGCCGCTCTGGCTATGGGAGACGCTATTGCCATCGCTTTAATGAAGAAAAAAGGATTCGGAGAAAAGGATTTTGCGGTTGTCCATCCCAAGGGAGAGGCGGGAAAAAAGCTTCTCAAGATAGAAAGCTTGATGCACAAAGGCAGGGATATCGCCCGGGTTTCTCTTGAAGCTCCGATGAAAGATGTCATCCAAGAGATATCCAGGAAAAAGCTGGGAATGACATGCGTCGTGGATGATGAGGAGAAGCTTGTCGGGATCATCACCGATGGTGACTTGAGGCGGAGAATCCAGGAATTCGGCAAGAGCTTCCTGGAGAAGACGGCTCAAGACTGCATGACACCAGACGCCCTGACAGTCAACAAGGAGGATCTCGCCACGACGGCTTTGAATATCATGGAGGAGAACAAAATCACCTCCTTGATCATCAAGGACAAAGGGGGAAAAATCGAAGGGATCATCCATCTCCATGACCTGTGGCGCACAGAGATGTTCTGATGAATGCGAAAGACCGAGCACGCAAGATCAGAATGATCGTCATGGACGTGGATGGCACACTCACGGACGGAAACATTCTCTTGCTCCCCGATGGTGAAGAGCTCAAGTCTTACAATGTCAAGGACGGCGCCGGTATTCTGCTCGCTTACCTGGCCGGATTGAAAACAGGGATCATCACCGGAAAAACATCAAAACCTCTGGAAAAAAGAGCCGAGAAGTTGAAGATTTTTACCGTTCACCAGGGAATCTTGGATAAGAAAAGAGCTCTTTCTGAAATCCTGGAAAAAACCAAGCTCAAACCCGAGCAGATCGCCTACATAGGGGACGACATCGGCGACCTCGCCGTCCTCAAATCCGTGGGCCTGGCCGGCGCTGTGGCCGATGCGCATCCGGAGCTCAAAAAATTCAGCCATTTCATCTGCACTCAACCCGGAGGCAAGGGCGCGGTCCGGGAATTTATCGAGTTCATCCTGGAGTCCCAGGGCAAATGGAGTGAAATCGAAGAAAACTTCAAGACTTTGACTGAACAGAAAGAATTTAAATTTTAGAATCTGACGGCTTCGCCGGGAACACAGAACCAGACCATAACAGGAAGGAATCCGAAGACAACAGCCCAGGGCAATGTCGACTCTATGGGAAGGAAAACGGCATCGAATGAAAGACGAACATGGTCCTTCCCTCCGGATTTTTTCAAGCTGATTATATGGAGGAGGAAAAGGTGAAAATCAATCCTGAAATTTTCAGACAGTATGACATCCGAGGAATTGTTGATAAAGACCTGACTCCGAAAACCGTAGAATATTTAGGCAAGGGAATCGGTTCTTATTTCCGCAAGAACAAAAGTCAAAATGTCGCACTGGGACGTGACTGCCGCCTGAGCTCTCCCGTCTTCTCCGAATCGTTGACCAAAGGACTTCTTTCGGCAGGGTGTCAGGTCGTTGACCTTGGCATCATCCCCACTCCTTTGCTCTATTTCACCATGTACCAAAAAAAGATGGAAGCGGGCGTGATCATCACCGGCTCCCACAATCCGCCCGAATACAACGGCTTCAAAATGATGGTGGGAGAGGAAACGCTCTACGGAGAAGCCATCCAGGACATTCTCGCTCTCATCCAAAGCGGAGATTTCAGAGAAGAGAAGAGCACGGATCACAAAGATTACAATATCGTCCCTGAATACCAGGATTACGTTTTAAACACGGTCAAGCTTGACAAAAAGCTGAAAGTGGTCGTGGACGCCGGGAACGGGACTGCAGGTGTTGTTGCGGTCCCGATTTTCAAGAAAATGGGCTGTGAGGTCATCGATATCTACTGTGAGATGGACGGCAACTTCCCGAATCATCATCCGGATCCCACTCTCCCCGAAGCTCTTGAAGACCTGATTCAAAAAGTGAAAGAAACCCATGCTGACCTGGGAATCGCCTACGACGGGGATGGAGACAGGATCGGCGTTATCGACGATGTCGGAAATATTATCTGGGGAGATATGCTGATGGTGCTTTTTGCGCGGGATGTCCTCCCCTCAAATCCCGGTGCTCCGATCATCTCAGAGGTGAAGGCCTCGAAAGTCCTGTATGACGAGATTGAAAAGTGGGGAGGGCGCCCGATCATGTGGAAAACGGGGCATTCTTTTATCAAGAAAAAGATCAAGGAAGAAAAGGCTCTTCTGGCCGGAGAGATGAGTGGACATATTTTCTTTGCGGACCGGTTCTTCGGGTTCGACGACGCCATTTATTCTTCAGCCCGTCTGCTGGAACTCCTTTCCCGGTCAGACAAAAAAATCTCCCAGATGCTCTCAGACCTTCCCAAAACCTTCCACACCCCAGAAATCCGAGTCTACGCATCGGACGAAGTCAAATTCCAGATCGTGGAAGAAGTCAAAAATGAATTATCCAAAAAATATCCGATCATCGATATTGACGGAGTCAGGGCCCTCTATCCCCGGGGGTGGGGCCTGGTTCGCGCCTCCAACACTCAAGAAGTCCTGGTTCTCCGTTTTGAAGCGGAGACAGAGAAAGACCTCGAGAGTATTGAGAGCGAAGTCAAACAAGTCATCGAGGATGTCATCCAAAAGTTGGGACAGTCTTGATCCTGTATCTCTTCTTGACTCAGAGTTTCTTCCTCAAGATTTTGCAGAGGTGAATCCAATTGGTTCTTTTCCTTTCTGTGTAGGTTAATTAATGACTCAAATACACGGAAATGGCAGCGCTCCCTTCAAATTTTCAGCGCCAGTCCTTTCCTTTCCTCCTCGGCGCCCGCGCAACTCCGCATTCAAGGCATGTCACTTTGGACCGGATGCTTGGACTCCATCTTTTTTCATCAAATTGATCCTCTCGTGCTCAAACATGCTCGGCGGCCGATATCATCGGCTTCCCTCGGTGGACGGTTCAGGAAGGCTAAATCTTCAAGGTCGCTTCTTTCATTCCCGTGTATTTTACCCACAATATCTGGAAGAGAACCATCCAAAAGCACGGGATCAGGGCTTCATTTTCTATTTTTGATTCGAAGATGTATAATTCATACTCCTTATGATAGCAATTGGAAGTCGAAACCCGACCCGTCTATATCATTTATTATTATTAGAATCAACATTTTACAGTGTTTTTGAAGGAGCTTAAAATGGATCTTCGAGTCATCATCCTGGCAGGAGGATCAGGCAAACGATTCTGGCCGGTGAGCCGAAAGGCTCGGCCGAAACAGTTTCTCCCGATCGTGAGCGAAAAAACGATGATCGAGGAGACGGTCGACCGCCTTTCCTCTCAAATTGCTCTCAAAAACATCTACACCATCGCAGATCCCGAAAAGACTGAGATGATTAAAAGCATTCTCCCTGATCTCCCGCAGAAGAACCTCCTGATAGAGCCCGCGGGAAGAAACACGGCCCCCTCCTTGATACTGGCGACAGCCTGGATCCATCTTCAGAATCCAAAAGCGGTCCTGGCGGCCTTGCCCGCTGACCATCTCATAAAAGATTCCACGCATTTTCTCCGGAAGCTTGAGGCTGCAGCCGCAGCCGCATCAAGCGGAGACTATCTGATCACATTCGGAGTTCCCCCCACCTCTCCAGCGACTGGATACGGATACATCCGGTTCTCCGCAGATCGCCCCGTCCGTTCCCTGGATGAACCTTTTTATGCGGTCCAGGAATTCAAGGAAAAACCGGATCTCAAGCAAGCCAAAACCTTTCTCAAGCAAGGAAATTACTTCTGGAATTCAGGGATGTTCCTCTGGCAGGCAGATGTTTTCGCACAAAAGCTGGGACGTTTTTCCCCAGAGATGTTCTCCTATTGGACACAAATCCAGGAAGCGCTCAAGACCAACGATGAAGCGCGAATCGCATCCCTGTTTGAAGATATGCCTTCCATCTCTATCGACTATGCCCTGATGGAAAAGGCCGAGGGCGTCCTGATGGCCAGAGGTGATTTTGGCTGGTCCGATGTGGGGGCCTGGTCGTCTCTCACCGACATATGGCCTCATGACAAAGCGGGAAATGTCCTGCGTGGAGATAATATTATCCAGGATTCCCAGGATTGTCTCGTCTACAATCCCGAAAAGCTGACGGCCTTGATCGGAGTGAAGGACATCATCGTCGTCAACACAGGGGATGTGCTGCTCATCGCTCACAGAAACCAGGACCAGAAAGTGAAGGATATTGTCGGAGATCTCGAAAAAAAGAAAAAAACAGAATATCTGTAGCGAGAAACATTCCATTATGATAGACCTGACAAAGAACGAAAAAAACCTCACAAAAGCGATCCAGCGGGCCAGGGAACGCAACATCATCATCCCGACATTCAAACAGATGAGAAACCCGGAATTGATCCCAAAAAAAGTAAGAGAAAAGCTCGAAGGCACCGGACTGTGGGAGGTCGATCCATCCAACCTCTTCAGGATCAGCTGGAAGAATGCGCCTGCCGCCAAAGGCGGAGGTTTCGGAGACGTCAATTTTCTCGAACTGCCGGGAGAGCTGACCGGAGTCGATGCCCGCATCATCGGCCTTGTCGGCAAATGGTTTCCCACGGGTTCTCACAAAGTCGGAGCCACTTTCGGCTGCCTGGTTCCGAGGCTGGTCACAGGCCAGTTCGATCCCACATGCCAACAAGCGGTTTGGCCCTCTACCGGCAATTTCTGCCGCGGGGGCGCATACAATGCGGCCCTTCTGGCCTGCGAATCCATCGCAATCCTTCCCGAAGAAATGAGTCGAGAGCGCTACGAGTGGCTCTCGACTGTCGCAGGGGAAGTGATCAAGACCCCTGGCAGCGAAAGCAACGTCAAGGAGGTCTTCGACAAGTGCTGGGAGCTCCGGGAAGCACGGGAGAATGTCGCGGTCTTCAACCAGTTCGATGAATTCGGCAATTACCTCTGGCATTACTCTGTCACCGGGAGTGCGGCCGAAGAAGTTCTCGCGAAAATCCTAAGTGAAAACAAGCGGTTCACTGGCTTCGTGGCCACATCCGGTTCTTCCGGGACAGTGTCTGGATGCGGAGACTATCTCAAACAGAAATTCCCCGCATCCAAGATCGCTGCGGGAGAAGCCCTCCAATGCCCCACGCTCCTTCGCTGCGGTTATGGGGCGCACCGGATTGAAGGAATCGGGGACAAACACGTGCCGTGGATCCACAACATTCGAAATACCGACATGGTCATCGCTGTGGACGACAGCGACTGCATGAACCTCATCAGGCTGTTCAACGAACCAGAGGGGATGGAATTCTTAAAAAATCAGGGAATTTCCGAAGCCGCGGTGACTGACCTCGCTCTCCTCGGAATCTCGAGCGTGAGCAACCTTCTGGCCGCCATCAAGTTCTCCAAATACTACGAGCTCACGTCCGCAGACATCATCCTGACCGTATTCACCGATTCGATGGAACTCTACCGAAGCCGTTTGGAGGAACTCCGCCATGCCCATGGAAAATACTCAGAACTCGATGCGGCAAAAGACTATCATCGTTCTCTCCTGGGCATGAGAGTGGACCACATGCTCGAACTCGCCTTCCCCGACAGAAAACGAATCCATAACTTGAAATACTTCACCTGGATCGAGCAGCAGGGAAAGGACGTGGATGAGCTGAATGCTCAGTGGGCGGATTACCCAGAATACTGGCACAGGATTCAGTCGAAAGCGGATGAGATCGACCGGCTTATAGAGGAGTTTAACCAGAACACAGGCCTTGTTTGAAAAATGTCTTCCGTCTCTTTGATCCCGCTATTTGATGTGAGATTTTGAGTTAAGGCGTGGACATCCTTGAACACATCCCCTATCACCTTCCACCGGCCATTTCTTTGCCGGATTGACAACGAAACTTAGCTCTGTTATAAGCTTCTCTTTAGAAAACGGAAACGAACCAATTGGAACACACCCCAGGACAAGACTCCAGCCTTGATAAGGGCATCAGGAATGAAAGCTGAATACTCGATACAAACCTGCCGGGAACTCGAAAAATTCTTTCAAAACCAGAAGATCCTCCGCGCTTTTCGTGTGCAACGGTATGATCCCGGCACAGAACTCACTTATGAAATCCAGGGTGTGATACCGGCGGGGACCGCTCGGCTGAAATTAGAGGTCGAAGAGTTTGTGGGCGGAGGATTTGCCGGCCAGGTGTACAGGGTCAAAGTCAAAGAGATCAAATCCCTTAAGGGACAGGTCGAGGGTATTTCATCGGGTCTGTCTTACGCGATGAAGATCTTTATTCCTCCCTCCGGGTTTGCAAAATTCTTCCGGAATATCATCTACGCGGCGGGCTTTCAAGGCCCCTTCTCACTCCAGGTCAATCCAGATGCGGTCAGAGCCGGCGCCCTGTGGCAGAAGTTCATCCGGCGTGGGGCAAAGCTCTCTCTCGGTTCCGAAGACGCTGTGGTGGACATCCTGGCTACATTCATTGACTCTTCACTCGGGAGTTGCGGAGAACTCAGCGAGTGGATCGACGGCCGCCTGTGGCGCCTCGAAGCGGATGACAACCTGGATGCTCGGAAAAAATGGAAGCCGGGAGACCCGGATGACGCGCTGGGATCCCCAGAGTTTCGTGCGAAACGAACCCTGATGAAACGCTTGGTCCAACTGATGCACGAGATGGGAGCGGTTGAACTCGCCAGACAGTACGAATGGTGGACCTGCAAAAGCCAGCCCAACGTCCTCAAGAGGACTGCGTATGATCCCGATCCGGCCAGGGGACACGTGGCCGTGGACTTTCGGGCTGGCCTGGCTCTTCACCTTTTCCTTCCGATGAGCCCGGTAGATTTCAAGCTCATTGTCAAGGGCATAGCACGAGGAAGCCTTGTCCAGTTCGATCGGGGCAACAGAGACCGGCTCCGGAGCTTTGAGGAAGCCCATCCGGGGGCATTTACGGGCATGGACGAGGGATTTGAAGAACTCACAAAGACAGAAAAACGTTACCGGGAGTCTCTGCCTGACATACCGCATCATCATTTAAAGCTGCTCTTTCGGCCTCGGTTATGGTCATCCATCCTGAAGAGCAGCATCCAAAGCTGGGAGGTCCGCAACATCGTTGACGAGGACACAGCAAAAAAACTGCCAGAGAGAAAATTCCTGACTATCTGGCTTTATCTCTTGGGGCTTCTTCCGTTCCTGGGAAACTTTATCAGGAAGCTGTGCGGACAAAAGGATATCAGACGGCATTACGGCCGCATTCTGACCCGCTTCCCCTATTTCAGGCGCGCCGTGAAAGCCAGGATCGCGGAAACGCTCATACGCTGGCACCGGGCAGGGCGCGTGGACGAATGGCGCGCGCAGAGGCTGGCCGAGCACCCTTCGAGATTTTTTTCTCACCTGCCTCTCTCCATCCTCCCGGCCAAAATGCACCGCTTCTTCTCAGATCGCCGATTCTTCCTGCGTTCCCTGGATAACATTTTCGCCCGACCTCTGCGTCTCTACTTCAAGCCTGAGGCCCGAGAGAAGTGGCTGCAAGAGACTGTATCCCAGGGAGAGAAGAGCGGCATGCTGACTCGCACAGAAGCCGCGCACATCAACTCCCAGATTAAAGAACCTTTCATCCAGAAGTATCTGAAAAGTCTTGCTGTCCATGTGTGCACCGTTCCGGTGACCCAGATTGTCTCAGTCGCAGTCGCTCTGATCTACATCCGGCTGCATCCTGAACTCTCCTGGCAGCAAGCCTCCCTGCACGCAGGGATCATTCTCGGACTCTTTCAGGTCACTCCCGTCTCTCCAGGCTCGCTCGTCCGAGGGCTCTATGTGACCGCGCTCGTTTTGAGGGAAAAGAATTTCAAAGACTACAATATCGCGTTCTTTCTCAGTTTTTTCAAGTACATCGGCTACCTGGCCTTCCCGATCCAGATGGCTTACCGTTACCCGGACCTGGCCCGCTTCATGGCCGGCCACTGGGCCACAGGGGCAGTGCACATCGTGCCCGTTTTTGGAGAAAGAGGTGCTCTGCTCGAGCATGCGGTCTTTGACCTTTTTTACAACTTCCCGCTGAATGTCCGCCGCCGCATCCGTGAACGGAGGGAACTCCGTTCGGCCCTAAAACCAAGAGGCTGGCACGTTCCTCTATGCGCACTGGGAGGAGCTCTTCTGCTGGCCTCGGTGGATATGATTCACTACAAACTGATCGGCCAAATTCCCCGCTTTGGAGACATATGGTGGCTGGCTCTCTGGATCCCTGCTGTTGCAGCGGCCGCCACAACAGCTTGGGCCGGGGGAGTCTCTCTTTCCAGAAGAATAGGGATGGGCGTTCTCTGTGGAGCCTTGATCGGACTGCTGTATACGACATTTAATGTTCTGCTGAGTTTTTTCCTAACGTCTGAGGGAGGAGAGATCCTCACCGTTCTTCAACTCATGGGCCAGATAGCCCCTGTCGCTTTGTGGAGAATCTTTGTTTTCATGATATTGGCCTCAGCCGGAACGTTCATCACTGAAACAAGGCCGGTCAAGGCCTCGCAATCCCGCCGATGCACACAGAGGAGATAAGGGCAAGAACGATCAGGAGACAGCCAAAATGAGTGAAAAACGATGGGATGATTTTTATAAAAATTACAGCCTGGAGAAAATCCCTTGGCACTCCGGCCAGCCAGATAGGTATCTCGTCCGGTTGGTCAAAGAAAATAAAATTAAAAAGGGGACTGTTCTGGACCTGTGTTCGGGTGACGGAACAAATTCCATCTATCTCGCTTCAAAGGGATTCAGGGTCATGGGTATCGACATCTCGCCCACGGCTGTCAAGATTGCCAAAGAGCGCTGCAGGAAAAGGAATGTCCGGTGCGATTACTTCACGGGGGATGTCTTAAAACTAAAACTGGAACAGAAATTCGACTTTGCGCTGGATAGAGGGTGCTTCCACCATATATCCAAGCGGAACAAGCCCAAATACATAAGGCTCATTTCCAATTCCTTAAAGCCGCAGGGAAAGTTCTATCTTCTGTGTTTCAGCGACAAAAATCCCCCGGATAAAAAGAATCTGTCCAAAAAAGAAATCCGCGCTTATTTTTCAGCGGGCTTCGACATTTACTTCATTAAAGATTCTGTTCACATCGAGCCTTTCTCACGGAAGAAGAGGCATCTGTATGCGGTCTTCATGGAAAAAAAGCATGAATTTTCTTGAAATCTCAGCGAAAATTTACCCGTGTCTTCTGAATCCCCGCAACTTCCTACTTTTTGTTCGAGGGCTTCTTCTTGGGCGTCAAGGAAGGAATCTGGATATCGATAACATGGACCTCTCCCAGCGTTGAGAGAGGCTTGTCAAAATCCTCCTCTTTCCCGACAACAAGGATCCGGACTTTATCCGGATGCAAGTATTTCCGGGCCACTCGCAGCACATCCCTCTTCGAGACTTTCTCCACTCCTTTCTTGACTCTGTCCATAAAATCAAGCGGGTAACCGAAGAATTCGTAGGTCATCATCCTGTTGACGACCTGCGCACGACTCGAAAAATTGAATACAAAGGAATTCAGATACTGGTCCTTGGCCTTGGAAAGCTCCTCATCAGTCACTTCCTCTCCTCTGATGCGCTCTAATTCTTTGATCATAAGACCTATCGCATAGACAGTCGACTCGGATTTCGTCTGAGCTCCGCAGCTGAAGACTCCGGGAGCCAGAAAATTGGCGCCGTAGCTTCCCCAGACACTGTACGCAAGGCCCTCGTCCGTCCTGATCTTCTTGAACATCCGGTCAAAAGATAGAATGGAGTTCATGACGCTCAGGGCGGGGTAATCGGGATTGCTGAGCAAGCCTCCGATGTGCCCAAGCAGGATGTGAGACTGATTCACATCCTCCTTGTGGATCAGGTTGACCGTCGGTTTAAACTCATATTCGACTTCGGGCAGAGTGGGAACATTGACCTCGGCGGCTTTCCATTTCCCCAGATTTCTCCTGATCTGGGCCGCCATCTCTTTACTGTCGAAATCTCCCCATGCGGCCATCAGGATGTTGTTCGGGTGAAAGTATTTCTCATAGAAGTCCACAATATCAGCTCTGGTAATCGCCGCAATCGTGTCATATTCGGTGTGACGCGCATAGGGGCTGTCTTTCCCGAAGATAATCTTGTAGAACTCGCGGTTTGAGATCTGCCCGATATCATCATTCCTCCGGGCGATGGCTGTTCGCTCCTGGATCTGGGCCAGCCGGATCTTATCCTCCGCAAAAGCCGGATTCATCAGAATATCAGCCAGAATTTCGAGTGCCCTATCGATGTCTTCGCTCAGGACGGAAACTCCGATGTAACCTGACGCTTTACCGATACCCGTCGATATTGTGGCGGCCAGAGTCTCCAGTTCCTTATCGATCTCATCGCCTGTCATCGATGATGTGCCGCCCGTCCGGAGGACCTGCCCGGTTATGGAAGCCAGTCCGATCTTGGCAGCCGGTTCAAAAACGGAACCGACATGAACCATAGCTCTTATATCGATTGTCGGATATTCATGGTCTTCTACCAAAAAGAGCTTGAGTCCGTTCTTCAGTTTAACGGTTTCCACCTTGGGCATTTTGATCGGATTCAGCTGAGGAAAGTCAAACTTCTCCTTGGGATTTTTCTGCGCAAAGAGGGAAAGCCCGGACAGAAAAATCAAAATAAAGACTACAGAACACGCCTTGAACAGTCTTTTATGTTTCATCATCATTTTTCCCTTTCTTTATTTGGCATAGACAATCTCGCCGACCGTCCTCTGCTTCTTGATCAGGTAGGTGTTAGCCACACGCTTGATGTCCCCCGCGGTGACCGCGCTGATCTCTTGGACCCGGTCAAACAGAAGCTGCCAATCTCCGAGTACGACATCCGCATAAGTCAAGAGGGCCGCCATGCTGGAGTTGGATTTCATCTGAGACAAAAAGCCCTTGATCTCGTTTCTCTTGAATTTTGTCAACTCCTCAGGAGTGACAGACTCCGTTTTTATCTTTTCGACCTCCTCCTCTATGAGTGCCAGGCATTCGGCCGACGTTTTTCCCTGTGCCGGCACAGCAAAGAAAGCGATCAGGTTCGAGAACTTTTCACCGGGAAAGCCGTTGAAACTCTGCGCCGCGACCGCCACCTTATTCTCCTTGACTAATACTCTATAAAGTCTCGAAGACCGCCCCTGGCCCATGATATTGGCCAACGCTTCCAAGGGAGCGCTGTCTTTGTGTCGGAAATTGGGGCGGTGATAGCCGAAGAGAAGCATGGGCTGGGACTTGGCCTCCACGATAACCCGCCGTTCTCCCCATTGTTCGGGCTCTTCTGTCCTTACGGGTTCTGGCTTTGGGCCGCTGGGAATCCGGCCAAAGTAGATTTTGGCCATCTTGAACACCTCATCAGCCTGCACGTCTCCCACAATTCCGACAGTCAGGTTGCTCGGGCCGTAAAACCTTTTAAAGTACTCTTCCACATCTTTACGGGAGATATTTCTTAAATCCGACATATGGCCGACTACGGAATGGTGATAGGGATGTGCCTTGAAGGCTGTGGCCAGAAAATCCTCAACCAGCCTTCCTATCGGCCGGGTTTCCAGGCCCAAACGCCTTTCTTCCATGACCACGTCTCTCTCTTTATAAAATTCACGAAATACAGGATTGAGGAATCTGTCGGAAGTCACGGCCATCCAGAACTCCAACTTGTTCGAGGGAAGGCTGTCGATGTACTGAGTGGCGTCATTGCTGGTGTAAGCGTTGATCCCACGATCGCCCTCTCTGCGCATCATGTCGATCAGGTCATTGCTCACGACGTATCCCTTTGCCTGAATACGCAAAGCCTCAAACCTCTTTTCCGTTTCCTTGAGTTTTTCGTCATCCGGGGCTGTTTTGGCCTTTTCCCGCTTGATCTCTTCATACAGAGCGTCCATCTCCTTGAGGATCTTCTTTTCGGCTTCATAGTCATTGGTGCCGACAGTCCTTGTGCCCTTGAATGCCATGTGTTCCAGGAGGTGAGAGATGCCCGTGATCCCGTAGGACTCATTGGCGCTTCCCACGTCCGCATACACGTGAAAGGAGACAACCGGAGCTTCATGCCGTGAGAGGACGACAAACTTCATCCCGTTCTCCAGAACATGAACTCTCACCCGGTTCTTGATCGCGTCGAAGGTCTGGGAAAGAAGAAGCAGGTTGAATGCGGAGACGACCGCGAAGAAGAACACCAGCCTGAATAGAATTTCTTTTTTCAAGCGCATGCTGTTTACCTCCTTAAAATTATTTGCATTTATTTTCTATCTCCCTCCCTGATTATTATTCTGATTATTGCAGGAAGAGGGTATCGTCCGTTCAAATACTTTGCAGCAGAACTCCCCTTTTTTAATATCTTGAAGAGTCCTTTATTATTATCACAGTCAAGCTTAAAAACCTATTCCTTTATTTTCTTCAGCCCGAGGTCTTTGAGCTGCTTCGAGCCCACTTCTGCAGGGGAACCTGTCAACAAGCACAAGGCACTTGTGGTCTTGGGGAAGGGAATGACGTCCCGAATAGACTCTTCTCCAGCGAGGAGCATCACGATTCGGTCAAATCCCATGGCGATTCCACCGTGAGGAGGGGCTCCGTAGGCGAGGGCTTCCAGGAAAAACCCGAACTTCTCTGTGGTTTCTTTCTCGCTCAAACCGAGGAGCTTAAAGATCCTTCCTTGAAGGTCAAGGTCGTGGATTCGGACGGAGCCTCCTCCGATCTCAAACCCGTTGAGAACCAGGTCGTACGCCTTGGCCCGGACCTTGAGCGGTTCCTTCTCCAGAAAATCCAGGTCAGATTCATGCGGCGAGGTAAAGGGATGGTGCATGGAAACGAGACGTTTCTCTTCCTCACTCCACTCGAAAAGGGGGAAATCCGTGATCCATGCAAATTTGAAGAGCTTCTGATCCCCTTTCTGTTGGGCCACAAAATCCGCTCTGACCCCACCAAGCACTCTCAGGGCCACATCTTTTTCATCCGCAACCAGTAAAACCAAGTCTTCGGCCTGGCCCTCTAGCGTGCTCCAGATGAGGTTGAAGCTCTTTTCGTCCAGTTTGAGAGACGATTTGAAGCCATCCGGCTTCTTGATCCAGATGATTCCCTTCCCTCCCAGCTTCTTGGCTTTTTGATCGATCTTATCGAGCTGTCCGCGGGAAAGGCCGCCTCTCTTCTCTGCCCTCAATCCCTTCAACACTCCACCCTTGGATACCGCATCTTTGATAAGACTCGACTCCAGCTTTGCCCCGACTTCGGTCAGGTCGACAATTTCTATCTCCGATCGCAGGTCAGGCTTATCCGTCCCGAATCTCTCCATGCTCTCCTCATACGAGAAACGAGGAAAAGGCTGATCGGGTTTGACCCCGACGAGCTCGAACACAGAAGCCATCATCGCTTCCACCAAGTTAAAGAGGTCCTCGCGCTCGATGAAGCTCATCTCGATATCGATCTGCGTGAACTCCGCCTGACGGTCAGCCCGGAAATCTTCGTCACGAAAACACCGCACGATTTGAAAATACCGGTCAAATCCAGATATCATCAACAGCTGCTTGAAAATCTGAGGAGACTGCGGAAGAGCATAAAACCTTCCTTTATACTCCCGGCTGGGAACGAGATAATCCCTGGCTCCTTCTGGCGTGGACTTTGTCAAAAACGGAGTTTCTATCTCCAAAAAACCGTTTTGGCTCAGAAAATTCCTGGCGGCGAGCGCAGCCTTGTGCCGGAGTTTGATGCTGCGCTGCATGGAAGGCCGTCTCATATCCATATACCTGTATTTAAAGCGCAGTTCCTCCGATGCCTGGGGAGGATCGGCGATGACAAACGGAGGGACTTTGGATACGCTCAAGACTTTCAATGCCTTCGCCAACACTTCGACGTCCCCGGTCGGCAGCTGCGGGTTCCGAGATTTTTCATCTCTTTCTTTCACCGTTCCCTTCACGGCCAGGACGTTTTCCATCCGGATCTTTTTCGCTTCATCCAGGAGAGCCGGATTGTCAGAGGTCACAACCACCTGAACCACACCTTCTCTGTCTCTGAGGTCGATAAAAACCAGATTTCCCATGTCTCGTTGTCTGTTGACCCAGCCAAAAAGTGTGACCTCCTGCCCGGTGTGTTCCGGCCGGACCTCTCCGCAGTAGACAGTGCGCTTCCATGTTGAAGGTTTATCTGCATTCATGGAATCAACCTTGTTGGGGACTTCTCATATTATTCAGGAAGCTTTCTGGATGACTTCCAGGATGTCCTCCTGAGTTTTTTCTTCCTGCTGGCCCGTGGTCATGTTCTTGAGTTGATATTTTCCCTTTTTCACCTCGTCTTCACCAACGATCAAAACCCAGCTGGCCCCGAGTTTGTTGGCCCGGCTCATCTGGCTTTTGAGGCTTTTTTCCCGGTACTCCATCAGGCATTCCACCCCTTTTCTCCGCAGGAACTGAGACAGGAGCATACCTGTTTTTTTCGCCTTCTTCCCTAAATACGCCAAATACAGGAATGGCTCCTTCTTTTCAGTTTTGGGGATGACCGACAGCAACCTTTCTAAGCCCATCGCAAACCCGATCCCGCAGATGTCCGGCCCCCCGAATTCCTTCATCATATCATCATATCTCCCTCCGCCCAGAATCGCATCTTGCGCTCCAAGCTTGGCAGAGACAATCTCAAAAGTCGTCTTGGTGTAATAATCAATCCCTCGAACCAACCGAGGCTCAATCCTGTATTCTAATCCGAAAAATTCCAGGTAAGCGCAGAACTGCTTGAAATGTTCCTCACATTCCTGGCAGAGATGCTCCGTGATCATCGGAAATTTTTTTGCGACGTCCTGACACGTCTCCACTTTGCAGTCAAAGATCCTCAACGGATTGGTGAGTACTTTCCTCTGGCAGTCCTCGCACAGTTCCTGTTTTTCCTTCTGCGCCTGCGTTCTCAATTTCGTGATATAAGACGGCCGGCATTTTTTACACCCGACAGAATTCACCAGGGTTTCCGTATCCGCAACTTTGAGTTCTTCGAGAAGGAAGTCCGCCATCTCCACAAGCTCTGCATCCACAGCCGGATCCTGTTCGGCGAAAACTTCCACGTCCAACTGATGAAACTGGCGGTACCGTCCTTTTTGAGGCTTGTCGTAGCGGAACATCGGCCCCATGAAGTAAAACCTCAGGGGGTCGGGCTTCAGGTTGAGCCGGTGATCGATGATGGCCCGCACCACAGAAGGAGTGTATTCCGGCCGCAGGGTTAAGGACCGTCCTCCTTTATCCGTGAAGGTGTACATTTCCTTGATGACGATATCCGATGTCTCTCCCGTTCCCTTCTCGAAGAGTTCTGTGGCCTCAAAGACCGGAGTCCTGATCTCTTTGTAGCCATAGAGTTCGCACACTCTCTTGACTACGGCTTCAACCGCCTGCCAGATTTTGGCCTCTTGAGGCAGTATATCCTTTGTCCCTTTGATCGCAGGAATCCGCTTCTTCATTTCTCTGAAAATACCCCGATCTTCCGGAATTTCTCGTATCTTTCTTCCAGCCTTGCCTCGGAAGATTTCGACTCCAGCTTCTTTAAGACTTGATTCAAGACTTTATCCACATTCTTGAAAGTCTGTTCATAATCGATGTGTGCCCCTCCCGGCGGTTCTGGTATGATCTTCTCGATAATCCCCATTTTCTTCAGGTCTTTGGCCCCCATCTTCAACCTCAAAGCAGCCTTGGAAGTTGCCTCCTGGTCTTTCCAGAGAATGGCTGCACACCCTTCCGGAGAAATTACGGAGTAGAAGGAATACTCCAGCATCAGGATGGCGTCTCCCACGCCCACGGCCAGAGCGCCTCCACTTCCGCCTTCACCGATAACCACGTTGATCACTGGAATTTTCAACTTTGAGATCTCTTTCAGGTTGTAGGCGATGGCTTCGGCTTGGCCCTGCTCTTCGGCCCTGATTCCTGGATAGGCGCCGGGAGTGTCAATCAGTGTGACGACAGGATGCCCGAATTTTTCTGCCAATTTCATGACTCTGAGCGCTTTCCGATAGCCTTCCGGGTTGGGCTGGCCAAAGTTGCGTTCAATCCTCTGCCGCGTTGTCCGTCCTTTTTGGTGTCCGATAAAAGCCACGGTGCGACCCCTGTAGAACCCGAACCCTGTCACGAGAGCGGGGTCATCGCCCGCGCGTCGGTCGCCGTGCATCTCCATGAAATCTTCGGTCAAATAATCCAGGTAATCCAATGTGTACGGGCGCTTGGGATGACGGGCGAGCTGCACGATGTGGAGCGGAGTGAGGTGGGGGTGTATCTTTTCCCATTCCTTCTCAATCTTCTTCTTGATCGGGGGGATTTTTTCTCTGTCCTTGGGATCTTCACTCAATAAAAGTTCATCGATTTTTCCTTTGAGCAGGATAATCTCTTTTTCCAGTTGGTAGAAATCTTTTTCTTCTTTCATCGGCTTGGATAATATCAGGTCTAAAGTACCCGTCTATTCTATAGACTTGCCTGAATTATTGTCAAGCCGAGGGTGGTCGGATAGGACCGAATGAAGTCGGCAAGCGTGATCCTTCTTGAGCGAATGAACGGGGACATCATGCATAACGTTCATAAAAAAGGAGGATAAGGCCGATTAAATTGAGGATGATGTCTCTCGTTTTCTTCAGAAAGTGGCGCTCGCCTCTCCGCGACATGCTCGTTTCGGGTCCGAAACGGCTATTCCACGACCACACCCGTGCCGTAGACCAATATCTCAGCAGCGCTCTGCATGATCATCGAGGTCGCAAAACGAATATTGATGATGGCGTTCGCTCCCAACTTTTCCGCTTCTTCGATCATGCGGTCGATTGCCTGCTCCCGGGATTCGGCCATCATCTTTGTGTAATCCGTTATCTCTCCTCCGACGATATTCTTCAGGCCTGCCTTGATGTCACGCCCGATGTGCCGCGCACGGATTGTGTTTCCGCGCACAAGGCCCAGAGTTTTCTTGATCTCTTTTCCTGGGACGAAATCTGTTGTCACAATGATCATTTGTCGACCTCCTTGTACCTCTCCCTTTTGCGGACAAAAAGCTGCTCCCGGACCAAGGAAACTAGCAACACCACGACTCCGCCTAAAACACTCAGGATCGCGACCTTGAAAAGAATCGGAACTTCATGGGCTTGAATCAAACCCTCCACCAATTTGTAGCCTCCGAAAAAAAGGAGGATTATGGCCCCGATGGAGAATAAAATCCATCCGATCCTTCTTTCCAGTCGATTGTAAACCGAGCTCCAATACATCTTCCAAGCCTCCTTTGGGGGTTCTTTGAACTGCATTTTACTCATCACCTCCTCAAACTTCCCCATTTCTTCAAATTCTTTCCTGCATTCCGAACACTCATTGAGATGTCTTTCCACCCGCTTCTTCTCCTCCGGGTTCAGTTCGCCATCATGGTAGAGGGAAATGAGCTCTTTTATCTTGTTATGGTCCATAACAGACTCCTCCTGATTCACTTCTCAGGGCTCAAGAATTTTTTTATCATGTCTTTCAGCCTTTTCTTCGCATAGTAGAGGGAGGACATGACCGTCCCGACGGGTTTCCCCGTGATTTCCGCAATTTCCTGGTAGGACAGCTGTTGAAAATAGCGAAGGAGGATGACTTCTCTCTGTTCAACAGGAAGGCCTTCAATCCCTTTCCAGAGGACTTCCTTCATCTCTCTGTCCTCATGCTTATCCTTGAGAACACGACTCTCGTCGAGAGGAACTTCCTGGATGCGGCTCCTGCGTTTGAGATGATCGAGACACAGGTTTTTCAAAAGCTTGTAGAACCAGGGAAAAAAAGGTCTTTCCGAGTCGAAGCTTTTAATTCTGCGGAAGGCTTTTATGAAGGATTCCTGGGAAATATCCATGGCATCCTGTGCGTTCCGGACAAAACCCAGGGCGATGTAGTAGGCCCTCTGCATGTAGCTTTCGACAATCCGCTGGTAAGCGTCTTTATCTCCCTTTTTGACTAAGAGGATAATTTCTTTTTCGGAAAGGGCCTTCTCGTTCGCCATCACGACTCTCTCCTTGTGAAGAAAGGATTCTCTCTGGACCGCTGCTTCCTCTGACATACTTCTTTCTCTTTTGTGATGATTACGACAGAGATTTCCATTTTATTCAATCTTTTTTGATTTTCTTTGCCGGACAACTTCAAAAAGAAACACTGCCGCTGCCGCAGAAACGTTCAGGGATGTTATCCTTCCGAGGAGAGGAATCGAGAGGACCTTGTCGCATTTCTTCCGGATAAGAGGGCGCAATCCCTTCCCTTCTGATCCGAGGACCAATCCCACAGGAACGCTGTAGTCGAATTCATGCCAGTGTTCATCCTGACCGCCTTCCGCTCCCACCAGCCAGAGGCCTCGATCTTTCAACTCCTCCATCGTCCGGGCAAGATTCTTCACTCTGGCCACTCGGATATATTCCAGCGCTCCTGCCGAGACAGAGGACACGGCCTCGGTCAATCCCGCCGATCTTCTTTCGGGAAGGATGACACCATCCACTCCTGCTCCCTCAGCCGTGCGGATAATCGCTCCGAGATTCTGTGGGTCTTCGATCCCATCCAACACAATAAGGAGGGGAACATCCGAGGAAGACAGGATCTCGTCAACGGAAGAGTATTCTTTCGGAGAAATCAGGGCCACTGCGCCCTGATGGCCCCTGTCGATTCTGTCCACTCTCTCTCTGGGGGCGAAATGGACGGGGACCTGCTTGGCTTTGGCCAGGTTGACGATCTCTGCGATCTTGCTGTTTTTGGAGCCCTTCTGGATGAAGATCTTATTCACGCGGGAAGGGGACGACTTGAGGGCCTCAATAAGAGAATTCAGACGGCTTATTTTTCGCAATGTCTCTACACTCCAACACCTGGATTCTCATTTCTCAGGCGTCTTGAGTGCTTTTTCAATCTTCGCCCAGGTGTCACGAAGGGTTGCCGTTCGGTTGAACACCATTGCTTCAGGGGACGAATCCACAGTATCCGCACAAAAATACCCCTGCCTCAAAAACTGAAACCGTGATCCCGGTTCAGCCCCCTTCAGGCTCGGCTCTGCCTGGCAAGAGTGGAGAGTCTCCAGTGATTTTGGATTCAGATTGGACTTGAAATCTGCCCCTTCCTCGACAACATTCGGGTCTTCCTTGGTGAAGAGATGGCCGTACAGACGCGCTTCGACTGGGAAGGAATGAGCGGCCGAAACCCAATGCAGGGTGCCTTTCACCTTGCGTTCGTCCTTTGTCCATCCTCCCCGGCTTTCCGGATCATAAGTGCAGTGAAGCTCCACCACTTCACCGGTCTTCTTATCCTTGATAACCTCTGTGCAGGTCACGTAGTAGGCATGCTTCAGCCGCACCTCCCTGCCGGGAGCGAGACGGAACCATTTTTTCGGCGGGTCCTCGCGAAAATCTTCTTTTTCGACATACAGAACCCGGGAGAACGGAATCTTCCGCGTCCCCATCGAGGAATCTTCGGGATTGTTCACAGCATCCAGGTCCTCCACCTGATCTTCCGGATAGTTATCAACGACCAACCGAAGAGGGCGAAGCACCACCATCACCCGCGGCGCACGTTTATTCAGGTCCTCCCGGAGGCAGTGTTCGAGCAGCGCAATATCCACAGTGCTTTCTCTCTTGGCCACTCCAATCCGCTCACAAAAGTCACGGACGGACTCTGGAGTGTACCCTCGCCTCCTCAAGCCGGATAGGCTCGGCATCCGGGGGTCATCCCATCCACCGACATGGCCTTCGTCCACCAACTCCAGGAGCTTCCGTTTGCTCATAATGGTGTAGGAAAGGTTGAGCCGGGCAAACTCGATCTGCTGAGAGTGAAAAATCCCCAGCTGCTCGATAAACCAATCATACAGCGGGCGGTGATCCTCAAACTCCAGAGTGCAAATCGAGTGAGTGATCCCCTCTATGGAATCCGACTGGCCATGCGCCCAATCGTATGTCGCGTAAATACACCATTTGTCCCCGGTCCTGTGATGTGGAGCTTTGAGAATCCGGTACATGACCGGATCCCGCATGTTCAAATTCGGAGACGCCATGTCAATTTTTGCTCGGAGAGTGCGGGAACCATCCGGAAACTCTCCCTGACGCATCCGTTCAAACAGGTCCAGGTTCTCCTCGACCGATCGTTCACGGTAAGGGCTGTTTTGGCCGGGCCGGGTCAAGGTTCCTCTGTACTCCCTGATCTCTTCAGCACTCAGGTCACACACGTACGCCTTCCCCTTTTGAATGAGCTGCACCGCGTACCCGTACAGCTTCTCGAAGTAATCAGAAGCGTAAAAAAGCCTGTCCCCCCAGTCGAAACCCAGCCACCGGACATCCTCCATGATCGATTCCACGTATTCCACTTCTTCCTTGCTGGGATTCGTATCATCGAACCTCAGGTTGCAGAGCCCCCCGTATTCGGCGGCCAGGCCAAAATTCAGACAGATGGACTTGGCGTGTCCGATGTGGAGATAGCCGTTCGGTTCAGGCGGAAAGCGGGTGTGAACACGGCCTTCGTTCTTCCCCTCCTTCAAGTCCGCCTCGATGATTTCCCGAATAAAATTAGGCGGAGGAGTCACTGCGGCCGGGCTGTCTGCCGGAGCCTTCTTTTTTTCTTCTTTCTTCTCGTCTTCCATACGATTTCTCCGTCTCCATAAACTCAGTCATCTGGATAATCCAGGAGAGTTATGTTCTACCCAAATATTCCATCATTGCTGACACCCGCTGCGCACAGTTCAGCACGGGCGTCGGGAAGCCCAGTTTGGCTCCCGCTTCAACCAGCGGAATGAATTTATCCAGGTCAAGCCCTGAGCCCCTTGCCGTAAGGACAATCCGCAGGGGGTGGTAAAGGTCTCTTCCTTTACAGCCTGTCTCTTCCCTGATCTCCTGGGCAATAGCAGCAAATTTATCGTAGTCAAACTCACTGATTCGAGATATTTTCTCCGCGAAAATCCGAATTCCTTTCACTGCGCATTCTGTCGTCAATTCTTTTTGGGCTTCCGCCTCCATCTCCGAGGGGGAAAACTCGAACAGCACTGCGGCTTCACGCGGGAAATCGGAAAACCGGTCGATGCGCTCCGCCAACTCTTCAACCATTCTCTCCAGCCATTTCTGTTGGGGCGCAGACATTTTTTCCGGCAAGAATCCGGCCTCTCGGAGGTGCGGATACGCGAGTTCGGCTTTCTGCTGTGAAGCAAGCTTTTTTATATGCTGGCGGTTGATCCAGCTGAGTTTATCGTAGTCAAAAATGGCGGATGACCGGCTGACTTTTTTCAAGTCAAAAAGTCTCATCAGCTTGTCTGGAGTCAGGACCTCCTGCCCGTCTGGAGGGGCCCATCCCAAAAGGGACAGGTAGTTGAACAGCGCCGAAGGAAGAATCCCGTCTTTTTCAAACTGATCGACGGCCGTGGCTCCGTGTCTTTTGCTCAAACGCGTGTTGTCTTTGCCCATGACCATGGACAGATGAGCAAACCGGGGCGGAGGGAAAGACAATGCCTCGTAGACGAGGAGCTGGCGAGGGGTGTTCGAGATGTGATCCTCCCCCCGAATCACGTGAGTGATCTTCATCAACGCATCATCCACGACCACGGCATAGTTGTAGGCCGGGAGTCCGTTGGAACGGACAATTACCGGATCCCCAACCAAATTCAAGTCAAACCGGAGAGTCCCTCTGACCAAATCGTCATAGCTGAGCGTCCCTTGGCCCGGTGTCCGGAGCCGGACGGCCGCTTGTTCGCCTGAATCTATTTTCCGACGGACCTCCTCCGATGACAGGGATCTGCATTTTCCGCTGTAAACCGGCATCTTCCCCGAATCAATCGCTTTTTTCCTTTCTTTCTCAATTTCCTCGGGAAGACAAAAACAGTGGTAGGCTTTCCCCTCTTTCAACAGCTTCTGGGTGTGTTTCTCGTAGTAATCCAGCCTCTGGGACTGCCGGTAGGGACCGAAATCTCCTCCGGTATCGGGCCCTTCATTCCAGTCCAATCCCAGCCACCGGAGATCGTCTATCAGGCGTTTCTCGTACTCCGCCGCCGACCTCTCGATATCGGTGTCTTCGATCCTGAGCACGAATACACCTTTTTTCTGGCGGGCAAAAAGCCAGTTGAACAGAGCGGTCCTCGCGTTTCCGACATGGAGAAGTCCTGTCGGACTGGGAGCGAATCGCACTCGAACTGTCACGGGATCAGGCCTCCGTATTTGATTTTATTTTATGAGAATACCGTTAAACCCCGCTCGAGTCAATAATATTGGATTCCTGATGCACGCAACTTTTTTCCTGCACGTTGCGTATACACTATGTGACTCAAAACACAAGAAAGGAGTTCAAGATGAGATTCAGAACAAAAGTTGCGATTCTCTTAGTGGCTGTCCTTCTCGCTCTTGTCGGATTCAACCTGATGGCAACTTCTCCTGCGCTTAACCTTCTGAAAGGCGGAGAGGCCGCCGGGGACGCAGTTGCCGCAGATAATCGGGCAAATGCGGAAACAGCCCCTCACCATTCCATTTCTTTATAAGGAAGGGCTAATGAGAAAAATCTTGATGATCCAGATCATCAAAACCTGGAATTGGTTGATTCTCGACTTTGAGAGGTTCGTCCTCTCCATCTCCACGGCTGGATTACGTCTTCAAGTTCAACCAATCCCTGTCCTTTAAGAGGCTGCGGATTCTTCTCGGATAGAGAACTGCAGCCTCTTTTTTTATCCCCCCTCTTTTTTCAGCGATCTTTGAGGATCTTATCGGGGAAACGGGACTGTCCAGAGTTTACGTCTTCTCCTGGATAAGCGCCTGAGCCATGGATGCGATGGCTTCTTCCTGCCCGATCGCTCCAAGGCCTTCATTGGTCTTGGCTTTGATCCCTAAATCCTCCACTCCGATCCCAAGGATGGGACACAGGGCTTCCTTCATCCGGGGAATGGAGGGACCGATTTTCGGCTTCTCTGCAATGACGATCGAATCGATGTTCACCACGGCCAGCCCTCTCTCGCTGATCAAATCCATGACTTTCTTCAGCAGCTCTGTACTTCTCATATCCTTGTATTGGGGGTCGGTATCCGGAAAAAGCTGTCCGATATCATCCTGGCCTGCTGCCCCCAGGAGCGCATCGATGATCGCGTGTATCAAACAGTCTCCGTCCGAATGGCCTCTCAAGCCTTTCGGATAATTAATCTCCACGCCCCCCAGGTAGAGGTTCCGCCCCTCCTCCAGCCTGTGGACATCATAGCCAATCCCTGCCCTAATCTTCAAGAATGGCCTCCGCAATCTTTAAGTCCTCGGGAGTCGTGATTTTTATGTTTCCCGGATCACCTTGGACGATCCAGACTTTCTGTCCGGTTCTTTCCACAAGAGTCGCGTCATCTGTGGCGAAAAATCCGTCACCCTCGGCTTTATCCAGAGCTTCCTTTAGCGTGGAATAGGAGAAGCCTTGGGGCGTCTGGCACCGGAAGATCTTTTTTCTCTCCAGGGTCTGTTTCACTTCCTGTTCGTTAACGAGTTTTATAGTGTCTTCGAGGGGGATCGCCGGCACAACAGCCCCTTTTTCCCGCGCGCCTTCAATGACACGCCCGATCAGCTCCTGACTGACCAGCGGCCTCACGCCGTCATGAACCAGAACGATGCCCGCTTTCTCCGGATCTATCTGACGAAAACCTGAAATCACCGAATCCTGCCTCCTCTTTCCTCCTGCCGCGCACGCGACTATTTTTTTGTACTGCTCGGCATATTCTTTCTTCTTAGAGTCGTCGTTGAGCACAAGGATCACTTCGTTCACATCCGGATGGGCTTCGAAGGCGTCCAGAGCCCAGTCCAGCACCGTTTTCGACTTGAGCCGCGCGAACTGCTTGGGTTGCCCGAAACGCCGCCCCTCACCAGCCGCGACCACGATTACCGAAACTCTTTTCATTGAGAGTCTTCGTTATAACGCCCGAATATCATCTTCCCCACTGTAGTCTGAAGAACGGATGTGACAGTGATTTCGATGTTTTGTCCGATCATCTTTCTCGAATTGTCCACAACAACCATGGTCCCATCATCCAGGTAAGCGACTCCCTGATCTTTTTCCTTCCCTTCTTTCAGGATGAAGACTTTCAACGCCTCGCCAGGCAAGACGACCGGCTTGAGCGCATTCGCGAGCTCATTGATGTTCAGCACCGATAACCCTTGAAGCTGCGCGACCTTGTTGAGGTTAAAATCATTCGTAACAATCTTCGCATCCATGTGTTTGGCCAGCTCGATGAGCTTGGAGTCGACATCCTTGATCTCTGGAAAATCCACTTCGGAGATCATGGTGTGCACCTGGGCCGATTTCTGGAGATGGTCCAGGACTTCCAATCCTCTCCTTCCCCTCTGTCTCTTTATTCCATCTGGGGAATCAGCCACGAGCTGAAGTTCTTTGAGAACAAACTGGGGAATGACGAGAGCCCCTCCGATGAAGGCCGTGTCGCAGATGTCAGCGATCCGTCCGTCAATGATCGCGCTCGTATCGAGAATCTTAAAGTCGCTGCTCACGTTGCTCTCTTTGAAAAATCGAAAGATATGCGGAGGATCAAGCCACTCGAATTTCCGCGTTCCGACAAGGAAGCCGATGTACGGCATGATGAGGAGAAAAAATATCCGGATAAAGGTCGTGGTCGGGCCGTCCTCGGAAATCGTCTGGTAAATTGAGCCGAGTGCCCAGCCCAGCAGAACTCCCGCAAGAGTTCCGACGGTCGAGCTCCAGATGATCTTGAACTGGCTTTTCCGAATCAGCGTCTCCAGGTAAACAATGATGACACTCAACACAAATCCAACGCCGGCTCCGACGTACGGATCAAGCTGAAAAGGCGGAAAGAAATAACCCGCAAGAGTTATGGAGGCGATAACCAGAAAACGAAAAATAAAAATGCCCATGAATAAATCCTTATTATTAAAATAGTATTCCTAATGCCTGTTTTATGTTCTTGGCTCCGAGGAGATTGACCTCAGAAATGGTCTCCTTCTCGAGTTGAGAAAGATTCCCCTCTGGCATTATGACCGTTTTAAAACCGAGGGACGCTGCTTCCTTCACGCGGGCAAGGGGTTGGCCAACAGAACGAATCTCCCCGCTCAGCCCGACTTCCCCGAAGACTGCGACATCCTGCGGAATCACTCTGTTCTTTAGGCAGGATACGACGGATGCGATCACTCCCAGGTCTGTGGCAGGCTCATCCAGGCTCAGTCCGCCGGCCACATTGATGTAGATGTCCTCTCCAGAGAAGCTGAAGCCAGTCTTTTTTTCTACGATAGCCAACAGCATGGCCACACGAAAATGGTCGAGTCCGATCGTCATCCTCCGCGGATTCCCCGTGAAGAGCGTAGAAGACACCAGGGCTTGAATCTCCGCCAGCAACGGCCGGGACCCTTTAATTGTGCTGACCACAGCACTCCCTGCTTCCTCTGTAGGCCTTTCCTTCAAGAAGAAGGCGGACGGGTTGGATATGGCCTTGAGTCCTTTGGTCCCCATCTCGAACAGCGCCAGCTCTGAGACAGGGCCGAACCGGTTTTTCAGGACCCGCAGCACTCGGTGGCTGTGATCTCTTTCTCCCTCAAAATACAGGACCACATCCACCATGTGTTCAAGAGATTTTGGGCCGGCCAATGCGCCTTCTTTGGTGATGTGTCCGATAAGAAACGAGGAAACCTGACCCTTCTTGGCAAAACGGAAGACTTGGTTGGCCGCCTCCCGGACTTGGCTGATCGTACCCGGACTGGAAGAGAGTTTCGAAGAGAACACTGTCTGGACCGAATCCAGGATCAATACCTGAGGATTGAGTTTTTCCGCATGGGAGATGATGCGCTCGAGGTTGGTCTCCGCAAGAAGGTAGAGGCTTCCGTTCCGGAGTCCGAGCCTTTCGCCCCGGATCTTCACCTGTTCCAGAGACTCCTCCCCGGAGACATACAGGACCTTCTCTCCCTGAATGGCGAAATCACGGCTCATCTGGAGAAGCAGGGTGGATTTGCCGATCCCGGGTTCTCCCCCGATCAGGACCAGCGAACCCAATACGACCCCTCCACCAAATACGGGATTCAACTCATCGATGCGGGTCTTGATTCTTTTTTTTTGAGCTTCTTGGATATCTTTGTAGAGAACAGGGTCAGAAGGCGGAAATGAGAATTCGGCAGAGGCCTCCTCTTCCACCTCTTCGACCATCGAATTCCACTCCCCGCAACCCGGACATCTGCCCATCCATTTCGGCGCATGCGTCCCACAACTCTGGCAGGTAAAGGTTGTTTTGACTTTCATTAAAAACCAAACTCCAGGCCGAAGAACACTTCTCTGTTCGCAGAGAAAGTGAAATCATCGAGGCCGAGAAGAAGATGGAGATACTTGAGCGTTGTCACTCGTGTTCGGAATCTGAATTGAGGGTGAGGATCCCTGTCGAAGTCAAAGCCTTCCAGGCTGAATTTCACTCTGTCTTTGAACGTATAGTAATCGATTCCAGCTCCCACCGTGGATTCCATAATCCCGATGCGTGGAGAAAAATTGCCCCAGCGGAGTCCGCCCTGCACCGAATACAAAAGCTGTTCCGTCCAGGGATCATAGATGATTTGAGTCAAGAGCAATTTATCTTTGGCCATCCACAAACCTAGAGTGAAATATCCCTTCAAAAGCTCACTCTCGGCATAATATTCCGCGCTCATCCCGCCATACAATCTAATGTCTGAGACAGGATCGATCACCCTTTCAAGGTCATCCATCGCCCCCTCTGCTCTCTCGTAAAGATCCGGCTTCTGGATGAGTTTTCCCAAAGTCCCTTCACCCTTGTTGATCCTCTCCAAGGATTCGTTCAACAGCTCGAGGGATTTTTCTATGCTTTTGATCAGCTCCTTGAGGCTCTCCATGTTGACTTTAAGGTCTTCACGGCTTTCTCCGACCGCATCCTTGAGAACAGAGATCAGCTCATCCAGATTCTTGGAAACATTCTCGACTCTCTGTTCAAACGTCTGGACAGCCTGTTGAGAGCTCTGGAGGCCTTTCTGGATTTCCGCTCTGTTGGCGCTCAAGAACTCATTCAATTCTTCAGAAAAAGTTGCCAGGTTATTGAGTGTATCCCGGAAATTGCGGCGCGATTCTTCTCCTCCGATCATCTCACTGATGATCTGGGCAATTCCTTTAAACTCATCCCCGATGGCAAGAAGTGTCGTTCCCATCTGGTCAAAGCTCACAGGAGGGACTCCCGCAATCTCATCTCCGGCCTTCATGAAATCCTCTCCTTCCCCGGGGAGGATTTCAATGTGCTTCTCCCCCAGCAGCCCGATCGAAGCCATGGTCGCCCGAGATCCCTCTGGAACGAAAATCCCGGCGCTGATGACCAACTCCACCTCGGCCTTTCTTCCCTTCAGCCGGATGTCCTTCACGTATCCGACTTTCACTCCTGCCATTCTCACCACGGCTCTTTTCTCGAGGCCGGTCGCCGAATCGTAAGACACGATCAGGGGATACCCGGGCTTCCGGAACAAAACACCCAGGTCTCCCACAACAAATATAAAGATTGCGATTAAAAGCAATGCGGCTGTCAGGAATATTCCGATTTTAATTTCTCGTTTCATTGTTCTTCCCTTATTCGGAGAGAAGCGCGGTATTCCTTTCTCTTTTTAACATCTTTTCTTACCAATTTTCAATCGGCCCCTCCGCACTCCCGTGAATGAACTGCCGGACGACTGGGTTTTTGGTGTTCTTGATCTCTTCTGGTGTCCCCATCTCGATTATTTTTCCATCATACAACATCCCGATCCTGTCCGCCACCTTGTATGCGCTGACCATGTCATGAGTGATGATGAGCTCGCTCGCCTGCATCTCATTTTTCATTCTGATTATTAAATCATTAATGGCATCCGCGCGTATCGGATCAATCCCTGTGGAGGGTTCATCATAGAGTATGATATCCGGATTGTAGGCGATGGCTCGGGCCAGCCCAACTCTCTTCCTCATGCCCCCGCTGAGCTCGAACGGCATGAGGTGTTCTATTCCCCTGAGTCCCACTCTGGCCAAGTTTTCTTTCACCAACTCCTGAATCTTCTCCTTTGAATAGTCCGTGTACCTCTCCAGGCCGAAGCTGACATTCTGACCAACGGTCAGCGAGTCAAAAAGGGCGGTTCCTTGAAAAAGCATCCCGAATCTTCGAGTGATTTTATGGAGCTCATCATCATCGAGGACAGTGATGTCCACTCCGTCCACATAAACCTTTCCTCTGTCAGGCTTGAGAAGGCCGATGACATTCTTGAGAAGAACGCTCTTCCCGCACCCGCTCTGACCGATGATGACAAGAGTCTCTCCGCGCTTAAGCTGGAGGTTCACTCCGCGCAGGACTTCGTTTCCACCGAATGATTTATGCAGGTCGACGACTCGTATCATTATTAAAGATCCGCAGGGAGGGCTTTGCTGAGGAAAAAGTTAGCGATCAGGATGAGAATACTGGCAATCACGACTGTCCGTGTCGTGGCTCTTCCCACTCCCTCTGCCCCTCCTTCTGTTTTTAATCCCTGCCAGCAGCCTATGAGCGCAATGATAATGCCAAAAATCGAGGCCTTTATGAGACCGCTGAACACATCCCACATTTCCATATACAGCAATGTGTTCCGGATGTAAATGACCCTGTTCACTCCCATGAGGTAAACGTTATAGAAAAATCCTGCGGCCATCCCGATGATGTCCCCATACACAGTCAGGCAGGGAAGCATGATAAAACAGGCAAGAGTTCGAGGCACCACAAGGTAGCGGATGGGGTCGGCTCCTAAACTGAAAAGGGCGTCTATCTGCTCGGTAATCCGCATGGTCCCGATCTCGGCAGCCATGGACGACCCCACGCGGCCCGTGACCATCAAACCCACCAGGATCGGAATCAGTTCTTTGGACAGGCCGAGAGATATGATCGGACCCCCATAGGTTTCCGATCCGGGGCCGATGTACCGATGAAACCCAATGTATGTTTGGAGTCCGAAGACAAGTCCGCCAAAAGCCGCAGTCAAAGATACAACGAGCAGTGACCGGACACCCACTTCTTCAAGCTGCTGGAAGAAAATTCTCTTTTCCCATGGTTTTTTAAACAGATTTGTTAGCGTTCGGAACAAGAGCAATCCCACTTCTCCCATCTCTTCAAAAAAAGCATTCACATAAAAAAGCGGAGATTTGACTTTTGGAAACATCTTAGGTCTGAAAAGCCTGAAATTCCATGTCCGCAAATCGAGCATACTCTCGAATGAAGGCCAAATTGATCTTACCCGTGGGGCCATTCCTCTGTTTGGCCACATTGATGTCCGCAACTCCGCGGATGCTCTCATCATCAGGACGGTAGAATTCGGGACGGTAGATGAAGACGACAACATCGGCATCCTGTTCGATGGCCCCTGATTCCCTCAGGTCTGAAAGCTGCGGAACGGGCTCCCGCCGGCCCTTTTCAGGCGCACGGCTGAGCTGGGAAATTCCCACAACAGGAATTTTAATTTCTTTCGCCAGTTCCTTTAAAGACCGCGAGATGTAAGACATCTCCTGGGTCCTGTTCTCAAACCTTCCCCCGGGGCGCATCAGCTGGATATAGTCTATAAACACCAGGTCAAGATTCTGCTCCATTTTCAACCTTCTCGCTTTGGCTTTCATTTCCATGACCGTTAACGCAGGAGACTCATCGATGAATATCTTCGAACGCGACAAGGCTTCAGCGCTCAGCTTCAACTTCTCGAAGTCTCTTTCTCCAATGAAGCCAGTCCTGACTTTTTTGAGGTCTAACTGGGCCTCAGCGCACAGCAATCGAATCATGACCTGTTCCTTCGCCATCTCAAGAGAAAAGAATCCCACAGAATAATCTGTTTTGAGGCCTGCGTACTGGGAGATGTTCAAACAGAGAGCTGTTTTCCCCATCGAGGGACGAGCCGCAACAACGATAAACTCGGAACCGTGAAAACCCGAAGTCAAACTGTCCAGGTCCCGGAATCCGGTAGGGATTCCTGTCACTGTTTCTTTTCGGTCATGAAGAGCTTTGATCATGTCGAGTGTTGGGGGCGCAAGCAATTTGACAGGAACAAAACCAGGTTTGACTCGCTGTTCTGCGACTTCGATGATAGAGGCCTGGGCTTCATCCAAGAGCTGGTCCGCGTCTTCTCTCTGTTCATAGCTCGAAGAAATGATCTTGGCCGAGGAAAGAATCAACTGTCTGAGAAGGGATTTTTCCTTGATGATCTGGGCATAAAACTCGATGTTTAAACTCTTGGGAACACCATCCATCAAAGAAGAAACATAAGAGGCTCCCCCCACTTCCTCAAGAGCTCCTTCTTTTTGCAGTTCCTCACTCAAAGTCACCACATCCACAGGTTTGCCCTTGTCCACCAAAGAGATGATCTTCTCGATGATCTTCCGGTTGGAATCCTTATAAAAATCCTCTGGAGATATAATGGAAAGGACCACATTTAAGTTTTTGTTGTTCAGAAGAATTCCTCCCAGGATTGTCTTTTCTGCCTCAGCACTCTGAGGAGGAGTTTTCTTCAGAAGCAACGCGTCGAGCTCCATCTGTTCTCCCTGTTAAACCAAACTCTTCAGATGAATTATTCTCCCTTTTTCTTCTTTTTTTTCTCTTTTTTCTCTTTTTTCTCTTTCTTGGCTTTTTTCTCTTTCTTGGCTTTTTTCGCCTTGCCCTTTTTTTCCTCTGGCTCTGCGGAGGCTTCTAGAGTCTCCTCTGCCTTGGTTTCTGCGGCTTTCTCCTGTTCTTCGGCCTCCTCTTCCTCGGCTTCTTCCTCTCCTTTATCTTCTGTCTTCTCGCCCTTTTCAGCAAGGGTTTCTTCCTTTTTTTCCTTTTCCTCGACTTTGGCTTCCTCTTTTTCTTGATCGGGTACGGCTTCGGCTTCTTTCGCGTCTTTCTTCTTTTTTCCTTTCTTTATTTCCGCTTTCTTTTCTTCCCGGGCTTCGTCCGTGTCTTTCTCTGGCTCTTCCTCCAGCACTTCTTTGGCTTCCTCCGCAGGCTTTTCCTCTACATCTTTTTCTTCCTTCTCCGCAATGGCCTCCCCTTCTTCTGTGACAACTTCCACTTTAACTTCTGCCCGGTCCTCATGGAAAATTTTAATCGGGACCGTGTAATTTCCAAGCCGTTTTATTGGCTCGTCCAGCAAAATCTTCTTTTTGTCGACCTCAAAGCCCTTCTCATGAAGGGCTTCCCTCACATCCGCAGAGCTCACTGACCCGAAGATCACATCCTTCTCCCCGGCCTTTCTTCTGAACACAAGGGTAGTCTCGTTGAGTTTCTCGATTGTCCCTTGATAGGAGGCTCTTTCTTTTTCTGCCGCCTTTTTCAACGCCTGCTGTTCAATCTCGATCATTCTGACATTTGAGGAGGTGACCTCGAGGGCGATCTTCTTCGGAATCAGATAATTTCTTCCATATCCAGGGGCAACATTAACAATATCCCCTTTCATTCCCAAATTGTCCACGTTCTGTTTTAAGATGACTCTCATGGTTCTTCTGCCTCTAATCCTATCTTGAATCCTCAATAAATGGAAGCAGTGCCAGTATGCGAGCTCTCTTGATTGCCGCCGACAGCCTGCGCTGGTGATACGCGCACGTGCCTGTGATTCGCCGCGGGGAAATCTTCCCGCGCTCGAGAATATACTTCCTTAAGATATCGACATTCTTGTAGTCGATTTCTTTGACGTTTCTCTGGCAAAACCTGCAAAACTTCCTTTTGGGGGGGAAGTACCTTCTGTAAGAGCCTCTCTCGCTCCTTTGATCTCTTGCCATGTCTATTTCTCCTTGCCTTTCTCAGGAGGAGGGACATCCTCTTGGCTGTCTTTCTTCTTCTCGGAAGGCTCCTCTTTCCCGAGGTCTTTTTTCTTCTCCGCGTCCTCTTCTGCAGCACTCACTTTTTCTTTCTCGACGGCCTCTCCCTTCTGAGTCGCTTCATCTTTTTCGCCGGCTCCTTCTGCGTCAACCGCTTCCTCTTTCTTTTCTTCTCGACTTTTCTCTGTCTTCATCTCCTCTGAAGTCCCTGTCTCAGCCACTCCAGTTTCAGGCTCTTTCTCCTTAGAAACAGCCTTCTCCTTTTCGGCGGGGACTTTTTTCTTCCGGCGCACATTCTCTTTCTGTGTCTTTTTCACTGTCAGGTAGCGCAGTATCGCTTCTGTCTGCTTGAATCGCCTTTCTAATTCGGAAGGAATCTCCGGATCCCCCTCATAATGAAAAAAGACATAGAAGGCTTCCTCGAACTTTTGGATGGGATAAGCCAATTTGCGCTTTCCCCATCTGTCTTCGTTGATCATTTTCCCCTTCTTTTTAGAAATGACTTCTGCCATCTGAGTGATGACTTGCTCAGTCTCTTCTTCTTCCAGGTTCGGGGAAATAAGAAATGCTGTTTCGTACTGTGTCATTGACACCTCCTTATGGATTTACAGCTCCTTCTCCTTAGAGAAGGAACAAGGAGCTTTATCTCACTGTTAATCGGCCGCGGTTTTTCCTCTCTGGTTATACGTATTCATGGCCTCTTCCACATCTCCGACGAGGATCATCTCCAGGGCTTCCCGGGCTTTCGAGAAACCGTCTTCCAGAAGCGGGCCTTCCCTCTTCTCGAAAGGGGAGAGCACGTAATCCACGGCATCTTCCCCATCGGGCAAAGGACCTATGCCCAACCTCATCCTCGGGAATTCTGTCGTTTCTATCTCACGAACAATCGAGGCCATCCCTTTATGGGTTCCCGGCCCTCCTCCTTTTCTAATCCTGATTTCCCCCAAAGGGATATCCAGGTCGTCATAGATAACGAGGAGTTTGTCGGGTTGAATATTCCTTCCTGCTAAAATTTGTTTCACCGCCACTCCGCTGTTGTTCATGTAATTCTGTGGAAGAGCCAGCATGATCTTTTCGTTCTTTCTTTCAATCTCGCCAATCTTGGATGAAAACCTTCTTTTTTTCAGCCGCATCTTCCACGCCTTCGCCATGCGTCTCACAAACAGGAAGCCCGCATTATGTCTTGTCCCGGAATAGCGCCTTCCAGGATTTCCCAGACCCACGACAGCCCACACATATCACTCCTTCTTCTCTTCTTTTTTTTCGTCTTTCTTTTCCTCTCTTTCTTTGGCTTCCTCTTTCTTCTCTTCTTTTTCTTCCTCTGGTTTCTCCTTCTTGATGATTTCGGGCTCTTCCTCTTCGCCAATCACTTCCTCCTCTTCCTCTTCCACCTCTATCTCTTCTTCCTTGGACGGTTCTTCGATGTGGACCAGAATGGCCTCGGGGTCGCTTATCAGTTTGATTTCATCGGGGAGAACGGCCTCTTCGACTTTAAAGGACTGCCGGAGATGAAGCTCACTGATGTCTATCTCGATTTGCTCAGGAATGTCCTTGGGCAGACATTCGACTTCGATCTCTCGAGTGATGAAGTCAACAAATCCGCCTTCTGTTTTGACGCCGATCGCATCCCCGACTGTGACCACCGGAACTGACACTCGGACGACCTTGTCCAGGGCGATCTGAATCAGGTCCACATGGATGATCTCATCCGTGACTGGATTCCTCTGAAGATCCTTGATCATCGCATTCCTCGTCTCCGAATTGAACGTCACTTCAAATACAGTGTTTTCTCCAGACTCAGACCTTAATATTTGAAAAATATCCTTCTTGTCCAAGGTCAGAGGAACGTTGACATCCTTCGCTCCATAAAGAATGATGGGAACCATCCCGTTCCGTCTCAATCGGCGAGAGGCGTTCTTTCCAAACGCTTCCCGTTTTTCGCCTTTTATCTTAAAACTCATCTTACTTTCTCCTTAAACAAATAAGGAACTCACTGAGTACCCTTTATTGATCCTTTTTATGGCCTCTCCAAAAAGCGGGGCAACAGAGAGAGCTGCGAATTTCTTGGAGGATTCCGCTTTTTTTCTCAGCGGAATCGTGTTGGTCACGATCAACTTCTCTAGCTCTGAGCTCTCTATCTTTTCAACCGCCTGCCCAGAAAGCACCGCATGACTGCACGCCGCATACACCTTTCTGGCCCCCTCTTTTTTCAGGGCATCGACGGTCTGGACAAGAGTCCCTCCTGTATCCACCATGTCATCCAGGATAACCACATCACGGCCCCTGACATCGCCGATGACATGAAGGACCTTGGCCTCGTTCGGTGCAGGTCTCCGCTTATCTATGATCGCTAATTCAGCAGACATTCTCTTCGCAAAAACTCTGGCCCGCCCCACACCTCCAGCATCAGGTGAAACGACAGTTAAATCTTCAAGCTCCAGGTTCTGCAAGTAGTTGGCCAAAACTGGTGCGGCCCTCAAGTTGTCCACGGGAACCGAGAAAAATCCTTGGATCTGCGGGGAATGGAGGTCCATCGTTAGAATCCGCGCTGCCCCGGCAGCCTCCAGCAAATCAGCGACGAGCCTTGCGGATATCGGGACCCTCGGTCGATCCTTCCAATCCTGGCGCGCATAGCAGTAGTAGGGAATCACAGCCGTGATTCGCTCCGCGGAAGCACGTTTGAAGGCATCGAGCATGATGAAGAGCTCCATCATGTGGAAGTTGGCGTCATTCGTACCGGATTGTATGATAAAGACATCCTCTCCCCGGACATTCTCATCAATGTAAAAGTGTATTTCTCCGTCACTGAACCGTTCAAGGACGCATTTTCCCAGGTCCACTTTGAGGAAACCGGCGACCTCTTCCGCCAAAGCCGGAACAGAGGATCCTGCAAACACTTTCATCGTATTCTCTTTTCTCATCCGCACTCCTTTTTGAAGGGAGTTCTTCATTCACTTTTGGCTGGGGCGGGAGGATTCGAACCTCCGAATGGCGGCTCCAAAGGCCGCTGCCTTACCGCTTGGCTACACCCCAGACCCGAAATTCTTCCTGTATCGCTCTCGAGGCAACAGCTCCACGAGAAGCGATGGATAGCTTTGTTCGAGCCTCTTGAGCACTTTTTCGGCCTCTACTCTTTCTGAAAACAGCCCGAAAACGGCTGAGCCTGTCCCACTGACCAAGGACAATTCTGATCCGTATCCTCGAAAAAGGCTCTTAATCTCGCTGAGTTGAGGGTAAAGACGGAAAACCGTCTCTTCTAACTCGTTCTCCAGAGAACCAAGCACTCTGCTGTCTAAAAACTTGATAATTTTACTGTCTTTACCGTGTGAAGTCAAGGAGAACTGAAGCTGTCCGTAAACCGATGCCGTGGAGATTGAAAACTCTGGCAGGATCAGGAGACAAAACAGGGGCTCCAGCTCGTTCACCGGGGCGACCTCGTCTCCTTTTCCCGTTCCCAGACATAATCCCCCTTCAAAAAAAAACGGGACATCCGCTCCTAATGTCTTGCCGAGATCGACGAGAACCTCTTTTTCAAGCCCCAGACTCCACATCCTATTCAACGCATAAAGAGTCATGGCGGCGTTGCTGCTCCCTCCTCCCAAGCCTTTCCCGGCAGGAATCGTCTTGGTGACGCGGATCTCCACGCCCTTGGAAACGCCGAGCCGCTCTTTAAGAAGAAGGGCCGCCCTGTAAATCAGGTTTTCTTTTCCCCATGAGATCGCCCGGTCGTCCCCAATGAGGATAATCCTATCCTCCGGAACAGAGCGAAATTCCAGAGTATCGTGAAGGCTGACTGTCTGCAGGAGTGTTCTGACCTCATGGTAGCCATCCTCCCGCTTTCCGATGACCTCCAATCCCAGGTTGATCTTGGCAAAGGACCTAATATTCATCGGCCAAAATCTTCTCCATCTCTTCCCAGCTCACCCGTTGATAACGTGCCAGAAAGTCAAATGAAAAAGCATTCTTTTTTTTGACGGGCCTGTTGAAATCGACCCGGAGTATCTTCAGACGCCCAGAGTTCAAAGGGTGTTGGAAAAGCAGGATACGAGGCAATCCAGAATTCGAGAGAAACTCCTTGACCTCAAAGCTCAAATCCCCTCGCCTTCCGCCCGCGATTCGACCCGCCTCGTCCTTGTTCAAAACCCATCTCTCCGTGTTTTTTTCGTCTTCCTGTTCACCCTCGCCTTCCTCCCATTCTCCTCTTATGAGGCTGACCATCTCCTCCAAATTCAACTTAAAGCCCAGAAAAGTGTTTATGATCTCTTCCTCTTCTCCTTCCCAATACACTTTTTTTGACGGGAGCGCAAAGACCGCTCTGTCGCAGTCCATGATAATCTGGTAGAGAGTTCTGCCCAACAGGGCGTCGGTAACTTCGATGCGTCCTTGCTGAGGCAGCTGGAACAGAAATGAGAATTTTGATCGGGCTGAGCCCTGTTCGTTCGCAATTCGGAGTGATGCATGCCCCTCAATTCTATCGATCTGAGCAGGAACAGGGTGGAGAAGGACGCCGGAAGGCCTGCAGCCGGCAAACACAAGAAGAACAAGCGCCACGCCCATGAACAGAGAGAATTTCAACACGCCGCACAGGGGGGGCCTCGGATGTGTTCTTTCGAACGTCTGATTCATGTCTTCCCGGCTTCCTGAATCCTCTCGCGGCGAAGCCATGCCTCCCGAAGCTTTATGGAATCCTCCTTGGCCTGTGGGGTTTTTGACATCGAGCCGAGACGAAGAACGCGGTGGCAGATAGAGATGCCTGCCGGCCTCAGAAGCCTCTGTTCTCCGTCCAGGATGACGATCGAAGGTTTCTCTCCTTTTCTGAGGTTCTCTTGTCACGGCTCATTTGTCATCATCTGCAAGGGAAAAACCATAATCTTCGGTCTTCAACTTCTTCTTCCGTGTCCCCGGTTTCTTCTTTATATCGTCTTTTTGAGATGGAGTCTCGTGGCGGTGTGCGGACTTGCTCTGCCGTCTCTCCACGGACTTTTGTTTGTCCCCCTTATCCACAAGAGAAAAACCGTAATCCTCGGTCTTGATCTTCTTGGCTCTCTTTTTCCTGCGGAAAAGAGGATAGAACGGGGACTTCAGTCTTTTTCCGAAACAAGACAGATTAGGGCTCAACACCAAAAGGAGGAAGAACGCGACAAAGATTATCAGAATGCCGTAATATCCCCAGCGCATTGTATGCCTCAAAAACGATTTTCTTCTTGACTTCTCCTGTATGGATTAAGTTTCATTATATTCCCGCCTCCGGATTTAGTCAAACAAGAGAAAATCCCGCGAACCCTCTTAAATCCGTTCAGGAAAGCTCTTCGGAGTCAAAATAGAAAAGATTGGATTAAAGGGGAAACACATGCAGGAGGGAGGATTTATCTGTTTTGCTCTGTATCTTCCTGAAAGTCCGGGATCCGAGTCTTCACTTTCTCCCCACCGACGTAGAAGCCGATAATGAAAGCGGCAGATGCGGAAAGGACGAGCAACAGAGTTTTGAAAAGATCTCTCATCGTGACCTTCCCTTAAATTATTATATGAAACACGAAAAAATGTCAACACAAACGAAAAATAAATGCGCTCAGTTGATTTTTCTCTGGTTTCTTTGTATATTTTTTCTGTAACTCCGCATCTGAAACCAAAGAGATGAGAAAAAACACACGCGTCCTCATTCTTTCTCTTTTAATCTGTGTTTCCTTCCTGTGGCCTCAGGGAACGAGGAAACCGACCGTCGCGGGGCTGTTTTATGACAGTGATCCAGAAAGGCTTTCTGTTCAAATCGACGGCTTTCTCCGAAAGGCCGGGAAAAAAACGCTTCCTCCAGGAGAACTCCTGTCTCTGATTGCCCCTCATGCGGGATATGTCTATTCCGGGCAGGTGGCCGCTCATTCCTACAGCCTTGTGCAGGGAAAAGCATTTCGGACGGTCGTCATCATCGGCCCTTCCCACAGATACGGATTCGACGGATGCTCGATCTATCCCAAAGGCGCCTACGAAACTCCCTTAGGAGCTGTTGAAGTGGATGAAGAGCTGGCCTCAGAGCTTGCGGAAGCCTCAGGATTCGGATACGTGCCTCAGGCCCACACGCAGGAGCACTCACTCGAAGTGCAAGTCCCTTTCATCCAGAAAACTCTCCCAGAGGCAAAAATCGTACCCATAGTCATGGGGTATCAGTCCCGGAAGACCATCACCTCTCTGGCTCGCGCTCTGTCAAAAGTCCTGCCCGGCAAAAATGCCCTGGTCATTGCCTCCACGGACCTCTCCCATTTCTTTCCCAAACACAAAGCCAACAAAACTGACTCCGATACAATCGCGCTCATTCAGTCTTTCAAGACCGACACTCTCATCCGAAAGCTTGGCAGGGGAGAGAATATCATGTGTGGAGGAAGCCCGGTGGTCACGGCTCTTCTGTATGCCCAAGACCGAGGGGAGGCAGGAATCGAAATTCTCGAGTATGCCGACTCCTCCGATTCGGGAGGCCCCCAATCACAGGTCGTTGGATATCTTGCTGCCGCCCTCTATCGTAAAAACCCATCTCCCCCGTTCCGCCTATCCAAGGAAGAGAAAAAAGAGCTTCTCCAGCTGGCCGGTTCAGCCATTGACCTGTTCATCAGAGAAAAAAAGATCATTGAATACACCACTCAGGACCCGAACTTGCTGTCTCAAAAAGGGGCCTTTGTGACTCTCAAGAAAAACGGTCGCCTCAGGGGCTGTATAGGGTTTACAGAGCCTGTTTTCCCGCTGTACGAATCCGTCATCCGCGCGGCCATCTACGCCGCCTGTCGAGACTCCCGGTTCCTCCCTGTTTCGGATGACGAGCTCGAAGACCTTGAAATTGAAATCTCGGTGCTCACGACGCCCCAAAAAATACACAATCCTCAGTTGATCGAAGTCGGGAGGCACGGACTCATCATATCCAAGGGAGATAACAAGGGGCTTCTTCTTCCTCAGGTTCCAGTGGAGAACAACTGGTCGCGGGAGGAATACCTCGCTCAGGCCTGTTTAAAAGCGGGGCTTTCGAAGAACTCCTGGAAATCGGGAGCAGAGATTTTCATCTTCGAAGCTATCGTTTTCCATTGAACAGCTTTTCCCCGCGAAGGGAAACACTTCATGAAGACCAAGACTGAGACTTCCAGACATATATGACGGCAGACAGGAAAAAACACTGGGAGAGTTCAAGAAAAAGATGCGATCCTCTACACTCAAATTCAAATGTCTAGGCCTGAATCCATCCACCGCAGGATGAACAATGCCGCTCTATGAATACAAGTGTCTCAAATGCGCTTCCGTTCTTGAGGTCATTCAGAAAGTCAGCGATCCCCCTCCAGCAGAATGCCCGGCGTGCGGCGGAAAGCTGAAAAAGATTCTTTCCGCACCCGCCATACAATTCAAAGGCAGCGGTTTCTACATCACCGATTACGCGAAAAAAAAGAAAAAAGAGAAAGAAGAAAAACCCAGAAAAAAGAAAAAAAGCGAAAAGAAAGAAGCCGCCAAGAGCAAAGAAGACTCTCGATAGTCTCCCTCCAGCCCTTCCTTTGACATGATCGTCAATAGGGCATAAAATTAGGGGCATGAAGATTCTCGTCCGCGCCCCCAATTGGATCGGGGATTCCGTGCTCGCTCTTCCGTCGATCCAAAGCCTGAGTCAAAACTTTCCAAAGGCCCAGTTCTGGGTGGCCACCAAAGAATGGGTTCGAGACATCTTCCTCTCCCACGATTTCATCAAAGGGACGATTCTGCTTCCCGATGCGGACGGCCTCAAGAGTCTGAGAAAATCCGCAAACACAATAAAAACGTTCGCTTTTGACGCGGGAGTGCTTTTGACGAACTCCTTTGCGTCCGCTTTTCTTTTTTACCTCGCTAAAATTCCTGAAAGATGGGGATATTCGAGAGACGGACGGGGCTTTCTTCTGACAAAGAAGATTTCCACAAAAATGCTTAAAAACTCCTTTCACCAAGCAGATTACTACAAGGTTCTGGTCTCAGGGCTAGGTTTCAAGTCTGGCCTCTCCTCTCTTTTTCTCCCTCTCACTAAAGAGGAAAAAAAGAATGCCAGAGAGCGGCTTCTTTCTCTCGGAGTGAACCGCAATCATCCGCTGATCATCCTCAATCCGGGGGCATCCTACGGGCCTGCGAAAAGATGGCCCGTGGAACGGTTTGCGGAGCTCGGAAGTTTACTTCAGGACCAGAACAAAGCCACGGTTCTCCTCACCGGATCTGGGGAGGAGAAAGGGTTGGCGGAGTCCATTTCATCCCTCATGGCTCACAAGCCCATCGACCTGATGGGACAGACAAGCTTGAGGATGTTCGCTGGATTGATCAGCCAGTCCGACCTTTTCATAACCAATGATTCTGGGCCGATGCACATGGCCAATGCTCTGAAAATCCCTGTTGTTGCCGTGTTCGGGCCGACGGATCCGAGCGTGACCGGACCTTACCAGGAGCCGGCAGTTGTTATGAAGAAAGACGTCCCCTGCTGGCCGTGCCGCTATAGAGAGTGTCCGTTTGACCACAGGTGCATGCGACATATTTCGTCCGAGGAAGTCTTTAAGGCCTGTCAAGGATTTTTAGGGTGAAAAAGAAAGCGGTGTTTCTCGACAGAGACGGAACCATAAACCGAGACGTGGGCTATCCTCGTTCTTTTCATTCTATCGAGGTCTTTCCCTACAGCTTCGAAGCCATCAGAAAATTGAACGACGCCGGGCTGCTCACCGTTATCGTGACCAACCAATCTGGCATCGGAAGAGGACTCATCCAGGAAAATGACCTCCGCGACATTCACCATAGATTAAAGGACTCTTTCGCTCAGCATCACGCTCATTTCGACGGCATCTACTACTGCCCGCATTACCTTTTCTCTCCTGATCCCCAATACAGGGATGACTGCCAGTGCCGCAAGCCCAATCCTGGCATGGCCCTCAAGGCCGCCAAGGACCTCAACATTGACACAAAAAAATCCTATATGGTAGGGGACAAGGTGGAAGACATCCTGTTTGGCTTGAATATCAAAGCCAGGCCCATTCTCTGCCTCACAGGATTCGGCGAGGAATCGTTGCCCAAGCTTAAAGACAGGGGTGTGGAGCTTGCTTACGTGGCGAAAACTCTGTTGGATGCGGTCGACTGGATCCTCCAAGAGGAAAAAAATGAGAATCCCGGTCCTACTTGACAGCAAATCCCAAGCCGTGGAAAATCCAAAGCCATGATCCGCTTTGACGATATTCTGGACAAAATATCCTCCTCTTATCCAGAGAAGGATATCACTCTTCTGAAGAAGGCGTATGTGTATGCCGCTCAGGCTCATAAAGGCCAAACCCGCCGTTCCGGCGAGCCGTATTTAAGTCATTCCCTGGAAGTGGCCAACATGCTGGCTGACATGAGGTTGGATAAAACCACCCTGGCCGCAGGCCTCCTCCATGATGTTTTGGAAGACACCGATGCGACAGCTGTAGAGCTGACGCAGGCGTTCGGGAAAGAGATCACACATCTTGTGGAGGGAGTGACGAAGATCAGTCGAGTTCAGGAGTCCTCACCGGAAGCAAGGCAGGCCGAAAGTATAAGAAAGATCATCCTCGCCATGACAGACGACTTGAGAGTTATCTTCATCAAGCTGGCGGACAGGATTCACAATCTCCAAACCCTAAAATTCTTATCCGAGGACAAACAAAAGCAGATCGCCAGGGAAACGCTGGAGATATACGCCCCCATCGCCAACAGGTTGGGCATGGGGCGGATCAAAGCCGAGCTTGAAGACCTGTCATTCCGCTTCGTCAATCCCGAAGATTATTTTGAGGTGGCTTCTCTGGTTGAGCCTCGACGAAAAAAAGCAGAAAGAGAACTCAAAAAAATAAAAACTTCTCTTCAAGATCTCATGAATGAAAATAAAATCCCGGCAGATATATCCTACAGGATCAAAAGACTCTACAGCATAAACAACAAGATGAAAAAGCGCAGCATAGACTTCGACCAGGTGTTCGACTTCATGGCTTTGCGACTCATCACAGATACCGTTGAGAATTGCTATGCGGCCCTCGGCTTCATCCATCAAAACTGGCCGCATCATCCTCACCGCTTCAGAGACCTCATCGCGATGCCAAAGCCCAACCTCTATCAATCTCTCCACACGACGATCATTACCGAAAAAAATTTGACTGTCGAAATTCAAATCCGCACCCGGGATATGCACAATCTTGCTGAAAACGGCATCGGAGCCCACTGGAAATACAAGGAACAAGACCCCCGACACATCATGAAGGAGGACAGGCGGCTTCACTGGCTGAGGGAGATGGTTGATCTGTACAAAGAACAGAAGAGTCCGCGTGAATTCCTGAAAAGCCTGAAAACCGATCTCATCCCCGAAGAAATATACGTCTTCACTCCAAGAGGCAAGGTCATCACTTTGCCTCTCGGTTCATCGGCTCTGGATTTTGCTTTCAAGATACATTCAGAAATCGGCCTCCACTGTGCTGAGGTTAAGATCAACGGAAAATTGTCTCCTTTGAAAACAATCCTAAAAACAGGAGACAGGGTGGAGGTCATCACTTCTCCGGAAAGAACTCCGACTCGAGATTGGCTGAACATCACGTTCACCTCCACTGCGAGGCACAGCATCAAGCGCTGGCTAAACCTGCAGAAAAGGATGAAACACACAGCCCTGGGAAAAAAATTATGGGAGAAGGAGGCCAAGAAGTACAAAGGGCCTCCAGAATGGCTCAAGGAAAAAAATGTGTTGAAAAGCCTTGCCGCAGCCACAAACTTCAGGGTCAAAAAGATGGAAGATTTTTATGCCCTGGTCGGCTCAGGGAAAATCATCCTCGCAAAAAAATTCATGGAAAAACTCTTTTCTGCCGAACAAATCATAAAGAAGAAAGAGACGCTGATCAAGAAAGTCGTCACAAAAGTGAGCAAAAAGCCGAAACCGATTATCCAGGTCAAGGGAGTCCATCTCGCCAAATGCTGTTCTCCCATAAGGGGCGAACAAATTATAGGATATATCACCGCCGGTAAAGGGATCACCGTGCACTCCTTGCGATGTCCCAGAGTTGTCAAAGAAACCCTGGACGCTGACCGGATGGTCGAAGTCTCGTGGGACGATGCGCCGGAAGACGCCTACAGAGGAAAGCTTCTCATTCGAGGGGAAGACACCCCTGGCGTTCTGGCCAAAATCGCAACAGTCATTGCTCAGCTGGAGGGGAATATCACCAAGGCGGATGTGGTGACTTTCTCTGATAAGAAAGCCCAATTCAAGCTCACTCTTATCATTCAGGATATAAGGCAGCTCGAGGCCATCATAAAAAAGCTTTCGGGGATGAAAGAGATTTTCTCTGTGGAAAGAACGTGATCGTGTTCAGATGGTTTTCGCCACTTTGCCAGAACGAATGCACCTTGTGCAAACCCATATCCGCCTGACTCCCGATTTCGTCTGAGCCTTCACTTGCTGCAAATTTGGCTTCCACTTCTTCTTCGAGGCCTTATGAGAATGACTCACAGAATGCCCGAAGAGGGGGCCTTTTCCGCACACTTCACATACTTTTGGCATTTCTCTGCTCTTATGAAAAAATCTTTTATACCATATTTTAAACAAAAATCCAAACATTTTCTGGGGCAATGTCCCCCCTCTCCATTTTATCCCTAAGATGTTCGGCCCATCCTTTTATATATATACGCAGAGGAAGGACAAAAATTGCGGCCGGCCTTTTTTCCCGATTCTATGACATCTGTCTCTTTTTCGTGACACTGAAACCCTACTTTTCCGATGTCTCTACCTGTCCGACTTGGTACGAAACTTGCAGTGTTCTTGACGTATGTTTGAAAAAGCAGTAACTTAGAACGTAGAGGCTTATGACCATGAATAAAAATTTGACTGTCTATATTGTCACGTTTGTCCTCCTCGTCATCATCTTTTCAGCCTGCCGCACCGCGAGTCAACATGACCAGATCAAATTCGGAATAATGTCCGCTCAAAACGGCCTGTGGGATGAGGCGATATTCCGCTGGAAAAAGGCCATCCAGAACAACCCCGGTTCTGCAGCGGCCCACAACAACCTGGCCGTGGCCTACGAGAACAGAGGGATGTGGGAGGAAGCCCGCGAAGAATACCAGGCGGCGTTAAAGCTTGCACCCAAGAACAGTTACATTCAAGCGAACTTCGAAAACTTCAAGAAAAATCTCGAAGCTCGAGAAAGCGTCCAAAAGGAAAAAAAAGATGAAAAGAAATAGCCTGTGGATCATTCCCCTGCTTTTACTGGCCGCGTCCTGCTCTACTGTCAATTACACGCGGGTGAACGTCGAAGTCCCGATTAAAACGGTTCTCGACATTCAAAAGCTCGAAGAGATCATCATAACCGATTTTTTTATCAAGAAGGAGGCGGAAGATTTCGACATAAATCAAGAGCTGGTCAATTTCTTTACGACCGAGATGAAGCAATCCTTTAAGGGGACAGTGACGTCCCACAAGACCTCTTTCGAGAATGAGCAGCTTTTCAAAGACAGCTCCTTCTGGAAAAATCTCCAGACGGACTCGCAAGAAGCCGTTTTCTTTTCCGGAATCGCCGAATACAGCAAAGAGGTCAGGAAAGCTATCCTGGAGACAAAAAAGAAGGACGCAGAAGATCCTTTTTCCCGCGACAAGGCCATCGAAGAGAGGCGGTTTTACACGCTCAATCTCGACCTTTACATCATCAACGCCAAAACGGGAGAGACGATTTACTCAAGGGAGTTCAAAGAAAGCCAGGGCTATGAAAACCCCAAACAGACAGGTCCTTTTGCGTTCTACGAGCTGACCGAAAGAGTGAAAAAGAAGTTTTTCGCCAACATCCTGGGCGGATCCCGGGTCCAGCAAAGATACCTGATCACAGATTAAACAGGGAGAACACACATGAAAAAACTCATAACATATCTCTTTATTCTTTTTGTGATTTTCTTTTTGGTCCCGGAAGTTTCGGGCCAATACTACTACATCCCGTACTACGGGAAAAACAAAGTTCAGTATTCCAAATTCAAATGGAACACCTATAAAACCGAACATTTCAAAATCTACCATTATGTCGAAAACCCCCAAATTCTTGAGAATATTGCCGAAATGGCGGAGAGTGCGTACAAAAAAATAAGCCAGGAAGTCAAACACTCGCTTTCCGCAGAAGTTCCGATCATCTATTACAAAACATATACAGACTTCGAGCAGACAAATCTTCTGCCCGCCCAGGAAGGGATCCTGGGAGTTTCAGAGCCCATTCTCTACCGGGTCATCATCTATGGAGACCTGACTCTGGACCAGCTCCAAGCTTTGATTTCACACGAGCTCACACATATTTTCGAATTCGACCTTCTCTTCGGAAGCCCTGGAGGGGGCGCTTATGCTCTGAGCTATCCTCCGGGCTGGATCATGGAAGGGTGGAGCGAGTACAATACGGATGTCTGGGATCCCTGGTCTATTCTGATCGTGCGCGATGCCGCACTGAATGACCGGATACCCGAGCTCACAGAAGCGGGCACGCTTTTTTCCCGTTATCCGCTGCCGCGGGCCGCCGATTATGACTTCGGACATGCCATGTTTGAATTCATCGAGCATAAATTCGGAGTGGACGGAATAAGGGAATTCTGGCACTCCCTTAAACGTTCTCCTCTGATCGGAAGACGGAATCCAATCAAGAAAGCATTCAACTTGTCGCATAAGGAATTCAATTTTGAATTCAGAAAATATCTCCGCAATCGGTTCAAAGATTATCTGGTGAGAGAGACTCCTGAAGACTACAGCATTCCGCTGGGGCCGTCATTCCCGCTGAATCCGTACTACTTTGCGCTCTCTCATTCCATCTCTCCTTCTGGAGATCTTGTCGCTGTGCTCACCATGAATTTGAAAGCCGGAGAATTCGATGTTCTTCTCATCTCCACAAAAGACGGAAGTGTCATCAAGAACATCACACAAGGATACACGCTCTCGTACGAATACATCCGCTTCAACGCTCGCCCCCCCAAGGGAAGGGACATCAGCTGGTCTCCTGACGGCGACCTGATCGCTTTCTTCGGCCGGTCCGGCGAAAAATATGCTCTTTTCGTAACAGACCCCTTAAAAGGAAAAACTTTAAAAAAGATCTACATCCCGTTTGACCAGCCCACGTCCCCCAGTTTTTATCCGGAGAGCGATGAACTGCTCTTTACCGCCTTCTCCGATGGTTTCCACGACATTTTCAAGGTTAACCTGAACACCGAAGAATTCCAGAAATTGACAGAGGACTCCTTCTTCGAAAAAGCTCCCTCCATCTCTCCGGATGGAAAACATGTGGCCTACACGATTCGTCTCGATGAATACGACAAACTTTTTATCGCTCCCATCGACAACTTGACTCAAAGGACTCAGCTGACATTCGGTGAGGGCAATACGATCGCCCCACACTTCTCCCCGGATTCAAAAGAAATCTATTTTTCTGGCGACGCCCGAGGAGCATATAACATCTATTCCCTAAGTCTGGAAACAGGAGAACAGAAACGCTACACTAACGTCAGAACGGGGAATTTCTTCCCTATCCCTCTTCCCAAAGATCCTGAAAAGCTCCTTTTCTCCTCATACAATAAAGGCGCGCTTCAGCTTTTTGTGAGCGAGTTCGAGGCCGAAGTGGAAAAAACCGTAACTTTTGAGGAAGAGCCGCTGGAGGAAGAGTTCGAACGGTTTGAGCCCGTCGTTTCTCTGGAAATCAACCCGGACGAGATTAAACCTCACAAGGGCCTGAGCAAACTTTACCTGACAGGAAGGCCTCCGATCGATGCCTACATCACTTCAGACGGAACAATCTTCGGTGGCGCCGCCATCAGCTTCTCCGATATCCTTGGAGACTATACCTTTCTGCTTGCGGCCTACCAGTTCTATAACTTCCGCTCCTACCAGTTCTCTTACATCAATCAAAAGAATAGGCTTGCGTTTGCGACTAACGCATTCTCGTATACCTTTTACTACTATCTTCCTTCGTTTTATGACCCTTACTTTGCGGGCCAGCTCCTTGAGCCTCGAAACGCCATTGCGACACGGACGATCGCCGGGGTCCAGCTCAGTGCGTACTATCCCTTCAACCGCTTTTATCGAGCGGAGTTCAACCTTGGATATTACAACTACGAAGAAGACTACTATATTCCTGTCCCGAGCCAGTACACAGGATTCTTGAACGGAAACAATGTCTCTGCAGATTTCGCTCTTGTTGGCGAAACCACACGGTTCAAATACCCCTTCGGCCCTATCGCCGGGAACACCTTCAGGCTTTCTCTTTCTCAATCCCTTCCGGTATCTAAGGATTTTATTCGAAACACGACCATTCAGGGAGATCTTCGTCAATACCTCTATCTGGGCTCTGATTTTCTTCTCGCCTTCCGTTTTAACGGGTTTGCAAGCCGCGGGAGAGATCCGTATGTTTTCTATTGGGGCGGAAACAATCAAGTCCGCTCTGTCGATTTCTTCTCTCTCATCGGTACCGAAGGATGGTATTTCAACGCGGAATTCAGGTTCCCGATCATCAATTCTGCCTCCACTGTCATAGGCCAGATCGGCCCTATTCGAGGGACACTGTTTTTCGATGTCACCCGAGCAAGAATACAGGGATCTCCTGCACAAGTCGTCCTTTTGGAAGAGAATCCCCTCTCTCCTTTCCTCCCTCCCGTGCACAACGTCTATGATGCGGTTGGGTCATGGGGCTACGGATTTGAGGCCTTTTTCCTCGGTTTTCCCATCCATATTGAATTCACAAGGCTTCTACTAATCGAAGACTTCGCGAAGCCGTGGGAGATGAATGCCAAAGGAAAGTGGAGAACTGTCTTCTGGATCGGTTACGATTTCTAAAAAAAAATAAAAATTTCTTGAATTCCCCAAACGAGAGTGCTAATATACCTTCGCCTTTTTCTCCCTTTTTCAGGAAAGAAGCAATGATTTTTCCACACATGTGGAAATATCTGTGGAAATCCGATTCGTCAAAATGGAACCTAAAGATAAAACTAATCCTTGGCTTCAAATCAAGGAGTCGCTGCGAAAGAAGATCGATAAAAACAGCTACGAAACCTGGTTTGAACCCACATCATTCATCGGCAAGGAAGCGAATTCTCTTTACATCAAAGTCCCGAATTCTTATTTCAAGGATTGGCTGACTTTCCACTATTCCGGCTTGATCAACAAATGCTCACAGAAGTCTCTTGGAAAAGTATTCCATATCAAGTTTATCTTTGACGAAGATTCTCCGTCGTTCAAAAGGCAGTCGCCCCAAGAGAGAAAATCGAAACGCGGCCCGCTTCTCAATCCGAATCTGAACCCGAACTACACTTTCCAGAATTTTGTCGTCGGCTCCTGTAACCAGTTCGCCCATGCCGCCGCCACTGCGGTCACAAAGAATCCGGCAAAATCATACAACCCTCTGTACATCTATGGGGGTGCGGGATTGGGCAAAACGCACCTGATGAATGCCATCGGACACTTGACGCTGGAAAACCACAGCCGCCAGAAAATTATGTACATCACCACCGAAAAGTTCATGAACGATTTGATCAATCATCTTCAGTATGGAAAGATTCTCGACTTCCGTCAGAAATACAGAAGCGTCGATGTCCTGCTTATGGATGATATTCATTATCTGTCCGGCCGCGAGAGAACAAAAGAGGAGTTCTTTCACACCTTCAATCATCTGTACGACAGCCAAAAGCAGATCGTTATTTCCAGCGACTGTCCTCCCAAAGAGATTCCCAACCTCGAGGAGAGGTTTCGCTCCCGGTTCGAATGGGGATTGATCGCAGATTTAAAGCCCCCGGATATCGAAACGAGAATCGCTATCCTCAGAAAAAAATCCGAGCTGGAAGGAGTGGAGCTTCCGGAAACTGTCGCTCTGTTCATCGCGGATAAGGTCCACTCGAACATTCGGGTTTTAGAAGGATATCTGCGCCGGGTGATTGCTTACGCCTCTTTAAAGGGAGAAAAGATCGATTTGGACCTTTCTAAAGAAGCGCTCCAGAGCCTTCTGGATTCGGCGTCCTCCATAGTGACTGTTGAAAAAATTCAAAAAATCGTCTGCCATAAATTCAAGATCAATCTCTCTCAACTCAACTCCAAGAATAACTCCCCCAAGGTGGCTTTTCCCCGCCAAATTGCCATGTATCTCTCCAAAAATTTAACTAAAACATCGCTTCCTGAGATCGGAAAGAAATTCGGTGGAAAACATCACACAACGGTACTCCACAGCATAAAAAAAATAGAAAAAATGAACAACGAAGACCCTGAATTCAACAGAGATTTAAACAATTTGATAAACTCTATCCAGTAAAAGAATCAAAGATTTATAATGTATTTTCACTTTTTATTTGCTATTATTTAATATATTCTTTAATCTAATTTTATATTTATCTAATTATTATTAAGGCTCATGAAAAGGTGGAAAAATGAAATTCTCTACTAAAAAAGAAGACATTTCCAGAGAACTCCAGTTGCTCCAAGGAATAGTGGAAAAAAGAAACACCATGCCCATATTGGCCAATATTCTGGTCAATGCGAAAGAAAAAGAAATTGAATTGATCGGCACAGACCTAGAGGTAGGACTGAAGACCTATTTTCCGGCGAAGATTCAAGAGACAGGCTCTGTAACGTTATCCGGGAAAAAAGTCTTCGAAATCGTCAAATCGCTCCCGGAAGGAAAGGAGGTCACTTTCCAAGAGAGCGATGATTTAACTATGCAGATCACGTCGGGAGAGAGCGAATTCAAAGTTCTTTGTTTGCCAAAGGAGGATTATCCTCAAGTTCCGGAGCCGAAATTCGAGAAGAAGATTGTTTTTCCATTGGATAAACTCCAAGAAATGATAGACAGGGTTTATTTTGCAATAACTCAAGAACAGAGGTACTACCTCAGCGGAGCGCTTTTGATCGTTAAAGACAATTCGATGGAGCTGGTCAGTACAGATGGACACAGGTTAGCCTACACGGCCGACACGATGAAAGACCTTAAGATTGGAAAAGAGGTCAGGGCGATCGTAGCCAAAAAGACTTTGAGCGAATTGAGGAAGTTTGAAAACGAATCAGTTGAGTTTGACCTGGATGAAAGCAATCTGTTTTTCAGAGTGGAGCACAGAACGTTGATATCAAGGATAATCGAAGGAAAATTTCCGGATTTTGAAGCGGTCATCCCAAAAGACAACCCCAACACAATAACGGTTTCACGCGAAGAGATCACAGAAGCGGTCAGGAGAGTATCTCTGTTTTCCACAGAACGGTCAAAAGGGATTAAATTCTTTATCGAGAAGAACGAAATGAGGCTTTTCTCGTCCAACCCAGAAATGGGGGAAGCCCGAGACAAAGTGGCGATTGATTACACGGGAGATGGCCTGGAGATCGGATTCAACGCCCAGTATATTTTAGATTTTCTTTCAACGGTTAAAACAGACAATATTCAGATAGAATTCAAGGATTCCAACAGCTCTGTGCTGATGAGGCCAGAAAGGGAAGAAGAGGTAAAGTATCAGTACGTTCTCATGCCGATGAAACTGTAGCGGAAGAATCAACTTCTGAAAAAATATTCTCTATCCATTTTCAGAGAAACAGACCCAACCCACCCGAGACAGATCATTTTTTCTCTGCCGGAAAGCCTTTCGAAATGAATGACAACAGGAGAAAAATGGAGAACCTCAAGAAGTTATTTTGGAGAGACTATCCGATAATCGTATCCACAGCACGCGGACCCTGGATTTCAACCAGGAAATTGTTCGGCGCGCAAATGATGCGCTCTCCAGTCAAAGAGATAGGGGAAACCGAAGAACAGATTTTGTGACGGCAGGAAGAATCAGGCACCCAAACACGCCTGTTGTGCACGACCAAAGAGATTTTTCCTTTTTCCGCCCGGAAGGCGCAAGACAGATTCTTATCGAGCGAAAGGCTTCCCCTGTTGGTTCCGTCTAAATAAACTCTTGCATGAGTGCCCGGGACGGCCCGAGTGCCGGTGTCCTTGAAAAAAACTGTTGTGATCCACGAGGAAGCGGGATGATTCACGTGCATGTCCTTCCAGAGGGAGTAGAGTTCTTGTGTCCGGATGTCCCAAACCTTTCCGTTTTTTATCAGGGCAAAGGAAGGAGACGCCTTATGCCGGAGATTGTTAAAAGAAATGGAGAAGTCTGCGTTGGATGTCGGTGCCGCCAAATTCCAGCCGTTGACAGAAAGAGCGCTTCTCAATTTGTTTAGTTCCGGATGAGAATTCAGAAATGTGAATGTCCGACCTCGGACAAACCCGTGCTCTCTCAATCCGCGAAGCAGAGAAGGAAGAAAGAGCTGGGGAGAATCTCCGATCGCATAGAGCTGGAGCGCCCTCCTCTCTGAACCGGCTGACAGTAAAATCGGCGTCAGGAATGGTGTTGCGAAGAGTGTCTTAAAGAAATCACGCCTATCCATGGCTGTCTCCTTTTTTGAGAATATTCGTGATCACCGGATAAAGTTGCCCTTTCAATCTTCTTTGGAAATAGCGAAAGAGAAAAGCGCCCGAGATGACCACGGCCAGAATGAGACCGAGGAGGCTTCCCGCGAATGATGAAAGAGGAAGAAGAAAAGACAGAAGGTATCCTCCTCCCGTTCCAAGAAGCAGGGCAACCAGAAGAGTCCCGAAGAGCAGGATGAGAGCCTGGTTGTATTTGGCATCGGGAATTTCGATCTCAACCTCGTCGCCCACACACGCTTCGAGGGGGTTTTGAACATCGAGAAGGCTCTTGTCTTTGTCCTGACCTGTGCAGATGCTCTTGGCGGAGCAGCTGGCGCACGACTCGATGAGACACTGGACTTCGACACGAGCCATGCCATTTTGTGTAGCAATCACAAGCCCTTTATCCTTCATCTTTCTTTTTGTCTTCCTCTGGCTTCTTTTCTTCCTCCGGCTCCCTGTGAATCCGGCCGATCGCGTCGGTCGGGCATTTCTCAATCTCTGGGATCTTATCCGGACTTATCTTTTTATAGTCAGTGATCACGGCGATATTATTCTCCATCACGATGGCCTCCGGGCAGGCCCTTGCGCAGATTCCGCAGGCGATACAGGCGTTTTTGCATGCCTTTCGCGAGGCTGCGCCCCTGTCCAGCGAACGGCAGAAAACGATGATTTCTTGAGAAACCGGATGGAGCTCGAAAAGATTCCTCGGACACGCATCAACGCACTTCCCGCAGGCTGTGCATTTGTCTTCATCCACTACAGGGAGGCCCTCTTCGCCCATGTGGATCGCGTCAAAAGGGCAGGCTCGGGCGCAGTCTCCGGAATGAAGACATCCGAAGGAACACTGTTTGCTTCCTCCGATCAGATGCGCCGCCTGGCATGTGGAGATTCCGATGTAAGGGCCCTTGTCTTTTGCGGCTTCATGGGTTCCGCGGCAGTGAAGACGGGCCACCTGCTTGACCACTTCAGGTGCAGCGATTCCCAGAATATTCGCGATTTCAGACGCCGTTTCTGCTCCTCCGACAGGGCAACCGTCCGCTTCCACTTCCCCCTTGGCCACGGCTTCCGCGAACGCCCGGCATCCCGCATACCCGCAGGCCCCGCAGTTGGCCTGGGGCAAGACGTCAGACACCTTCTCGATTCGGGGGTCTTCCTCCACCTTCAGTTTTTTGTAGGCGAACACCAAGCCCAATGAGAAAAGAAAACCGAGCGCGGTCATCGTGACGATCGGGATCAATATTTCTGTCATGTCAGCATTCCTATGAATCCGTTGAAGGCCAGCGCCATGATCCCGGCGACAATTAGCGCGATCCCGGCTCCTTTTAAAGGCTCGGGAACATCGGCCAGGTCCAGCTGCTCCCGGATTCCGGCGATCAGAACGATGGCCAGAGTGAATCCTATGCCTGAGCCGAACCCGAAAATGACAGTTTCCACAAAGCTGTATTCGTTCAGCGCGGCGATCAGAGCCAGCCCCATGATGGCGCAGTTTGTCGTGATCAACGGGAGATAGATGCCCAGTGCCTGATAGAGAGGAGGGCTGATCTTGCGGATGAACATTTCGACCAGCTGGACCAAAGAAGCGATAACGAGAATAAAAGATACGATCTGGAGATAGTCCAGGCCGAACGGAATAAGAATCAGGTTGTTGATCAGCCAGGAGACAACCGCCGTGATGGACATAACAAAAGTGACGGCGAGCCCCATAGAAACAGCGGAGTCGATTCTCTTGCTCACGCCCAGGAAGGGACAGATGCCGAGAAAGTAATACAGCACAAAGTTCTGGACCAGAACAGCCGAGACAAAAATGGCCGCCAGCTCCACTAGGAGATCCTCCTTGTCTTGTTTTCGATCAAAAGGGCAATCCCAAGAAGAACACCCAAGGTGATGAATGCCCCCGAGGGAAGGATCATGATTATCCAGGGTTTAAACCAGGGCCCCATCACTTGATAGCCCAGAAATGTTCCGGCTCCCAGGACTTCCCGGATCGCGCTCAGAACAAACAGAGCCAGGATGAATCCTGAGCTCATGCCCAAAGCGTCGATCAGAGACCGGCCGACCGAGTTCTTCGACGAAAAGGCCTCTTGTCGGCCCAGGATGATGCAGTTGACCACGATCAGCGGAACATACGGCCCCAAAGCTTCAGAGATGGGATAAAAATAAGCCTTCAAGAATTGGTCGGCAATAGTCACGAAGCTCGCGATGACGACGATATAGGAGGCGATGCGGACCTGGGCAGGGATGAACTTTTTGACCGAAGAGACAACGAGCGAGCTGAAGATCAGCACGAAGGTCGTCGCCAGGGCCATGGCCATGCCGGTGATCACGGTGCCTGTGACCGCGAGTGTCGGGCACATTCCGAGAAGCTGACGGAATACGGGGTTCTCATCCCACAGGCCCTTGAGATATTCCTGCCCGATGCTTTTAGTCGCCATTGGGCTCCTCTTTTGCGATTTTCCCCTCTTGAATGAGCAGCCGGACCTTTTCCAGCGAAAGATTCACGATTTCCAGCACTTTCTTCGAGGAGATCGTGGCCGCGGTGATGGTGTTGATTTCAGTGGCAAGCAGCTCTTCTGGAGTGCCGGCGGCCGGTTTGCGAAGCGTGAGTGGGCCAGTCGCGTCTTTGTTTTCCCAGAACTGAAGGAAGGCATCCCAATCTTCGATCTTGGCGCCCAACCCAGGAGTTTCATTCTGGTCTATGATGGTCAATCCCGTAATTTTTGTCAGAGACTCGTCCAATCCAAACATCAGGGTGATTTTGTCCTGAAAGCCGACTCCGGTCGCCTGGACGGCGAACCCCGCAAGCTCTCCCTTCTCGTCCAACTCTCTGTAGACCACAAGGTCTTCCTCTTCGTACACTTTCTGGTTGATTTCTGCGCCCTCCACGACCTCTGCGATGGCCTCTTCGATTTCCGCTTGAATGTTCAGTGCGATTCTTTCTTCGGTCAGTTTCGCCACTCCGGCTAAGAATCCTCCAGAGATCAGGCCGACCGTGGTTAAGACGACGATCATTCGGGAGGAAAGTCTCACGAGCCTTTCCTCCTTTCGCCGAGGATTTTGGGCCTGGAGTAGCGGTCAAGAAGGGGAACAAAAGTGTTCATGAAAAGGATGGAATACATCACGCCTTCCGGGAAACCTCCGAAAAGACGGATTAGTCCGACCATGAGACCTATCCCCAGAGCATAAATCCAAGTGCCCTTGGGTGTGATCGGGGAGGTCACCATGTCCGTGGCCATGAAAAAAGCGCCGATCAACAGGCCTCCCGCGAGCACATGGAAAACGGGAGAGGCGTATTTGCCTGGATTCGCGAGCCAAAAAATGCCGGTAAAGACACTCAAGGCAAGGATGATTCCCGTCGGGATTCGCCAGTCGATCGTTTTTTTAGAGAACAGAATAATCGCACCAATCAGAAGGGCTGCAGCCGAAGTCTCTCCCAAGCATCCGCCGGTATTCCCCCAAAAGAGGTCTTTAAGAGGGGTGAGCGTTCCCTGAGCAATCGCTTCCTCGAATTTCAGGTTGCCCAGAGGAGTGGCAAAAGTCGCCGTGTCAACACTCAACGTTGCCGGGGGAAACCAGGTGGTCATGGCAACGGGGAAGGCGGTTTGAAGGAAGGCCCTCCCCACGAGCGCGGGATTGAAGATATTGTGCCCCAGCCCGCCGAACACCTGTTTGCCGATGGCAATCGCGGTAACCGATCCGATAACCGCCAATTCAAGGGAAAGGGTCGGCGGAAGGGTCATGGCGAGAAGCAGCGCGGTGATCACGGCGGAGCCGTCCCAAAGAGATTGAAGGGGCTTTTTTCTGATTAAGAGGAAGAGGGCTTCTGTGGCGAGACAGGCCACCAAACAGGAGGCATACAGACCGACCGCCTTGAGCCTGAAGAAGTAGAGAGAGGCGAAAACAGCCGGAAGGAGGGCAATGATAACGATGTACATGATTTTAGGAACAGAATCCTTGTCCCGGAAATGGGGCGAAGATTGGAGGATGAAAAGTTTATCTGTCATCAGGCGTTCTTTTTGTGTTTCAAGCTCATGATCTTATTTTTGCCCAGGCGCATCCAGTGGACAAGAAGTATCTTTGAAGGACAGATGTACTGACAGCTGCCGCATTCCACGCAGTCCAGGATGCCCCAGCTCTCGGCTTCGGTCAGCTTCTCGAACTGGACATATTTTGCGAGGAGGGTCGGCGTAAGAACCATCGGGCAGTGCTCAATACAGCGCCCGCAGCGTATGCAGGAGTGTTCCATGCCGGGAGCCGAAGCTTTCCATGCCAATATGCCAGAAGTCCCTTTAATAACCGGCACCTCCGGAGTCCACTGGGCGAGTCCCATCATCGGGCCCCCCATCACCAGGATGTTTCCGTCCTCTCTGATCCCGCCGCAGAAATCGATAACAGCCTGGAAGGGAGTGCCGATGCGGACGAGGAGATTTTTCGGTTTTTTGATGCTGTGTCCTGAAACTGTTATGGCTCTTTCGAAAAGAGGCTTTCCCGTGCTCACGGCGTCCCAGATAGCCTTGGCGGTCCCCACGTTCTGGACGACGATTCCCACGTTGAAAGGAAGCCCTCCTCTTGGGACTTCCCTGCGGAGGAGGGCATAGATCAGATTTTTTTCGGCGCCTTCCGGATATTTTGTCTTGAGGAGCACAACCTCTCCGTTATAGTCCTGGATTTTCGACTGGAAAACTTCAAACGCTTTTTTCTTGTTATCCTCTATTCCCACGATGATCCGGTTTGCGCCCGTGGCGATACGCGCCAGTTCTGCGCCCTTGAGGATTTCGTCGGGAGACTCAAGCATCAGCCTGTAGTCGGAAGTCAACAGGGGTTCGCATTCACAGCCGTTGATGATGATCGTGTCAATCGAGCTGTCTTTTGGGGGGGAGAGCTTGACCGCCGTAGGAAAAGCGGCCCCTCCGAGCCCGACAACTCCGGCTTCTTTGACTTTGTCTCGGATCTCCTCCGGACTCAAGGAAAACGGATCTTTGGCTGCTTTTTTTTGGGCGTGAGGAGTGTCTTGGCCGTCATTGGCAACAGTGACCGCGTGCACCGGAGTCCCGCCAGGGTGGTGAAAAGAATCCACAGAGAGAACCTTGCCGGAAACGCTGGAATGGACGGAAGCCGAAAAGAGGCCCTGCCCTTCGCCAATTTTCTGGCCAAGTGAGACTTCGTCCCCTTTCTGGACAGAGGGCTTTGCCGGATTGCCAAAATGCTGCAGGAGAGGGATCATGACTTTCTCAGGAGGGGGCATGGGCTGAAGAGCGATTTCTTCTGTGAGATCCTTGAGCTCGGGAGGATGGATTCCGTGAGGAAATGTCTTGGCCTTCATAATTCTTTGATGTGCGATAAAAATGAGGATAAAGTGTATTCATTCTGTCCATGTGTTGTCAAGCGCACATGGAAA
>JABAOC010013076.1_pt2 | contig 62118 bp, 64 predicted proteins | sample 7062161 | NCBI WGS metagenome assembly JABAOC01 (sample SAMN14538625, study PRJNA623070) | marine sediment metagenome | biome: marine biome [ENVO:00000428]; feature: marine pelagic biome [ENVO:01000023]; material: deep marine sediment [ENVO:00002113] | place: India: Gulf of Khambhat ... | reverse complement strand
CTTGTGGTCCTCATCAACGAACTCAGCTGGAAAATACCCTTTAGAGTTAATTCGCTTTGAGATCTGTATTAGACGAAATGGGCAAGCCCCAACGCATAGAGTGCATCCCTTACACGTGTTTTCATCAATCACTATCTTCCCCATTTTCTCTTGAATCCTCCAACTCATGCTAACGGCTAGCTTCAGTTCCATTCAGGATAGGGTAGGATGTTAGAAGTATCAGTAGAAAGGGAAAAGTGTTTCGCACCAGTTTCAGTCTGCAGTTGCAGCAGCTACTCACGCGACAAGCGTCTGTGATCCAGGTCTTGTCAAGCTAGTACTTTCGAATGTTTCCTATGGTGTTTACTACTTTCAGGGAAACGTGTATATTGGACAGGAGCACTTAGAATTAGTTTCCAGAGGAAAAAGGGATGAAAGAAATACGATGGCATGGTAGAGGCGGCCAAGGAGCATGGACAGCGAGTGAGCTCTTGGCCAAGGCTGCTATACTTGAGGGAAAGCATGTTCAGTCATTTCCCGAGTTCGGCCCTGAACGCATGGGCGCTCCCCTCGCAGCATTTACGAGAATCAGTGATGAACCAATCAAGCTTCATTGCTCTATTTACGATCCGAATGTAGCAGTTGTACTTGATCCGACTCTTCTAAAGACTGTTAAAGTGACTCAAGGCCTTGCTCAAGATGGTGTACTTGTTGTCAACACCAAAGAGAATCCCTTAGAGTTGAGAAAGAAGCTGGACGTTGCAAAGACTCAGACACTCTGGAGTGTTCCAGCAACTGACATCGCAATTAAGATTCTGAATGCGCCTATTACGAACACGTCTATGCTTGGTGCTGCCACGCGCGCAGCATCGTTGGTGGACTTGACAAGTATCGAAGAAGTCGTCAAGCAACGCTTCAGATTGGAGTTGGCTGAAAGAAACATTGCTGTGATTAGGGAGGCCTATAGGGAGGCGAAAATGCAATGAGTGGGAAGAAGAAGGGATGGAGCGAAATTCCGATTGCTGGGGTCTGCTGGAAACCAGCCACTGAGTACCTAACTGGTGACTGGCGAACCTTCAAGCCTGTACGTGATCCTGAAAAGTGCACAAGATGCCTTCTATGTCCCTTGATTTGCCCCGATTCATCTATAAAGTGGAATAAAGACAGGCAGGATATTGAGTTTGACTATGCCTTCTGCAAGGGCTGTGGAATATGCGCCAATGAATGCCCATCCCATGCGATAGAGATGGTGAGAGAAGGAGAGGCGTGACGTGACAGCTCTTCAGGAACAGAAAACCCTTGCTTTGAACGGAGATGAGGCCGTGGCTCTTGCTGCCAAACAGTCAGATGTCGACGTGGTGGCAGCATATCCCATAACGCCTCAGACAATAATTGTCGAAAGATTCAGCGAATACGTGGCCGACGGAGAGGTGGACACTGAGTTTGTTTGCACTGAGTCAGAACACAGTGCCCTGACAGCATGTTTGTCTGCTTCTGCCACAGGAGCTAGAACCTTCACTGCAACAGCTTCGGCGGGTCTTGCCTTGATGCATGAGATACTATATGTCACCTCGGGTTGCAGGGCCCCGGTAATAATGGCAATCGCCAACAGAGCTCTATCTGCCCCCATTAACATTCACTGCGATCATTCAGACAGCATGCCTGAGAGAGACAGTAGTTGGATCCAAATCTATGTGGAGAACTCTCAAGAAGCTTATGATTCCATCATCCAAGCCTTTCGAATAGCTGAGAATCCAGAAGTGCTCCTCCCGGTCATGGTGTGCCTTGATGCCTTCTTCCTCAGCCACACCCTTGAAAACGTAAGAACACTTCCTGATCAGACTGTGAAGGACTTCGTCGGGAAAAGACTCATACCTAAGATCATGGGCCACGAAGGTAGACAAGTGCCCTTCAAACTTGATACGGGCAACCCTATAACGATGGGGCCTTTGGCTCTCTACGACTACTACTTTGAACTCAAGAGGCAGCAGGAAGACGCAATGAAATGTGCTTCACACATAATCAGCGAAGTCAATGACCAATATGCCCAACTAAGTGGACGCAAGTACGGTAATGGTCTAATTGACCCCTATCGTCTTGAAGACGCTGAAGTCGCCGCCGTATGCGTTGGCTCAGCTGCTGGAACCAGCAAAACAGTCGTAGATAAGCTCCGTGCAAAGGGACTCAAAGCAGGACTGCTGCGTCTTCGCTCCCTGAGACCACTCCCATCAAGCGACATCATCTCTGCTTTGGCGAGTGTCAAGGCTGTAGCGGTCATGGACAGAAGCAATAGCTTTGGTGGGCACGGAGGACCGTTATTTCATGAGGTTCGCCACGTGTTATACGATGCTCAAGCCCATCCTCATGTTGTGAACTACATATACGGTCTTGGAGGAAGAGACATGCCCCAGAGCATCGTCCAAGACATTTACATGGATCTCAAGAAGATCCTTGAAACCAACACAGTTAAGAAGCGTGTAAGTTTCGCGGGAGTCCGCGAATAGGAGGCGGTGATATGACACAGAGACCTTGGAAATTCACGGCAAAGGAAATCGTAGAGAAGCCTGAGTTGTTCACATCCGGCCACAGAGCGTGCGCTGGATGCGGGCCCGCTGTTGCTCTCAGGCAAATTATGAAAGCCACCAGAGGACCGACGATTGTCACCAACGCAACAGGGTGCATGGAAGTAGTTTCAACGATATATCCCTACACTGCGTGGCGAGTACCGTGGCTTCACACTGCGTTTGAGAACGTAGCAGCCAACGCATCAGGCATCGAAGCTGCGTTAAAAGCCATGAAGAGAAAAGGAGTCATCAAACAAAATGTTGATGTGATAGCAATTGCCGGAGACGGAGGAACCTTCGATATCGGAATACAGGCCTTGTCAGGAGCTGCGGAGCGAGGTCATGACTTTCTGTATGTCCTTTATGACAATGAAGCCTACATGAACACGGGGATTCAGCGAAGCGGAGGCACACCTCTTGGCGCCTCCACAACCACCTCTCCAGCGGGCAAACTTATCCCTGGGAAGACCCAGTTCAAGAAGCCAATTGCGGATATAATGGTAGCCCATGATATTCCTTATGTCGCAACCGCAACAATTGCCTATTGGCAAGACGTACTCATGAAAGCCCGAAAGGGAATTGAAGCAGAAGGCCCCGCCTTCCTTCACGTATTCGCTCCGTGTCCACGAGGTTGGCGCTATGATACTAGCAAAACAGTGGAAATCGCTCGCCTAGCAGTCGAAACATGCGTCTTTCCTTTGTGGGAGGCAGTTGACGGAAAGTACAGCTTGTCCCCCCAAAGCAGAATGGTAGCTCTGAAACCTGACAGAAAGAAGCCTATAGAAGAATACTTGAAGATGCAGCGCCGTTTTAGACACCTCTTCAGTCCTAACTTTGAGCACGTGAAAAGTGATCTTCAGAATAAGATCGACAAGCGCTGGAACAGACTGCTGAAAAGATGCAGCATGACCTAGCCAAGTCTAGATTAGAACATGGAATACGATTAGAGCCGCACCTGCAGCACCGAACAGAGGAGCCGCGATCTTCTTAGCGTGGTGTAGCGCTTTATCTGCGAGTAGCGTGATTCTCTTGATCTGCGCTTCTCCAACAACTCCAACGTCAGCAACTGCGCCTACATTATAACCAAAGGAAACAGGCTCCATGTTGCTCAGTGCTTCATTGACACCATCTCTTATGTGACCAAGTAGTCTGTCGTGAGGTATTGCCTCCCCGATAGGGTGGTAGCCCCGAGTGGTCATTTCGATCGCGTTTACTGCATGTGTGTCAGTCGTGAAGATCTCTCCTGAATCAATCCCAGAACTATTCAATGATTCAAGGATTTTTTCTCGTAATCCCGAAACCATGTTGTTGCCGTCAATTGTCACGTAGGTGCAAAGCCTTCCGTTGTTTCTAATAAGTAGAACACCTATCCCGCCAGGTCCCATTCCATCAGCTAGGCTGAATTCTCTTGGGACAACCTTTGCCACGCCAACTTCAAGTGGGTATTGAGTAACCTGGGAAGCTTCTCTCAACGCTTTCACAGCAACTTCCTTCAAGGATTTCACTGCGTTCCTCACATCAAAGGGATTGTTAATACTGTTGTGAGCGTTTACTGTTACGACATGGGAGAGCTCCAGTTTTGCTGCTTCTTCGAGAATGAAATCTCCGATTTCCTTTGGAAAGTCTTCAGTAGTCTCAGGCGCCAGAGTCAAGGAGATGAATGCGCATTTTCCGAACATCTGGCAACTAGCACTGGCAACACCATTGCTTACCCTCACTAAAGCGGTGCCTTTATCCGCCACAGTGTCGAAATCTGTGGATCCCAGTATACTCTTCAACACCTTCTGATTTTGCGTTTGAGAAGACAGATCAAACTCGTGACCAAACAAGCCATGAGGAACTGCAGCAAAACAACCTAGTTTCTTTTCTAGTGCCTCTTGGATCATAAATGGAAGTGTGCTGCTCCCAACATTTCTGAAAGGCCCTGGATGGAACGAAGGAATAATCGCTATTGCTTTGAACTTGGTTCCAAGCTTGAATCCAATAGCTGAGAAATTAATAGTTCTCTTTCCACCAAGATTCTCCAGAAGACGTTCTACAGGGCCATTAAGACCTTCCATCCAATTGGCAAGAAAGGCCTTCAAGATTGATGTTGTGGGGATCTGAAGAGACCTCACCCCAATTTTGTCAACTGAACTAATGAACAAGTATGCTGTGAGAAGAGCGATTGAGATCGAAAACACCAGATCAGTTACTGTGAACTCAATCAATCCTCCGACAGAGTAGGGTACATAAAGCATGGCTATTAGGCATACAATCGGCTGAAATATCGCCGCAAAAACATTTTTCCAATAAGCGGAGTAACTGGTCGCTGAAAACACGATCAGACGAAGGATACAGATTGCGCTAAGACAAATCCACAGAAGGTCAAACCAGAAGCCCCAATATCCTGAAAGCCGAATAGCCAAAGATCCGAGTATGAGGAACCCAAGCCATAGAAGATTGGAGAACATGGAAAGCCCGGCACCGCGCCGTATCTTGTAGATTTGATCAGATCTCATTGGTACTTGTCTGATGACAATATCTGATGCAACCGACACGAGGAAGAAAGCAAGACTGAACTGCAAAGCCGAGGAAAGCCCGTCAAATCCGAAACTAAGAGGCAAAATGGCTATAATGCCACTGAGGAAGCATTCTATACCTGTGAAGATAGCTATTCTTGTGTAGGATGGCATCGTGAACAGCGAGTAGTAGTGTTTCTCTGCTCTTTCAATTGAATGGTCCAAGCTTTCATTTGAATTCAAGGATGGTCGAGGCCTCGCACAAATCTCCTTTCTGGTGGTTTTCCTCAATATTAAGGTTGGGAACTCCGCAGTCTATATTTGATTGAATTATCTGAGGAGAATAGCTTCTGTGCGCGCAAGTTATTTATGAGGGTGCGTTCACTAGAGAGTACAGACTGTTTATGTCATCTAATTCCATCCCACCTCCCTCAATCTTTCACATGCTGGAGAGAAACGTGGGGAATAAGCTTTTGGTGATTCTGAATCAGGCTTATGGTTTTGAGGGAGACCTGGTAGCGGTTACTTATGATCCTCCAGGTATATGGCTTTCAAATGCTGAGGCAGTGATTTTCCGTGCAACAATAGCGAACCCAATACCTCAAATTGCCGGTAGAGAGGATAGAAGCGAAATATTCCTGAACTTGAATTCGGTTCAGCGAATAGAAGTTCTTCACAAGAGCGAAGACTGACATAGTAAGTCAGGAGAATGCTCCTGTACTGTAAAGCTGTGCAAGCAAACAAAAAACTATCAATGCAATTGAAAGGACGATGATTAGCTCAGGGCGTATCTGAACACCTTTGGTTTCCTCTTCAAAAAACCTGAGTAACCCAGCGCTTGCTGCCGGCATAGGCGCACCACTTTCCCTCTTTTTCTTCCTACTCAACCCTGTAAACTCCTGTGCAGTTGATATTCATTAGACGTAGGCTAATTAATGTTACGCGTTGAACTTCGAATCAATTACAGTTACTGACTTGTCCACGACATCTGAAAGGTGCACCACCTCGCACCAGAGGTAGTGTACTCTCACCAGTGAGTGCTCGTTTCAAAGCTTTTATTTCCAAGACGAACCTTCAGTAGACAGAGGTGCAGAATTGTCAGCTCATGAATCTTACAACCGAATATTTGGGTTGCTCGAGAAACATCACAGATGGTTTCAGGAGAGTATTCCACTTATCGCCAGCGAGAATGTGTCAAGCCCTGCTGTTCGAGAGGCGTTAGCGAGCGATTTCGGCCATCGATACGCCGAGGGTTGGCCAGGTGAACGTGTCTATGCAGGTTGTTCATACATTGATCAAGTCGAGCTTCTCTGTATGGATTTGATGAAGAAACTGTTCCTTGCGGAGTTTGTTGATGTACGCCCAATTTCCGGTGTGGTGTCCAATCTCGTATTGTATTCCGCTTTTACTGAGCCAGGAGATGTTATGATGGCTTTACCCATTCCATGTGGTGGTCACATCACAACGGGGAAAAAGAGGTTGGGNNTAAGTGGTCTAGATGTTCAATACCTAGCTCTGGATTATGAAGAGTTGAACATCGATGTGGATGAGACGAAGAAGCGCGTAAAGAAACTGGTTGCGACAGGGAAATCTCCAAAGCTTGTTATGTTCGGAGCAAGTGTCTTTCCGTTTCCACATCCTGTGAAGGAGCTAGCCCAGACGTTCCACGAAGTAGGTGCTACTGTTGCATATGATGCTGCTCACGTTGCCGGTTTAATTGCCGGTGGGATTTTTCAGGATCCGCTACGGGAGGGAGCTGATGCTGTAAGTCTGAGCACCCATAAGACCCTTTTTGGCCCTCAACATGGCGGCGTACTTTCTTGGCTCAAGCACTCAGAGAAGATCAAGAAAGCTACATTTCCAGGAATGGTCAGCAACCATCACTTGCATGCTCTCGCAGGAGTAGCCATTGCTTGTGCTGAGATGCTCGAGTTTGGAAGAGAATACACCAAGCAAGTAGTCAAGAATGCTCAAGCATTAGGAGAAGCTTTGTCTGAACAAGGATTTAAGGTGCTGGCAGAACACAAAGGCTTCACACAGTCACACGTCATTCTTGTTGACGTAACCAAATATGGCGACGGAGGCACAATTGAGGAAACCTTGGAAAAAGCAAACGTGATAATTAATCGCAACCTGCTTCCATGGGACATCAAGGAAGGTCGCCATTTCATGCATCCTGGAGGAATCAGACTAGGAACATCAGAAGTCACGAGGCTCGGCATGAAGGAATCCCAAATGTCAGAAATCTCAGAGTTCATACGACGAGTGGTTATCGAGAAAGAAGTCGGCAGTAGAATTAGAGGAGATATTGCGGAGTTTAGACGGAACTATTCAGAGATTCATTACTGTTTCGAAAAGGCTGTAGATGCATACAAATACTTCAAGATTCGCTGAGTCTTAGGTTATCTGAGGCTGACCGATGGTATCCATAAGAAACTTCCAGAATCTCATGCGCCGCCTCTATTTTCACAGAGACTCAAAGCGAGGAACTGAGGGAACCTATCAGTGGCTTAGAGAGGAAGTTGACGAATTGGGAGAAGCTCTGACGGAGTCAAACATGGAAGCTCTGGCAGGAGAATTCGCCGACGTTGCTGCTTGGCTCACTTCATTAGCTAATCTTCTCAAGCTAGATCTAGAAACTGCGTTGCTTCAGAAATATGGAAGTGGGTGTCCGAAGTGTGGTTCACTACCGTGTAAGTGCTCTTTCATAACTAGGAAGAGCTAGATCCGGATAGGCTTTTCTGACCTAAACCAGTTAACGCCCAAATGAAAGGTTTTCCCTTTCTTACAATTGCCACAATCATCTCGTCCTCGAGAAGGTGTAAGTGATGAAGCACGACGGAGTAGCTCAATTCAGACTTCTCTGAAATGGTTCTTGTCGAGATGTTCTCTTTTTCCAGCACCAATAGGATTGTTGTTCGCGAAATTAGTCCCTGTCTAACATTTTTAGTCTTCGCCAAATAGGAGTTTGGATGATAGGCGCGTTTGGCCATCGTCATCAACTACATGATTGACATTCCCGCAGAAAAGGTTTAGGCAAAGTTCTCAAGGCTGATTTGGCGAGGTTTGTTCCCTTCAAAAAGGGAGGTTATCTCCTGTTGAACTAAAGATAGACGCTGAAGATAGTATTTGGGGAGTCCATATTTGTCAATGAGGTGTCGTGCAGCTTCTAGGTATTTTTCAATTCCTCCGCGGTAAACTGTAAGTGACAATAATCCTCTACATTCAGTGCATTTTCCTTTTAGCGGCATTCGGCGAAAGCGTTTCCCACATTGTTTGCAGCGGAAACTTTGAGACGTAAACGCTCGGAGATTCCCTGAAATGTCTCGCATAAAATGAGTGGTTAGCACGCTTAGAGCTACAGTCCGAGAGTTGACTGCCTTAATCTTCTCTGCAAGTTCCATTTGGTGATCTAGTTTTTCGGTCATCTTCTTAAGCTTCTTGTACATGCTTTGGCGGTTGCCCATGTTAATGTTGGAAACAGGAGTCGTGAAACCAAAGCCTTCGACTTGCTTCTCATTTCCCAACTTGTCCGACATCAGTTCGATAAGATTTGTCACTTTGCTGGGTCTAGATTTTTCCATTGTTTTTTCATAAAATTGAATTGGATACTTGGTGGCAATGTCAAATTCATGTGCCTGCCTTTGCACTTCATTTGGGTTGACAACTGGTATTATGAATAGAGGCGCGTCCATTATCCCACCAATCTGAGAGGGTAAGTAACTCTTGGAGAAATTCAGCAGAGTGTCAAGAGCTAGCATGATGGCATCCTCATCTCCATCGCAGTCACGGCGCTTCGCAGAGTGCCAGAGAGGGTGAGCATAGCAGACATCAAGATCTGTGAAGCCTATTATGCGGCCGAGAATGCCCACGGAAGTGTGGGGAGCTAGACCGAGAACAAGGTGGCCCACCAGATCTCCGGCATTCTTCACCTTGTAGAACTTGGGAAGTCCGTATACGCTTTCAAGGAGTTGATCAATGAATCTTGCGACGCGCACGAAGTAGGCTGCGCTCTTTTGTGGAACAATGATGTCTTGCACCCTTAGTTCACAAATCTGTTCACTGCCACTCAATTGCTGATTGTTGAAGTCAACCACGTAACCGAGCTGTCGCAGTCTGTCAACTGAAACCTTGATTTCCGAAGGTTTGAAATGTGTTAAGGGAGCATTAGTTGCATCAAACCTTATCGTGCCGTCTTTATAGATTGACAGATCTTCTTGGGCTCGAAGAATGCCCTTCTCGATAACTTCTGGGATTTTTTGCTTGTTTGAGAGCCCCTTAACTCCTTTGACAATCGGGGGATGCCTGACTCCTAATCTCTGGCAGGCAGCTGTAACCAGAGCCTTAATGTTCAGCCTTTGGCGTTCATATCCATGAGCAGGGATCTCGCATTGTGGGCAGACATCTTGCTCAAGCTCCTTGCCACACCGTGGACACGTTCTTCGAATAATAGACTCAGTCTCACATCTTGGGCACTTTATCTGCAGCGTGTTTTCATGACAGCGAGGGCAGAATCGCTTGATTAGTTCCACATTGATCAATCCGTTTCTTGCCGCCAAGATCAGATTGCGCTTTGCCCCTCCAGCTAGTCCTATGGGAAAGAGGAGATTAACATGTGGTCTCATCTCTCTCCGTCTAGCCTTTTCAGGTCGACCCATCCTAGCACCTATTGTAGTAGGAGCCTTCGCTCGAACTGTAATGTTGGAAAGGTTCTTGATCATCTCCAAGGTGGATTGCCCTGCCTCCATATTGTCCTCTGAAGAATCCAAAAGCAGCCTGGCCAGAGTGTAGGCTTCGTCCCCTTCAAGGATTAGCTGCTTGCCAGAGACTCTATGAGGGCAACACAGGCGTTCAAGAATGTTCTTGACAGGCTGGACAAGGCTGCCCTTGATTTCACAGGTTCCCTTACTTCTTTGCTGTGTAGGAGACTGAATCAGCCATTGCCTTAGAACTCCAAGATCATCAGGTGTTATGTTTTGCCAGAAGAACGTGTGGCTTGGATGAAGCGATGTATTGAGCTTCTCTGCGATTTCGAAGGCTTCGGCGGCGTTTGGTTTGTGTCGGAATGGGCTTCGAAGAAACTGCATTAATCGGTGTGCCGAAAGACTCGCTGCCGCAGCCGCCTCTTCAACATTTCTGAAGTTTCTGGTTGTAACCACCCGAAGCTCTTGGCTCCACCATTCTTCAGTGTAACCAGACGGGGGAAGCGGTTTATTGTTGTAGAGGAAGTCACCATAGCTGATGAGCAGGTCACCCAGGAAGAGGATTTTCTTGATCTTGTTCTTTATCTGGGCAACGTTTTGTGCCGTTACTCGAATTACCGCCCCGTCTTCAAGTAACACTATTGAAGGCTCAATTGTGTCCACTGGCAGCACTACACCTCCTTTGCCAGGGAGCTCGATTCGAATTTGTGTACCACCTGCGAGGAATTGATTCAGAATACTCATCGTAAGTGGATTTATTCCAATAGCTGCGAGTCCTGTGTTTCTTGCGCGCCCATATCGAAGGCGAAATCCACTTTGATGGGAGGGAAAAGAGAAGACAGGTCGTCCTGCAATTATGTCTTCCATAAAGCCTGCAATCTTCTTCTTTTCATTTTCTGCACCTTTGGCTTCGCCTACGCTCTTCAGCCAGTCCCAGCTCTCCATACCGATTTTCTCCACGATTGTTGATACTTTCGCCGCTCGACCAATTATGCCGTCATTGACCACGCGAAGAGCTCCGCCTCGAACACGATTTGTTTCTATTCTAGGCAGATTCCTGAAAGTCTGCACATCTACTGGATCAGATTCAGTGCCAGTAACCTCGATTGGAATTGACTCTATTGCCATTCGTAGTTGTTCATCAGAAACGTGATACTGGAACCTGCCCACAGACCGTTCGAAAAGCCGCATTTCTTCAATGAACCGATTGATCTCCTCCTCCGTTGGTTTATATCTGTCTAAACCTAGAAGACCGCGCACGAAATCTCCTATGACAAGGGTTAGTGCTTGATCTGTGCCTCCTGCGGATCGAATAGGTCCTGAATAGTATATGGCAAGATATTTCGTCTGATCACGATCAAGATTCTGTTTTATACAAACCTTGGCGATACCTTGAAGTGGTGCTGCAGTAATGCCTTCAGTCAGGATAGCTAGTGACGTGCGAATAGCTTGTTCGGCGGAAATCTGCATCTCCATGTGACCAAACTTACCATACACAATCTCTTCCGCAATCTTGAAGGCAAGTTCTTCTCTGGGGAGTTTCACGCTTAGTTCTCTTATGCTCTCTGCAACACCAGAAGGACCGACAAGTCCTTCAACGAGTTCAGCGAGATCTCGAGCTACCTCTGATTCTGGTCTTAATTCAGGATCGAAACCCTTTCGCCGTGCTGTCTCTGCAACCTCAATCAGCATCTTTAGTTCTGCAGAAAGAGAGGTCACGTAGTGTTCATTTTCCTTACTCATCTTTGCCCCCAAGAAAGTCGCNNACCAACAATGTAAATCGTCGCTTCAAGCAGTAGTACTGTTGCCTTTGTGGGCATCAGTCGGATAGTTACGGTTGCAGAGTGCAGTCTCTTTGGGCTTGGGTCAAGGCATGGCTACTGGTTGATGGTGGTCACTAGCTCTCTGAACTGTCTTGTTGCACCCTTTTCCTCTATGATGTTTCCTGTGACTATGATATCAGCACCAGAAGCAACAGCCGTCTTTGCTTGTTCAACAGTGCGAATTCCGCCCCCAACGATTACTGGGATGTTGACCGCTTTCTTCACAACCTTTATCATCGTTGGTGGAGCTGGTTGCTTCGCACCTGAACCCGCTTCCAAGTAGACGAATCGCATGCCGAAGTATTGTGCAGCCAAAGCGTGAGCAGCCACTAGCTCAGGTTTCGAGTATGGAATTGGAACTGCGCGCCCGACAATTCCAGCTGTGCCTCCTTCTCCCACGATAATGTAGCCCATGGACAATGTTTCCAATTCATGTTCTTTCACTATTGGAGCGCCTAGAATCTGAGCGCCAACGAGAAAGTAAGGGTCAACCGAATTGAGAAGTGACATGAACCATATAGCGTCTGCGTATTTGCTAATTCCCGTTATATTGTTTGGGAACAGGATTACTGGGATGTTGACCGCTCGTTTCATCGCTTTTATTATGCTGTCAAGGTGTGTAGTGGATATAGAAGTTGAGCCACCAACCATTAGACCAGTTGTTCTGCACTTCTCAGCTCTTACAGCTAGGCGAGGAGCAGAAGTTCTGGTAACCTTCTCAGGGTCAATTAGAGTAAGATGAACTGCACCTTCTTCTCGAATGTGTCTCAGGAGGTATTTCTCTATGGGGCCCACTCTACGCAACCTCTTTACGTTGTTCTTTGGCTCTTAGCCCTTCTTTCACTATAGTATTTATCTGTAAACCTACAGTAGACATCTATCTCTTTATGTGGTTTTAAAGCAGCCAGTTCATCCGCTAAGCCGCATCCGCCACAACGCACCACAGCTTTCTCCTCGCTGGGCATGAGCCGCACATTAATAGCCTCCTTTCCGCATCGAGGGCAGAGAAAGATTTCAGGCAAGCGCTTCTTTAGCACACGAACAACCTTTCTCCGACGTCGTCCCATATCTCCAACCCTTTTCAGAGATTCTGTATGCCATTAGTCCTTAAATACTTACCCGAGAGCCTTAGTTTTGGCCAGCGAGCGTTGTTATTTCATCTCAATTGCATTGGAATCCATTCTATATCTCACTGGTTCTTAGGCATAACGAGATCTGCGATGTCGACGGAATACCCGAATACCTGGAGCATCATGGAAACCGCAGTCAAGACCAGAGGCACTACCTCGTCTACTCGTTTCTTCACAGCAAGCTCTACATCATAGTAGGCGTTCTCAACAGTCTGTCTCTTCTTCCGAATTTCCTCAGCTAGGGGAACATCATGATCAAAGAATGCTCTCAGCGCTTGCTCTTGAGCGGCGAAGACCATTGAGTGAAACCTGCCTATCAGGCGTTNNCTTGAAACCTGCATATCCTTCAAAACGAGAGCCTTATGAGCGATTTCCACAGCCCTATCCCCGATCGCTTCAACCAAGCTTCCACACAATCGATAGTCAAGACAGTCAATCGCCTGGATGCCCAGCTTCTCACCAAGGTTCGGATTTTGAATCACAGTACGCAGTGTCCGAACGAGGAGAAAGTAGAATCTGTTGACTTCAACGTCACGCGCAATCACGTTCCTGGCTAGATTCACATCACCAATCAAGAAAGCGTTGACTGAGTCACGATGCATACCTGCAGCAATGTTATATTCACGCCTCAGGATTTTTGCAGGTGAAGAAGCTGTAGGCTCAAGCAAGCATTGAAGGACTATTCGAGCGTAATCTTCTTCCACTATTTCCAAACCAACAAGTCGACTTGAGGTTTGCTTAACAAGAATTCTCTCTTGAGGAGAGATTGTGCTCTTGGTTTCCACACATATCTCATCGTATCCAAGCAGGTATTTGCCTACGATCTCTCTTCCCAGGTAGGCTGAAGGTTCTATTACTGCTCTCATCTGCTTACGTTCAGGTTCATTTTGGGGATCAAGATACAATTGCCCTTGAATGGATTCCCTAATTGCTAGAGTGGATCCTTTGGCGATCCCAGCTTTTACCGCCCACTCCTTGGGCAAGGAGACAAAGAATGTCCCACTGTTGGTTCTCTGGACTTTCCGAAGTTCCATGATAGAACCTCATTTGGCAATTCTCTAAACTGGCGTGACTTATATAAACATAGCAAGAAAGAGTGGCTCTTGTGAACTTCATCCTAACATGCTCTATATCCTGCCTCTTTTCACATTCAAAAGCTAGTGCACGGCTCCCTACGTTGACTCAGAGAAATGCGTAATCATTGGTAAATACGTTTAAAGGCATACGCCTAGATAAGAAAGTGATGCAGGGAAACTCTCGCAGCTACTGTATTGAATCCCGACAGCAGATCTAGATGAAGAGATATTCTTGCGTACCATTGGGTAAGGGTCGAAGTTTCAGATGGATGAACAAGAACGCCTCCAACAAGCATTGTCCCTTTCGCTTGCTGCAGGTTACCATCTTGAAAAAGAGGCTTTTGACCTGCTCACTCTAATATCAACGACTGAAGACCCCCTGGAGCTTATGATAGTTGCACTGAAAAGATTGGAAGCAGCGGTTGAAAAGCCATTTTTCATAGACCGAAACTTTCTCGAAGAAACTGCAGGATCTACGGTTGTTTCAGCAAGTGAGATGAGTCCCTCTGAAACCTTGGCCCCCTCAAAATCTATGGAGCAAACCTGGAAAGCTAGAAAATCCTTTGACCCCCTCGCTAGGAATGTTCGACGAGACCTACAAGTGCTGGAAGATCCTGCCAAAGGGATATGCTCGACTGGATCGATTGATGAATATCTCGAGTATTTTCAGGATCGATTTCAGCGATTGTCGCAGCTTTTAAGACGAAGAATGGACTCGCGAAGTGCAGGAAGTCTAAGGGATGCGTTTCGAGCCCACCCTCGTTCTAGAGTGAAAGTTCTTTGCATGGTCACAGAGAAGCGGGAATCAAAACATGGTGTTTTTCTCAGAGTCGAAGACCCTGAAGTGACCACGACCGTACTGATTCCTCAGGCAGCATCTTCGAGGCTCTTGGAGAAGTCGAAATCGATATTGCCTGATCAGGTGGTTTGCCTCTGTCTGCTTAAAGGGAGGAGAAATTCCTTGACTGTTGAAGACCTTCTTCTACCGGATGTCCCGCAAAGACAGCCACGTACAGCAAAGGATCCAGTTTGGGTGGCTCTCATATCAGATCTCCATGTGGGAAGTAGGGAATTCATGAGCGATGAGTTCAATCGCTTCACTCAGTGGCTCAATGGTAAGTATGGAGACTCCAGCCTAAGAGATATCGCTGGTGCAGTGAAGTACGTTGTCATAGCAGGTGATATAGTAGATGGGGTAGGGATCTATCCAAATCAGATGAAGGAACTAGCAATACAGGATGTCTTCAAACAGTATGATATGGCTGCGAGATTTCTTGAACAGATTCCCGAGTACATTGAGCTAATAATAATCCCAGGTAATCATGACGCGACAAGGAAAGCATTGCCACAACCTGCCCTCGCAAAGGAGTATGCAGCCCCTCTTTATGAAACCCGGACACCTTTATCTTTAGGAAACCCGGCGACAGTCAGTATTCACGGGATCAGGTTTCTTCTGTATCATGGTCGAAGCCTAGATGATGTTTTGGCGACCGCTGCGGATATGAACTTTCACTCGCCCGAAAGAGCAATGCGCCTCTTGCTTCAATCAAGACATCTGGCACCAAGCTATGGGCAACGAACTTTGATTGCTCCCGAGAGGCGAGATCACCTAGTGATAGATGAAGTGCCAGACATCTTTCACGCAGGCCATGTTCACGTCATGAAACATGATTCATACCGAGGCACATTAATGGCCAATTCGGGTGCTTGGCAGAAACAGACGGTCTATCAACGGAACCTAGGTCTGGTTCCTACACCTGCAATCATCCCTGTCGTCAACCTTCAAACCCGAAGTGTTGTGACAATAGATTTCAACTCATAGTTTTTCCCAGCCTGTTGGTCAAGCAGCTGGGGTTAAACTCCAGTAAATCCCCCAAGTGATCATCATTCGCATATACTTCCTTGAAGGGACTACGAGGTATGGCTAGGCTTATCTTCTTTGTGCGCCCATACCTGCCTCTACTCACAACTCTTGCATTCAGAAGCCCAATAACGTCAAGCTCGTTTATAAGACCGCTTACACGTCGCTGAGTCAGGGGGGGAATCCCTATCTCTTTGCAGAGTTCAGCATAAACCTCATATATGTCTCCTGTGATAGCGGAGTGAATATTGGCCTTGCCGAGAAGATACACGCTGTAAAGAACGAATTTCGAGTGCAGGGTCAGGTTAACCAATGCGTCAACTATTCTGTTATGTTCAATTCGCTTCTCAGCTTCCCTAACATGATCTTCAGTTATAACATGTACTCCGTTTCTCTCAGCTACTTCCCCTGCCACCCTCAGAAGATCAAGAGCACGTCTAGCATCCCCATGCTCCGCGGCCGCTAATGCCGCACATAAGCGTACCGCACCTTCGAGCAATACGCTCTTCTCAAACGCCAAGGCGGCTCTTTCCGACAGTATGTCTTTGAGTTCAGTGGCATCGTAAGGCCTAAAAACAATCTCCTCTTCACTGAGTGAACTTAAGACACGTGGTTCAAGAAGCTCCTTGAAACGCAAATCATTTGAAATGCCAACTATCGAAAGCTTGCCATCTCGAAGGGATTCATTTACCCTTGTCAACTCGTACAGAAGTACGTCGCCCCTCGCCTTTATCAACTCGTCCAACTCATCCAATACAACTACCAAGGAGATTCCACGCTTCTCGAGTCCTTTCTTGAAGCGATCGAAGACTTCTCCAACTGCCAGACCAGTAAAGGGGACGTTTATGTTGAGAGCTTCACATAGCGCTGAGAAGACTCTGTATTCAGTACCGGCAAGACGGCAATTGGCATAAGCTATTCTGACTGGTGCATTGAGTTCCACTGCTTTCTGCGCTAACCGATTTAAGACATACTTGATCACAGCCGTCTTCCCAGTTCCAGTTTTCCCATAGATGAAAATGTTTGAGCATCTAGCTGTCTTGAGAACTGGGGCAACAACCATACCGAGATACTGTATCTGCGTTTCCCTGTGAGGAAGATTCTCTGGAACATAGTCATGGCGAAGTACATCTCTATCGGTGAAGAGACTAGCAGTATGGATGAAACGATCAAACACTGCGTCAAGCATGTTGACTTCTTCGTTTGCTTCCTCCACCATAGTACAACCTTCTCCCTTCAACAAATGCACTTGCACAACCTGCCTTTCAAGTGTAAGAAATAAAGGCTATTGTACAGAAAATTAGAAATCCACTATAGAATTCGAAAATTCTGCTAAACCGATTTGATGAGCAACATAAGAGAGGTAGGATCTACACGATATGGAAGTAGTTTAGTAGAGATTCGAGCACACACCCGTCAATTTCCGGTGGAAATATACTGTAGTAGCTTTTTGGGAAGAGTGTGATTTAGTTATAATAAATATACCTTGATAGTTTAGGTTGTTTCGGCCTTTTTATTTCGCTTTGTCTAATTTTCTTGAACTAACAAACAATTTTCTAACAACCAACCGTTTGCTACATCATTATCCAACATATGGATTCAAGATATGAATTATATTGTTTGCAGTAGAAAGCAAGGGGGGGTGGAGATGCTTGGGGAATGATCAAGTTGATCCCTACTCTCAACACTGTTGTGAATCCCTTGTGAAGTTTAACCTCTAGAAGCAGTTCCTAACAATCTTTTCCTGCTTTTCTAGCTCTTTATGTCAACTAGGAAGTGAACAAGGCACCCCTACGTTTCCTTTCGAGAAATGAAAACCATATGTCTTTCTGAGCATTCCACGACGTTCACGATGCTGTTAACACTGTTAAACCAGAATAGTTGACACAATCGCCTGTTTATTGCATTGGAGCCCAATAACAGACTCTTCACCTATCACTCTTCTCGCGTAACACCTATTAGCTGTGAACTCTAGCTGTGTTAGACACAACTGACCGGTGTGTACATGCCTGCAAAGAAACTGCGAGTTGAAGTATTTGATACAGATGGTAATCGCTACACAGTTACGCTTGAAGGAGAGGTGACAAGAAAGAAGGCTTTATGCGTACTCGATATCGTGGAATTGCTAGGAAGTGTCAAAGGTCAGCGAGAACAGAGTAACTTCCATAAGGCATCGAAGTTTGAGAAAGTGAAATCTGTACTTAGTAGCAAATTCCCTTTTTCATGGTTTTCGTCCCGATCTGTTCTCATGGCATATCGTCATACTTTCAATGATCCTATTTCTCTAAGTACGGTTTCCACCTACTTGGCTAGAATGACTAGCCGCGGTTTCCTCATGGCAGAAGGGTCGAATAGCAAGAGATACAGAATCGTCACTGAATTGGTTCAAAACGCTATTGGCGCTTCGACCGAACATACGTGAATTCCTTAGAAAAGACTTACAACCATCTTCCACCATTCTGCAACTATGCCATTACTACGCAGAGGGTTCTCACATGATGCAGAACTTGAATCAGATTTCGAAGAGATGGCGGAAACACTTGGAGATTACATGCATAACGGCTGTAGTGTAGATTCGAATGACATTAAGGGTGAGCCGCTAATNNTCCTTTGTTGTCGAATTTTACTGCTCTGGAGGTCTTCGAAGCCAATGACGTACGGTTCTTCGCTGTTGACTGCTCAACTAGAACTCTCAAACGAGCGAACAATTGGGCGATATACGTGTGCCGGGTTTCATACGCAGCTGTTCTAAAGAGAAAAGTGGATTGGGGCTTTCAGGAATCGGTGAAAGCTGTCAAGGGTGACGCCTATGTACGTCGCAAGATTATGCAGGAAGAGAGGCTACAACTTGAGAGTGAAATGGGATTGAGATTGACTCGTGAAGCCAGCAAGGACGATATCATCCTTCTAGATGGAGCAAGCTACTTCGGTGGTGAAAGGAAGTTTAACGTATTATTATATGAAGAATGCGAAAGAAAAGGGATAAGGCTCCTCGCCCTAAGTAAGCAGTCTCCAATGCTTCGTGACCAGAAAGGCCGGGACCTTATCGCTGCCGTGTGCAGCCTTGGAACAGACCACCCTTGGGTCTATCACCCAGTCAAGAAGGCAAGCATTCATGAACATCTGTATGGTGATGTATCCATAGTCAAACTCTCTGCTGAGAGTCCACGAGCCTTCAGGTGTGATATAATGAGCTACCTAACAAGCAGTGACTTGCAGGCTGTTCTTGCACCCCTTTGCTCAATATCTGAGGATCCTCGGTGTCTGGGATACCCAGTGGCACTATGGCTCGCTCACGATTTCTCGAGTGTTTCAGAAACTAAACTGCTTCAATATCACGTCGAAATTGAGAATGTGCTTCGTTATGCTGGTCTCCTGAAATCACTTCAGAAAGAAGAAATGGCCTGCAACTTTGCTGATCAACTCCACGGGGCGAGACATGCTTTCGATTGGGAGCGAATACCGAATGTCTGAAGATCTAGGTTCGGTTTGTGAGGTAAAAGGCGACAGGATCACGTTCTTCTTGAATGAGAGAGCAGGTGTCACCTTCGGTCAGATTGTTCGAGTAGATTCAAAGAACAACCAAAGCTTCTATGCAAGGATTATAAACGCTGAGAGTAGATCTACGTTGGAAACGGGGGAACAACTCCGGGAGGCAGAAGGAAAGGAGGCTTTTGGCCCATACTCTTGCTACAAGAACATCGAGGCGGTACTGTTTCTGGAAAGGAATCGTGGGAAAGTGCGGTCTCCCACTTTCAACCCTAATTATATGGACAAGGTCGTCTCTCTGACGAAAGAAGACTCGAAGTTGTTGCGGCTCGAAGGCCAACTCGTGACGGGAGTCATAAGGTCAGGAGGAGAAACCTTAGACACTGTTGGCATTAGCATTGATGCTTTGCCGCGTATGATTGGCATGTTTGGCATGACGGGATCAGGAAAAACCAATACGGAATTGATGCTGAATGCGCAGCTAATCGACAACAGCCCCAGAGCGGCTGGATTGATTTTCGATTTCGCAGGGCAATTATTGGAAGGGAAAGAAATAGGAGGAAAAGGGTTGAGGGATCATCCCATGTTCCATCACAGAGTCAGATTCTACTCGACAAAAGAGGAAAGATTGCGAATAGGGCTACGTACACTGGTTCCTCTCAAGCTTTCCACCCTTTTTCCTGGAATGGGGTATCCTCAGTACCGGCTCGCCAACGAGTTGTACAAGAAACTAGGATCCAGATGGATAGAAGAAGCGCGGGAGGTATATGTGGTCAAAGGTCAGAAAGGAATTGCTGAAGTAGCAGGGTACAGCAACAGAACAGTCATTGAAGCTCTGATGAGTCGGCTGCTAGGCCTTGATATGACTCTTTTCCCAGCATCAGACTACAGTTTCGTAGACAGTGTAGTTGAAAACATAAGCAAGGGAATTACATGCCTAATAGACATTTCCGGAGTTGCATCCGAAGAGCAGCATCACATTGTCTGCTTAACAGCCACCGGTGTCGCAAACTACTACAAACGATTGTGGGAGGAAAAATACGAGCAATGGCAGCAGCTTCCAACGTTACTGATCACTCTTGAAGAGGCTCACGAATTCCTTGATCCAAATAGACCCCAGACGATCTTCTCGTCAATTGCATTAACCTACAGAAAATACCGTGTAGGACTGAACGCTGTCACGCCTAGACCATCTAGAATAAACCCGAATGTTTTCGCGGAATTGTGGACGAAAATTATCATGAAAACAGAGTTGAAAGCAGACAGAGACTACCTTACTAAGAATGCACCCTATCTGGAATACAGTGATACAGAGATAAAGATGCTAGACATAGGTGAAGCATTACTCATCTCAGAACCAAAAATCCGCTTTGCAGTCCCGGTAAAGATCACTCACTATCTGGAGTATCTTGACAAGAAAGAGAAAGTCGATTACAACCTTCCCTCTTCTAAGGCCCTTGAAACACTCAACGAGAAGCTAGAAAGACTGCACAGTATGGGCAAAGATTCCAACACGTCCCCATGAATCTAACTTCTTTGTTCGGGTCTTCTCAGAATCTTCCTCATCTCTTCTTTCAATCTATAGGTAAACGGGACCTTTCTAGCACTGCGTTCCAAGTAGCCGTCTGCATATAATTTCTTCATCAGGCGTGCAGTGTGCTCTCTACTGAGCTTTATTGCCATCTTTATCTGGGGTGCCGTCTTCTCCCCTTCAGTCGCCAGGATCTCGAGAACAGCTAGCTCAGTTTCAGTCAAAGGAGCCAAAGCCTTCTCACGCTTAATTGGAATCGCCGATTCAATCTTCACCTCTGACTCCTGGCGGAAACGTTGCGCTTCAATCTCGCTGAGCTTCTGCAGAATAGCCTTTCTTGACAAGCCTACTTCTTTCACCTTCTTCTCCAAAACATCCACTCGGCGTATTGTATTGTCCATGACCGGCAGAGATTGCTGTCTTTCAATGAGGGCCTCAAGATCCTTTCTCAGCTTGCTGAGTCTTTCGTCGATGTCACTGTCACGATTTGAAACAACAGCAGTCCTCTTCTTCACAGCTTCAATTTTCGTCTCCTGTCTGTCCAGCTGCTTGTTGAAGCTAGTTATTATCTCGTCGATTACTCCCTTCGCTTCATTGTACTTCGCATTCGCTTCACCAATTCGCTTAATATAGAAAAAAGCGAAAGCTGAAGTGAACACTGACACCAGGACCACAAACGCGATGCTTTCAATCAGGACTCAACACCTCATGTGATTTCACTGTGATTGTTTGTGACCTCTGAGACATCACAGTTGACATTACTTTATCATACGAACATAACTTAAAACTTATGGTCTGTCACGAGAAGTGTGACGTCACAAATCACATTGATTAGGAAATGCATGAAGAGGTTGCTCATCGAGCGCTGAACTGCAAGAAAATATCCGCGTCTTAGGCGGCAAATGGTAATTGAGGCTTGAATCTACGAGATAGCGAGAAACCTAGAAAGCGCAAAAATGTTTGTCCCAGAATCCGCTTGCAAGTAGCGACTTTGCTCGTGATATGTGACATCACGTTTTACGGGAAATCCATGGGCGCGAAAGTTGCTCAAACATTGCTTGAAGCTCTTCTCGCAGGATTTGTATGAAATGGGCCTGCTCCTTTCTTCCTCCATCGTCAGCAAGGAGATCTCTGTATGCGTTAGTATATGCCTTTAGTCTATTGGCGACTTCAATATACGGGGCGAGATCAGGGTCGTCAAGAATGCCAAAATATCCAAGCAGTATGATCGTATAGATGGACTTTATAACGTTTTGTTTCGCCTGTCTAAGCGTTCTGTTGAAAGAACCGCGGCTTATTGCCGCCTTCATTACGCGTAATTTTGCCTTTTCTTCGTATTTTAGCGGTTGTAAGGACAAATTGGAGGCTAAAACGTCTATGAGGAGCGTTTCTAGCTGTGCAGCGGTTAAATGGCTGTTCTTGGAGAGTTTTTGGACGAGAGGGTCTGCCATGGCGGTTTTTAGCCAGTTCTGGACGTTTTCCTTAAGGCTCAAACTGTTTACACCTTCGCGTTGCATTGTGGATACAGTTTTGTATACCTTGGGGATTTAGCCTTTTCGATTCAAGAATCCGAGAGAGGAATCCAATTGCTGAGGTAAAGCATTTTATACTGAAGAAATGAAAGGGAATGGAGGAAGACAATTGCAAACATTGTTTCGACGTGCGGAAAGGCTAAGAAACATTGAAGTCTCTGGAATCCGTCGCCTTTTTGCCCTAGGTCAAGATGCATCTGATGTAGTAAGCCTTGGGATAGGAGAGCCTGACTTTTCACCTCCTCAACATGTGCTTGATGCAGCAGTACAAGCAATGAGTGAGGGAAAGACACACTACACTGCTTCCAATGGAATCCTGGAGTTGAGAGAAGCCCTAGCAAGGAAATATCAAAGAGAATATGGATTAAACTACAACCCAGAAAGTGAGATCCTAGTTACTGTAGGTGCCACTGAAGCAGTCGCAATTGCTCTTCTGGCATTCGTTAGTCCAGGTGATGAAGTGCTTGTCCCGAATCCTGGCTTTGTTTGCTATAAACCTGCAGTTCGTATTGCTGGAGGCAATCCGGTCGAAGTACCTATACATGAAAATAATGGTTTCAAGCCAAACCTGGAAGCCGTGACATCACTCATCACAAAGAAGTCACGTGTGATTATAGTAAACTCGCCAAACAATCCTACTGGCTCAGTCCTGACACAAGGAGAATTGGCCGAGTTGGGTAGGATTGCAACCGAGAATGATCTTATCGTTGTGTCTGATGAAGTGTATGAGAAAATCATATATGATAATACAAGCCACCATTGCCTAGCTAGTCTGGCTGGTCTGCGGGACCGAACGATTGTTGTGAACTCCTTTTCGAAAACCTTTGCGATGACTGGTTTCCGGGTCGGTTGTGCGCTAGGACCAAAGGAGCTGATTGCTGGTATGCTACTGGTACAGCAATTCTTGATTGCGTCTGTGAATGGTCCAGCACAATATGCAGCAACAGCAGCTCTGGAAGGTTCTCAAGAATTTGTTTCTCAGATGGTATCAGAATTTGACAAGAGGCGGATGTTGATTCACAGACGATTAAGTGAGATTGATGGATTCAGATGCACCATTCCACAAGGAGCCTTTTATGTATTTCCAAGTATCCATGACTTACAGATCAAGTCATCAAACCTGGCTCAATTCCTATTCAAAGAGGCGAAAGTAGTCACAACTCCAGGCTCTGCATTTGGATCACAGGGCGAAGGCTACCTCCGAATGTCCTACGCCACCAATTATGAGTTAATCAATGAGGCTTTAGATCGGATAGAGACAAAGACTCGTAGACTCAAGAAGTAGATAGCATTTCAAGTATGAGCTGCTCTGAAATTTCTCATTTTCATCCGAATTGAAATCACATGCGCATCACAAGTGAGTGAATCACGTGACTTAGTTGTGACATCACATGTTCCTAGACAGATCCTGTAGAGAAGCATATAGTTCAGGTCTAATATCACGAATCGTGGGTGCGAAAGTTTCCACTGACACGAGATCCTCAAAGTTTATGTTTCCAAACACCAAGTCTTCAACGTCGTACTTTGCTCTAGCGATTAGCGAACCACTTGGACTAATGACGTGACTTCCTCCCCAGAATTGAAGACCATTCTCAAATCCAACAAGATTCGCACATGCCATGAAACATGTGTTCTCGATTGCTCTTGCTTTGGTCAGAGTTTCAAACGAAGTTCTCTTCACAGTTGGGGAAGCTGAGATGCAAACCAGCAGCTTCGCTCCCTTCAAACGAAGTATTCGCCCAACTTCAGGAAAGAATAGGTCGTAACAGATCATCATACCCAGCTTTCCAAAGTCGGTTTCAAAGATTGGAGTTTGATATCCGACTCTATAATATCTCTTCTCCTCGAAAACGCCATGGGTTGGCAAATAGAGCTTTCTGTATTTGCCAATGTAACCAGCTGGTCCTGTGAGAACAGCTGTATTGTACAATATTGTGTTTCCAGTTGAGCTTCTTTCCGGCATACCGTGTACTATGTAGACTTCCGCCTTCCTGGCAATTCTCTCGATTTCTCCAGTTGAAGTTCCTGGGATTTCTTCTGCCAGTTCATAAGAGAGGTCTCTAGTCGCATATCCTGTGACTGACATTTCAGGAAAGACAATCAATTCCGCGTCCTCCTTCGTGGCTCGCTTGACAAACTCTGTTATCCTCCTTATGTTGTATTTCTTGTTCCCGACGTGGCAAGGAAACTGAGCTAGAGCAATCTTCAAGTCTTTTATCATGATTCATCTCTCATCTCAGGTGTGCTGCTGAGTCTGAAGTCTTTGCCAATGGTTCGATATTGAAGCTTAGGGCCTAGTGGCATCTGTCTTTTGTGTTCCGTCTGCAGCCATCTCTGCTTGATTCCGCGGATTGTTTTAACCGGGAGATGAAGTTGACTGGCTATCGTCTCTTCGGAAATGAAGTGACTGAAACCGTAAAGAATCTGGTCAAGCGTTTCATACTTCAAACCAATCTCATCCTCTGCAGTTTGGCCAGGCCAAAGACCTGGGGTTGAGGGCTTCTCCACAATTGGTTTAGGCACTCCCAAATGCAAAGCAAGCTGGCGGACCTGGGTTTTGTAGAGGTCTATGATAGGTGCTATGTCTGAGGCAGCGTCTCCCCATTTAGTGAAATAGCCTAACATTGCTTCGCTCTTGTCACTGCTGCCTACGACGATTCGATTCTGGTGATTGGCATAGTAGTACAAAATCATCATTCGTGTTCTTGCCTTTAGGTTTCCTTGGCTGATTCTATCTGTGGTATCATAGTCTTGTATAGTACTGTACAGTTTGTCTAGGGCCTCTGTGATGTCGATGACTTTCAGTCGAAACAGGAACTTCTCCGCGAGGAGTCTTGAGTGTTGATGATCGAGTGTACACTGTGCTTCCTTTTCAGGCATATAGACTCCCAAGACTCTTTCTCCACCAATTGCGATTGAGCAGAGACTGGCGGTAGTTGCGCTATCTACTCCTCCTGACATCCCCATGACTACACCTTCCGCTTGGGTTCGATCCAAATAGCCTCTAATGAACTGTAAAATCCTCTGTTTTATCACTGACGGTGTGATTCGAAGTCTCCTTTCTATATTCAACTGAACATCCTCTAGCGATACCTTGTTCACCGCGTCTTTTTACACTGCCGCTTGCTACGGGGTAGAGCAACGAACCACTGAAACTACATTTTGGGGACATAAGAGTTTGACAGGCAAAACCTTTTAGACAAGAGCCGGTGTTCAACGTACCTAGTGCCGGGGTGGCAGAGCGGTAATGCGCCGGCCTCGAGATCTACAGTACATTCGGTGGGCCAGTGAGCCGGTGGGTCTTTGACCCTCAGCCTCAGGGGTTCAAATCCTCTCCCCGGCGCTCAGAGAAGAACCCTACAGCCAAAGAATGTTTGCCACCAAAATATTGATCGACCTTCGAAGTCTATTTCAGAAGCGCGACTTATTTTGAGGAACTCTTATAAGAATGGCGAAACCTAGCCTTTGAAATGAGATGACAGCTGGTACTGAATTTGCACGATGGTTCTGACAAACGCCCGGGTCTTTCTTTGCTAACAGTTGGAGCTATTGCCATCGTTGTAGTAGCTAGCATCCTTGGAAACATCTACACATACCAGCTCTTTTCCAAAGAAGTGAGGACCTTGGAGAACAAAGTATCTACACTTGAAACCAGAATCTCTGCATTGACAGAGGCTCTGGGAGACTACAATGAGACAAGCCTAGGCAATATCTCTCTCTCAGAGCTATATGCTGAAGTCAAAGACTCAGTTGTTCTAATTCGAGTGGAAACTACACACGGTTTCGTGGCTGGGTCAGGGTTTGTATACAACTATTCTGGACAGATGATCATAAACACGAACTACCACGTGATTGAAGGTGCCATGAGCATAGCGGTAACCTTCAGAACTGGTCATGCCTATTCAGCAGACGTCCTCGGGTCTGATCCCTATGTTGATTATGCAGTTCTGCAAGTAGACGCTCCTCCAGAAGAATTTCAACCGCTACTGATTAGCAGCTCTTCCTTGCTCAACGTAGGGGATTTCGTGATTGCCGTCGGTAACCCCTATGAGCTAGTTGGTTCCATGACCACTGGCATTGTCAGCCAGCTTGGAAGAGCCGTTCCTGAAGATTTGGCTGGTGGATACACGATTGCAGACGTAGTCCAGATCAGCGCACCTATAAACCCAGGGAATTCTGGTGGTCCTCTACTCAACGCGAAAGGACAAGTTGTTGGCATCACATTCGCCATAATCGAGAACTCTTATGGAGTCGGCTTCGCCATCCCATCGGACACAATTTTACGTGAGATTGCGTGGCTGGCTAGAGGGGACTCCTATCCTCACTCTTGGATAGGAGTAACAGGAACAGATATGACCTATGAATTAGCTCATGACATAGGCACACCTACAACATATGGCTGGCATATTGTGGAGGTGCTCTTCCCAAGTCCTGCTCACACCGCTGGTCTTAAAAGCGGAGACATAATCCTGGCAATCAATGAAACACAGATGATAAACGGTGATGACATATCAAGCTACCTCGAAAGATACACGTCACCAGGGCAAGTGATAACACTGAAATTAGAGAGAGCGTTAGTTGAGATAGCACTAACGTTGCAGCTTGGAACTCGCCCACCTCTCTAACGTCGGTACGTTTAATTTGCTCTGTGAGTCAATCATCAACTACGAATGGTCTTGCTGTAGCTGAGTTCTTCTGACAGGTTTGCGCTTCAGCTGAGTCCCACATGTAACACACTGTTTGGCAGTGAAGTCCGCAGGATACTTCCTATAGCAAGCTGGGCAGTAGATGCGCCAGCGAAATCGAAATCGAATACCGAAAGTCATCAACGGTACAAACGTTATCCCCAGTTGACTAGCTACATTTTGGATGGAGTAATCATCTGTGACAACTTCGCAGTCGAATCCAGCATCTTTAAATTGTAGAGCTAATGCCAAAACTTGCTTGTCTGCGTGGGAGAGACATAGTAGATCACCCGCTTGCTTGGATTGAATCTTGACTCTTTCCACGTAATTGAGTTTCGGGGTTCCGATTCTTACTCTACCGACCTCCAAGGCTGTCTTAAGACGCGTCCAGGGAAGTGATCCTGTGATAAGTTCCTTCTCGACTTCAGGAACTGAATATTGAATGGATTGGATTGAAAGAGGATCAAACCCCCCTATGAAAGCTGAGGAATCCAGAATAATCCTTCTGCTTCTCTCTTTGTGTTGGGACATCTCTGAGCTTCCGTTTTCACATGATGAGATTCTTCGATTTGTTCTGGCATGTAAAAATCTATTTATTTGACTTGTTAAACATTGCCTTAGATTGGACGGTATAGATCATGAGCAAACCTATTGATGTGGGAGGCTTACGTGTTGGGGGGTATGTGATCGTGGACAATGAGCCCTGTCGTGTAGCCAACTTGACAAAGTCCAAACCCGGAAAGCATGGAGCTGCAAAGGCAAGGATTGTGGCTGTGGGGGTTTTTGACGGTGGAAAGAGGACTTTTGTCAAGCCTGTAGACGCTCAGATTGAAGTTCCACTAATTGAGAAGAAGAATGGGCAAGTTCTAGCTCTCCTGCCCAACGCTGTCCAGATCATGGACTTGGAGAATTACGAGGTCTTTGAGGCAGCATTCCCAGACGATGAGGATCTTAAGAACAAGCTCAATTCCGGTGTCGAAGTAGAATACTGGAGGATACTTGGAAGGACTAAGATAATGCGCACCAAGGGCTGACCTCTTCTCTTATACCGGATCTCCTGTAGAAGTTTGAGACCTTGAAGAATCTAAAGCAGATGCGCCTCAGAAGTGGCATCACAGTAGCTGAAATAGTCAGGGAGATGGATGCTTGCGGAGTGTTAGGTGCTGGCAAAATAGGGAAAGCTGCAAGACTTGCAAGAGAGTTGTTTACAGACCCTAGCTACACTGTTTTTCTTTCTTTGGCTGGAGCGCTTGTTCCTGGTGGATTGAGGACCATAATCGCCGAACTTGTCGAGATGAAACATGTGGATGTCATCGTGACAACAGGTGCAAACATGGTTCACGACATGGTAGAGGCTTTAGGTTTCAAGCACAAAATCGGTAGCTTCAAGGCTGAAGATGCGCAGCTGAGAGATAGAAACATTGGAAGAATCGGAGATATCTTCATAGAACACCAAGTCTTCAAGAGACTCGAAAGCTGGATCCATAGTATCTTGGAAGAAATCCCTGACGCCAAACGGCAAAAGATCTCTCCATCCGACTTGCTCTTTGAAATCGGAAAAAGGATAGAAGACAAGCGCTCAATACTCGCAGCTGCCACGCGAGAGAAGGTTCCAGTAATCTGCCCTGGTTTGCCCGACTCAATTGCAGGATTTCAGCTATGGATGTACTCACAAGAAAAGAAGCTGATACTGGATCCTCTCGGTGACATATCCACGCTCCTTGAAAAGGTCTATGAAGCCCGAAAGTCCGGGGTCATCATCCTCGGTGGTGGATTGCCCAAACATTTCACACTTTTCGCAAACACTTTTCGAGATGGAGTCGATATTGCCGTTCAGATTACAACTGATAGACCCGAACCAGGAGGATTGAGTGGAGCTTCTCTGGAAGAAGCCATAAGCTGGAGTAAAGTCAAATCTGAAGATAGAGCTGTAACTGTGAACTGTGATGCAACAATCGCTTTTCCCCTCATTGTTGCTGCCGCTACAAATCCTATTTAAGCACGCGTCAAATCTATGGTTAGATGAACGATAATGGTTCTGGAGCGTCTCGGGTCGTCAATTTCAGGGGCCTTGAAGAAGATCTTCAAAGCCGCTGTGGTAGATGAAGCCACAGTGAAGGAACTTGTCCGAGACATCCAACGAGCACTTCTGCAAGCAGATGTGAATGTAAACTTGGTCCTCGACATATCCAATCGGATTGAGGACCGTGCACTAAAACAGGATCTTCCTCCAGGTATTTCAAGAAAGGAACACGTAGTTAAAGTAGTATATGAGGAAATTACCCGGTTTCTAGGGGAGAAGCCCGTTGCGCTAAAGGTGGAACCCGGGAAACGCCGTGTTGTTATGCTTGTTGGGATTCAAGGATCAGGAAAGACTACAGCGTCTGCGAAACTGGCCCGGTACTTTCAGAAGAGGGGTTTAAAACCTGCACTAATATGTGTAGACACGTTCAGACCCGGAGCATTTGACCAACTACAGCAGCTTGCAAACAACATCGGTGTGCCTGTATACGGGGATGCAAAATCCAGAAATGCAATCAAACTTGGACAGCAAGGACTAAAGGAGTTTCAGAAGACAGATATTGTGATAATCGACACATCGGGACGACACAAAGAAGAGAAAAGTTTGATCGAGGAAATGAAACAGCTAGAGAGAGCTCTGAAACCTGATGAAGTCATGCTGGTCATCGACGGGACGATAGGGCAGCAAGCAGCTCTGCAGGCAAAAGCATTCCACGAAGTCACCCCCATAGGCTCAATCTTGGTATCGAAGCTAGATGGCTCGGCACGTGGCGGTGGAGCCCTGTCAGCGGTTGCTGCAATCGGGTCTCCCATAAAGTTTGTCGGTGTTGGCGAGAAAATTGGAGACATCGAAGCCTTTGTGCCTTCACGTTTTGTAGGGCGATTACTAGGTATGGGTGACTTGGAAAGTCTCATCGAAAAAGTTCGAGAGGCTGAAGTGAAGATACCGCAGAAGAAAGCAAAGAAGATACTGAGTGGAAAGTTTACACTAACTGATATGTATGAGCAATTTGAAGCAATGAAAAGCATGGGGCCATTCAAACGTTTAATGCAAATGCTACCCGGAATGTCTTATAATGTTCCGGATGAGATGATTGACGTGGCTCAAGACCGACTGGAAAAGTGGAGAGTCATTATTCAGTCAATGACTTTGAAGGAGCGGGAGAACCCGAAAATCCTTTCCTCATCGAGAATCCGGCGAGTTGCGAGAGGGTCAGGTTCCGCAGATAAAGAGGTAAAAGAGCTTGTCCAACAATACAATATGATGAGAAGAATGATGAAACAGCTGAGAAGGAAGAAACTTCCTTTTCTCAGCGGAAAGAGACTCCCGAGGAATTTCAAGTAGGCTCTAGGAATCATGGATATTCTGAGAAAGTCTTTTCAAATGCTTATCGAACACCCGCTCTGTAATCATTGTCTAGGCAGACAATTTGCTATGCTCGGATATGACATTGAGAACAAAAGACGGGGCGAAGCTATCAAAGTGATGCTTTGCCTAATGGGCCACCAGCTTCTATTTGACAAGAATGAGGACGGACCATTGATTTTACAAGCAGTCGGATCCCACGGGGCATTCGAAATGGCTGCCAGAGTTTTGGAAAGATATAACCTATCACCAGAAGCAGGCCAATCATGCTCCCTCTGCAAAGGTTCCTTTGAAGAGATCGAGACACTTGCTCAGGAAGTCCAGAAGAACCTGCGGGATCTCGAATACGAAACTTTCCTCGTTGGAGTAGAGTTGCCACTTGACGTTGCGGAACGAGAAGATGAATTCAAAGCTCGCTTCAGTGTCACTCACGGAGAAAGCATGAAGAATCAGTTTAGCCGCGATATCGGAAAACACCTCTGTCAAACTACAGGACGGCAAGTTGATTTCACTAAACCTGAAGTAGTCGCAATAGTGAATCCTTTCTCCAAACGTGTTAGACTTCAAATAAACCCCCTTTTTGTCTGTGGCAGATACAAGAAGCTTGTACGTGGAATCCCTCAATCGCGATGGTTGTGCGGAAACTGCGCTGGAGAGGGTTGCGACAAGTGCGGTGGGAGTGGCAGAATGTACCAGGACTCGATTGAGGAGTTGATAGGAATCCCCATAATGGATGTGACAGAAGGAACCGAAATCGCTCTTCACGGAGCTGGAAGAGAAGATGTAGACGCCCTCATGCTCGGGTCAGGGCGTCCATTCGTCCTAGAAATAAAAGAACCCAAGAGACGAATCGTAGACCTAAAACAACTTGCGCAGAGAATAAATGAACAGGCAGAAGGAAAGATCGAGGTTCAGAAACTGAAGTTTGCGGACAAAGACGTTGTCAGAAGATACAAGAAAGCCGAAGCAGCTGAGAAAATCTACCGCACAATAGTCGAGTTCGGACGCAATGTTTCTGACGAGGAACTTCAGAAGGTGGAAATTGCTCTCTCCAATTCCAGGATCAGTCAGCAGACACCAACACGTGTTTTGCATCGGCGCGCCAATCTGATGCGAGAAAAGTACATATATGAGGCGAAGACAAAAAGGTTGTCACAAAACCGCGCTGAGATAAAAATCCATTGTCAGGGGGGTCTCTACATAAAAGAACTGGTTACCGGAGACAAGGGTAGAACCAAGACTAGTGTAGCGAGTATTCTAGGCGTCGAAGCTACACCTCTCCAACTGGATGTGTTGCGCGTGATTACAGGAGAGCAGAAATGAAATCCAAAGGTTATCGAAGAAAAAGCCGTTCCTTACTACGGAAAAAGGCGAGAGAAAAAGGACAATCGGGACTAAGCAGAATACTTAGAACATACCAGCCAGGTGATCGAGTTGTTGTGAAGCTAGACCCAAGCGTCCACAAAGGAATGCCTCATCGTCGCTTTCATGGAAAAATCGGGATTGTGGAAAACACTAGAGGGCAAGCATATGTGGTGAACGTCACTCAAGGTGACGCAGTCAAGGACATAATAGTTAGACCCGAGCATCTGCAACCCTTCCACGCATCGTAAATGGAGATTGAAGGATGCCCAGAAGAGCAGTAAGGGAGAAAATACTCACGATTCCGGAAGTCAAGAAGATTCTTGAAGGAGTTGGAGAAGAGAATCTTGATCAGTTTCAACGACGGGCTTTCGACTACGCATCGAAATTCTCCAAAGTAGAAGTGAAACCTGCCAGAAACATCGTAAGAGACCTGGTTAAAAGGCATGGTGTTGAAGAGGAAGAAGCCGTGCAAATCGTGAACTGCATGCCTGAAAGCATTGAGGAGATACGCGGGTTCCTCGCTGGGGGTCGAAAGATTGTGGAAACTAAGAAGTTGGAAGACATTCTAGCGTTTCTAGATGGTTTTAGAGAAAAGAAATAGAAGTACGAAACAAGGGAAAGTTATTTCAATCAAGTGGCAAGAGGAGAGAGTATGGAGAAGAGATACGAAGAGGAAGCATTGGTACTTGACTTCCTTCCTCATGGCCGCGTTGGAATCAGACCCGGTTATCGAGCGGGAGCAGTTGTCCAGTTAGTAGGTAGTGCCTTTTTCACCCTTCTCGAAGCTATCGCCAAAGAGGGAGCAGCACTCAAACCATACGACAAGGTTTACGTTGGGAAAGAGAAACGGCAGAAGATTACGTATATAACTGGACGAATAAGCTTTGAAGAGCTCACCGCAAATGCTAAGATGGAGCTCCCAAATGCTATTGAGAGGATCGTGCTAAACCGTGAACGTTGGTTCATCAACTTCTTTAATACTGCACAAGCTGTGACTCCTCGAATGCATGCTATGGAGCTAATTCCTGGAATAGGGAAAAAATACATGTGGCAAATCATAAATGAGCGTGAGCGGAAATCTTTCTCCAACTTTGGCGACCTGCAACAACGTACTAGCATACCTGATCCGGCCAAACTGGTAACCAAGCGAATAGTGGAGGAGCTGTCCGGAGAGAACAAATATCGACTCTTTACTCGAGCACCCTAGTTGACCTGAATGAGCCTTCTGCAACGGGCGAAGTATCTTCTTCGTGTTCACAGCGTTTCTCCGAAAAGGCGTTTTGGTCAAAATTTCATGATTGATGATCATTACTTGCGGCTTTTGAGTTCCTATGCCGAATTGAAGGCCTCAGATATTGTTCTGGAGATTGGGGCTGGCCTCGGCTTTCTGACTCAATTGCTTGCCCGGAAAGCAAGTAAAGTAATCGCGGTGGAATCCGATCCTCGATTAATAAGGGTCCTGCAGGATGAACTCGCCGAATTCCACAATGTAGATCTCGTGGAAGGAGACATTCTTCAAGTGACCGCACCACCCTTCAATAAGGTAGTTGCCAACCCACCGTTCTCAATTTCCTCACCAATCCTTTTCTGGCTGCTCAAGAAAACCTTTGACAGGACAGTTCTGACTCTGCAAAAAGAGTATGCTATTCGGCTGAATGCCGCAGTCGGAAGCAGGGAATACAGCCGCCTCACCGTTTCTGTGTATCGACATGCAAATGCTGAGCTTCTGGACATCGTTCCGAAGGAGGCATTCTACCCCTCGCCACAGATTGACGTTCAAATAGTTCGGCTAGTTCCACACAAAGAGCCCCCATTCGAAATCAAAGATGAGGAAATCTTCGACAATACAGTGCGGGTGCTGTTCACCCAGCGCAACAGAAAGGTTCGAACAGTGGTGAAGCGGTTCTTTCATAGGCGTATTTCAGGAGATATCGATGAAGCTGGGGGACAACTCTCTACTTCTCTTCTTGCTAGGCGGGTAAGGGAATTGACTCCTCAGGACTTTGAGATGTTGGCCAATGAACTTTCTCGATAAGCGTGTCTTCTATGGGGAACGTGTCTTCACTGTGCAGAAGGAAGTGTATGAACCTGCTGAAGATACATTTCTTCTGGCAGGAAATCTGTCAGTGAGGATTGGTGAGAGGGTGCTGGACATGGGCGCAGGCTGCGGGATCTTAGGAATATTGGCTGCTGAAAGGGCGAGTGAAGTGGTTGCTGTGGATATCAATCCTCACGCTGTGATGTCAACTAAGAAGAACGCTGAAATCAATGGGGTTGCTGCGAAGATCACTGTGATATTGGGGGATCTCTTCCTGCCGATTGCTGAAAAGGAGAGATTTGATGTGATCGTCTTCAATGCGCCCTATCTTCCCGTTGACCTTGATGATGGCGAAGGCTGGAGTGAACGAGCATGGTGTGGTGGTGAAGACGGCAGAGCTGTAATCGACAGATTCATTATTCAAGCTATGAAATATGTGAACGAAAGAGGGCGGATTCTGATGCTGCAATCTACCCTTTCCGATGTGAAAAGGACACTCGAAGCTTTTTCAGAGCAAGAGTTTCATGCAACAATCGTTGATGAAATGAAGTTGGACTTTGAAAGAATCGTTGTGATCAAAGCTGGACAGAAACCTTCAAACTCCTCTAAAGCTTAGTGCTTCAAGGGAATGTTGTAGTGTTCACTCAAAGTGCTTGCACAGCGATTCTATTCTTCATATATTTCAGCGCACTTTTCACAGCAGAATGTGTATTCTTCTCCGTTGCGGGTTCTCTTGTGAATCGCAAATTCACACTTGTCTTCGATCTTCGCGTTGCAGTGCTTGCACTTTATGAATTTCGTCACTTCTCTGCTCCCTCTTGCTTTTTCCGATAATCTTTAATGGCTTCGTGCAAAGCATCTGCTGCTAGGTTTGAACAGTGCATCTTGACAGGAGGAAGGCCCCCGAGGCTTTCGGCAACGTCTCGTCGAGTAATCTTAAGGGCATCATCCAAGCTCTTCCCTTTCGCCAATTCAGTGATCATGCTACTGGTTGCCACAGCTGCGCCGCAGCCGAAGGTTTTGAACTTCACGTCCGTGAGGTGATTATCCTTCACTTTTATGTAGATGCTCATCATGTCTCCACACACGGGATTCCCAACAGTTCCCACTCCATCCGCGTCTGGGATCTCACCCACATTCTTCGGGTTTCTGAAATGCTCCATGACCTTTTCGCTATACACTTTCCCTCAGCTCTTTGGGTGTCAAAGGTGACATAGCGCGCAGCCTTTTAACTATATCGGGCAACAGTTGGGTTACGTATTCCACATCTTCTTCAGTGTTGTTCTTTCCTAACGTGAAGAGCAAGGAACCATGCGCTTCCTCGTGTTTCAGGCCTAGGGCCCTCAACACGTGGGACGGCTCCAACGTTTTGGCAGTACAAGCAGAGCCAGAGGATGCTGCAACTCCTGCCATATCCAGGTTGAGCAGCATAGACTCGCCTTCGATGAAACTGAATCGGAGCGCGACATTGTTAGGCAGACGCCTTGAGGCGTGCCCGTTCAGAAAAGAGTAGGGAATGCTCTTCAAGACGCTGCTGATAAAACGATCTCGTAGTTTGCTCAGCCTTTTGCTTTCCATATTCATCTCTTGTTTTGCGAGTTCTGCTGCTTTCCCAAAACCCACGATGCCGGGCATGTTCTCAGTGCCTGATCTTAGGCCTCGCTCCTGTCCTCCACCAAATATGAGCGGCTCAATCCGAGTTCCTCCTTTGATGTAAAGCCCTCCCACTCCCTTTGGACCATACATATCGTTTGAGGACATTGTGAGCAGGTCAATGTTCAGGTCTTGAACATTGACGTCAAGCTGGCCCATTGCAGCTGTAGCATCTACGTGCAAATAGGCCTTGTGGCTATGCACAACCTCACTTATCTCTTGCAACGGCTCAACTGTGCCAATCTCACCACTTGCACAGGTAACTGACAGGAGTAGGGTCTCATCACTTATTTCATCCTTGAGAGTTTCAAGGTTTACTAGTCCCTTTCCATCAACCGGTAAGAAGGATACTGGAAAGCCTTGTCTAGTCAAGTACTTACACACGTTGATGATTGACATGTGTTCAATACTTGTAGTAATTATGTGCTTTGAACTGTTCTTACTTCTCGCTGCGACTCCTCGAATCGCCAAATTGTTGCTTTCGGTGGCACCAGAAGTGAAGAAGACTTCTTCCTTTTTCTCAGCCTTTATCAATTCAGCGATCTTCATTCGCGACTCCTCAAGTGCCTTCTTTGCATCTTGAGCAAAAGAATGCAGAGAAGACGGATTACCATAAACCTCATCCTGGTAGAGTTTCATGGCCTCAAGTACTCGGGAATCCACAGGTCTGCCAGCGGTGTGATCCATGTACACTTTTCTCAATTCCACACACTCACTTCTCTTTACGAATCAAGAAATACAGCTTGTCTCCGTCTTTCTTCATCTTCAAGATCTTGTGCCCCAAACGCTGGGTCAGGCTTTGTATGTCTCTCTCTGCCGCTGGATCGTCAGCCCAGATTTCGAGAGTTTCACCGATATTCATTTTATCCAGTTCCACTCGGGTTCTGAAGACAGGTTCTGGACAGAAAAGTCCCAGGCAATCTAGTGTCCTGTTTGCATTGGACTTGTTGGTCAATGTTCTTCCCAAAAGCTCTTTGCTGAGGATTCTGAAAAGGTTTACTCTGAATCTTGGTGCGATCTGGAACCTTGCATTCTTCTTTTGATCCTGTCCCAAAGCAAACCTGCTCCGATTACGATGAGTGGATATGCGACAATCCATGTCATTGAGTACAAGCCTCCATAGTAGTCATGAAAGAGCATGGCTGCTTGATGCGCGGCTTCTCTGCCTTGACTTAGGGTGTTCGCATAGGTTAGGTAGATTGAGGCTATTCTGAGGATATTTACCCCATAGGTGATCACTGCACCAGCAATGAAGTACAGCACTCTCTGGATGAGTGGGATTGTTAATCTTTTAAAAAATATCAACATGACACAAGTGTAAATCAGTAGGCTTTGCACTCCGGCACATGGCCATCCGACTCCGTATTGAGTTATGAGGTTTCCTGAGGGGTCATAGAGCGCAAGCACTGGTGTGCCCAAACTCTGACCCACAAAGGCAGTTTGATACCCCAGAACATTCAGAAACCCTGCAGCTAAAGAGGCTGTGAAGGGAACGAATGCTTGAAAGGGAGTGAAGTACCCATACGGATAAAGAGTGTCCATCATGTAAACTGTACCGACAGCTCCTATGAAAAGAAACGATATGGAGAAGTTCTTCAAGCCTGCTTTTCCATAGGCAACCACAACAATGGCGGCGAAAAACAGGGCGAAAACCAAGTACTCTAAAGAGAGATTCCAGCTCCAATAGATCCAGCTAGGTTGCTGTATTGGCGCCAGTGGGAGTGCGAAAGAATCAGCCAAACTCGCCAGGCCTACGTCCGCCCCCAGAAAGTTTATGGCGACAACGTACACGGTTGGAAGGCAGGCAGTTACACCAAGAGCCAGAGTTCTCAAGGATTTCCACCTGAGATCATCTTGCCTAGGCTTCTCAGCAAGAATTAGCTCTAGACATATCAACCAGAGGAAGAAGAGATAGAAAGTTCTGCCTTTCCACGTCGAGTTGAAGGACTGTGGATCAAGTCCGAAAAGTATGATAAAAGGAACCGCAAAGCTGAGAATCACCACAAGGATTACAAGGTAGAACTTCTGTTCTCTCAAGAGAGCTTGGAACGCCCTCGCGGTCTCTGTCATCCAATGCCAATACTCTTTCAATGCGTGTTCGCTCCGCAGCTTGTTAAACCATCAACATGGAACAAACTACAAAAAGGTTCTTCCACACGGTTCAATGCCAACACATGCTATGGTTCGAGGAGAATCGCGGACCTAGGGTGTTGTGGTGTCACTTGGTGTCTATCTCCACGGCAACACCATGCTCTACCAGAACTCTCGCGTTATCAACTGGCAGTGTTGCCACATCTTCCACTGAGAAGGGCCCATAAACCTTCAAGTCGGCTCCAGCAATTGCCGGGGTTTGCTTCAGAAACCTCAGCATAACTCGAGTTGGATGCCTATGATCATCAACCCTCGAAACCTTTCCCTGTAAAGCTTCTTTCAGGAAATGCTGGAAATTCGCCACTGAATTCATCAATCCCATAAGTGTCATCTGCTCCTCCGGAGCCAGGAGATCCTTTCCCACTGGTTTCAGAGCAACTTCTTTGACAACTTTCTCAAAACGGAGCTCAAGCAGTTCCTCCACCAACCTCTTCGCATTCGATAATTCTTTGGAGGTTAATTTCGCCTTGGATGAACTCTGATCTAGCATTCGCCCTTCTTGCCTAATGCGGCCTACATACTGAATGATCTTCGAGTAGAAATCCTTTGGAAGTCTTTGCAATTCTGCGTTCTCCTTCTCCTTCATCCAAGCTGCGTAGAGTTCATCATACACTGTCTTTCACGACCTTTGCCGCATTCTTGCATAGGAGAAACAAAGCTACTGCGGTGGGCAACTCCACTTGTGAATCATCTTTGTACGGTCCGTAAGACGTATCTCCTAAGCGAAATCTGGGGGCTTCCACAACATCAACAACCAGTGATCCCGTCTTAAAAGCTACCGCTTCTTTCAAAGGGTCAAACTCATCAAGACCGCCGAGAGGAACCTCAACTTTCATCAAAGCGGTCTTCCCGTGCAAGCTTCCGTTCAAGCGAATCAAACGATGAATATCAGTCGTAACTACAGTATCAATTCCAGATGACTGCTGAGAGACTACAAAATCGATGATCTCTTCCCAGCTCTTGCCACTGTCTGTAACATTGATCCATTTGCTTTCACCCGAAGTCTGGAGAATCTCTTTGGTCTCTCGCAGCTTCTTCAGAGCAGGCTTGCTCAAACCCAAACTGTCCAATTCGCTAGGAGTGGATGCGGTCACCAACTTATGTATGCCAAAGCCAATTCGTCTCTTCCACCCTCCTCCCTCTACATCAGATGCTAACGGAATTCTGTGGTTGTCAACTATCCTGTGTAATCTCGCCTTCAAACCTAATCCGATGATGTAATCTACGATTTCTTTCCTAGCCATGGAATCAAGCTTATGAACGCCTTTGTCATCAACATGGACATGGTAGCCTCTGTGCCCACTGAAGTAGACTCTCACTGAGTCTTGAGAGAAGCCGAAGTCCTCCAATAACATACTTGTAAGCTTGAGCGTCTCCCTTTTCGCAGACTCAATACACTTGTCACAGGCCCACGTTTTAGAGTCGAATCTCGCTCCTCCGCATTCGGGGCACATTTCAGGACTGGGCCCTCTGCCTGCAACTCCGCAGTTGCGACAGAGCCAACGGTCGTGGACTTTTTGGCAAGCTGTAGGAATGTGATCAGAGTCAATGTCGAAGACTAAATCTGCGCCCAACCAGCCTTTCTCCGCCATCGGCTGTTCAGGATCCTCGAAATATGCGCTGGAATGGTAGATGTCAGATGGAACTGTAGTGCGAATAAACTCTGCAAGAGNNTCCTATGTCTCAGCATCGTTCTTTCTTTGAACAATAGAAAACCAAATTCTCGGCTCTTCAGTTCACGGGGTAAACTAGACCCCAACTGTCTTTCTTGATAGAATTCAGCGAATTTTTCGGGAATTGTGTGCACTCGGGCTATCATCTGCTGGGCAAGACTCGCTATAGTGCTTGTGGTCACTCAGTTTAGGAGAAACTGCCTATTAAATCAGGATGCGTTTGAATTATACAGGAGCTTGAGACTTCATAAGAATTGTGTCTGATGGATACAAGCTGTAATGGAGGACAGTCGCAGCAGAGGGTTTTGCAGCTGCAAAGACAGTAGAGTGTAAAAGCATCCAAAGAATCCTCTGACAAGGGAGAGTCTCCAATACTCCAGATACATTACTTCTCCGTTCGCACCATCCCGACAGCAGTGCTGACTCCCACTAAAAGTTATATGTGAGTGGCTATATTTGGACTCAAGCGATGGTGTAAGCGTTCGTGACTCGAATTCTAGTTACGGGTGCAGGAGGGTTCATCGGTAGTCATCTAGCAAGGGAGTTGCATCGTCAGGGCAATTTCATCAGGATTGCCGATCTAAAATTCGACGAATACATTCGAGGCAAGTACTATGATGAAAAGATGATTCTTGATTTGCGGGTCTTTGACAATTGTTTGGCCGCTGCTAAAGGAATGGACCTTGTCTATAATCTGGCCGCGAATATGGGGGGTATTGGATTCATTACAAGGGTTGGCGCTGAAGTCATGCATGACAATGTTCTGATAAATACACACATGTTGGAGGCCTCACGGGAGAGTGAAGTGAAGCGATATTTGTTCAGTTCGTCCGCTTGTGTCTACCCAACTTACATGCAAATGGAAACGAATGTGAAGGGTCTAGAAGAACAGGATGCTTATCCTGCTGATCCAGACAACTTCTACGGCTGGGAGAAACTTTTCACTGAGAAAATGTGCGAAGCATACCAGAGAGACTACGGTATGGAAATTCGAATGGTGAGATATCACAACATCTATGGTCCAGAGGGAACTTATGAGGGTGGACGAGAGAAGTCTCCAGCCGCTCTCTGTCGAAAAGTGGCTCAAGCCGAGAACCATGGAACTATTTCCATATGGGGAGATGGAAAGCAAACGCGCAGCTACTGCTATGTTGATGACTGCGACCTAGGCACAATCATGGTGATGCTATCGGAATCCAAGAAGCCAATAAACATTGGATCAGAGGAATTGGTGAGCATAGATCAGCTGGCTGACATGATAATCCAGATTTCAGGAAAGGACATTACAAAGACTTATGACCTATCGGCGCCTCAAGGAGTGAGAGGACGAAATGCAGACATCTCCCTTGCCAGAAAGATTCTCGGTTGGGAACCTCACATCTCTCTTGAGGATGGATTGACCAGAACATACAATTGGATAGAAGAGGAGTGCAAGATTGCTCGGAAAACCTCCCATGCTCAAACTCTAATGCGCTAGATAGTCTGTCTTGATTGCTTCGTGTGCGCTGCTGGTTATTTCTGCGCGACAACTAGCTTGGAATTATCATTCTGGGGCGTCACTCGAAGAGATTAGATCTCACGCATCTTTCGATGTTTCATCCTTGAGCTAAGCTTGATTGTTTTCATGACTCCACTCTTGGACAAGAAGAAGAACAGATTCTCAAGGACATACAGGTAATGCTTGTTGAAGCCGAGGAATCCCATTTTCTCCATTCTTCTAGCTGAAATATATATGTAAGCAGATGGGAAAAAAGCAACGTTGCCCATGTCGAGGAGCTTCCTGCCTATTATTCCGTCGGCATTAACGTCATTGACTTCAAAGCCTCCAATTTTGTCAAAGATTTCCTTCCTGATAACCAGAAAGTTGGTGCTCGTCGAAAACCTCTTGACAGGTCTTGGAAGCTTCGCAAAGCCAAATCTTATGACGTTGTAGATCAGGTATTCGAGTTTCCCGAGGAGAGGTGCGTCCATTGGATATCCTGGACCCGTAAGCGCTATCAACCGCGGTTTCTTGTCAAACTTTCTAACAACGTTCAGGAGCAATTCATCAGAGAGAATTGTGTCTGCACAAGTGAACAATAGCAGTTTCCCTGTGGCCAATCTAGCCCCGAAGTTCCGCGAAGAAAACTCAGAGAGTCCAGGTTCGATAGCAACTGCTGCCTTGTATTGGTGAGCAATTGCAGCAGTTCCGTCAGTACTTCCACCATCTATTACGAATGCTTCACAATTTATCTGCCGCTGCCTCTTGATGGAATCTAGAAGTAGCGCAAGGTGTTTCTCCTCATTTAGCGTTGGAATTATTATTGAAACTGTCGGATTATCTCTAGCTTGCAGTTTGCTCAACTCTCTCAACTATCTTTCTCATGAAAACTGACCTATCAAATCTTTGGGCTCTGTTCAGAGCTCTTTTGGCGATTTCTCTTCTTACTCTTTCTTCAGTAATTAGCGTATCGATAGTACTTGCTGCGGCTTCAATTGAACTATATGCGAATCCGTATCTGTCTTGTTGTGCGTCCAGGATGTCAATCCATGGTCCCCCGGAGCGGTGGACTACTGGAACACAACCGGATGCCATTGCCTCAACCACGGAGATTCCAAAGTGATCACACGGCATTACGTGGAGGTAAACCTTTGCCCTTGAGAGTGTCTGCAGGAACTCATCTCTGGGTACGTTGGTTTGTAGCTTAACTCGATCTTCAACATTTAGCTTCTTCACAAGCTCCTTCAATCTTCTTAAAGTAACTAGGGAGTAATCGTCTGCTTTGCCCATTATAATAAAGTCGGCGGACTTGCTTTGCTTCGCAATATGGGGAATTTGCTCAAGGTGTCTCTTTGGAGTATAGCTTGATATAGTCAGAACAACATTGCTTCTTTCCGTTCTTCCAGAGCAGTGCGAAGCAAGGTTCTTCACGTCAACTGGTGGATAGATAACCAAAGGTTTGCGATTCATGTGTTTCTCTATAATGTTCTGCATGAACTTGGAATTCGTCAACAACTCTCTTGAAGGTATTCTGTTCAGACAAGACAATACTGCTCCATACACAGGAGCAGCAGCATGCCATGTTGAGTTGTTTGTGAAGGCAGGAACTTGGGAGATCTGATGAGCCCATCGCAGTGGGAAATGAATATAGGTTATATCTGCAACGGAATTGACAACGTCCCCAAAGGTATTTATTGTGACATTGTGCCTTTTTCTTGACTTGCTCAACAGAAGCTGGAAGACTTGTGCAACAAAATACGGGAAGGCGATTGACAAGCTTGATAATTTTCGCGAAAGCCTCCGTGCAGTCAGATAGCTCTCAACGTCTGGTTTCGTGACACGTCCGAAATTGTGTGCAAGAAGATTCCAATCGGTTTTCTCAGTCGTTACTAAAGTGACCTTGTGCCCCCTTATCTTAAGAGCTTCAATTGTAGTTAGACAAAGTTTCTCAGCCCCACCGGGAATGTTCAGACTGTGGTGAATGACTCCGACTTTCATCCTAGTCTCTGCCACCTTTGTTTCCTCTAATGAAGATAGACGCACAGTTCCCGGAGAACAACGCAAAAAACACCTTCACTGAGAGTTGATCTGCTTCACGTCAATGAAATCCAGATATATATCAGCGTGACCAGAAATGTTGCTTGCTCTGACCTCGAAATCCACAATAGGTCTGTTCAGGCTAATGTTGATTGTCCGATTTTCCCAAATGGGACTGCTTGAGAAGTCGCTATCAAGAAACGTCTTCGAAATGAGTATATCCTGTCCCCCACTCGAGCATAATTCCAAAGTGAATATTTCGGTGAAAGAGACTTCTGTCGCATCTACTTTTAGTCTTAACGTTATACTGTAGTTCCCTGGGGGCAATAGACAACGTGGACCAAACCAAAAGAGTGGTGAGGGTCCGGATTCACCGTTAATATACATGACTGTCTCACTCTTCGAGCTGGGGTCTTCTATTCTCTCCCCGCTATATAGGTAGAGATTGTTGTGCCAATATGTGGCCATATAGGGTGAGAGAACTCTTGCTTTTTCTAGATAGTTCCTTTTGAAAAGCACTATTCCATTATCAGATACGAAAACTTGGAACTTCTGGCTTTCTTCTATCAAGGGAAATACAAGCTCGCTTGAGAAGGGATCTGATTGAAAATCAACAAGGATATACTCTACTTTCTGGATAATTTCTCTTGCGAAATCCTTGAATTCATGAGCTTTCATAGCCCATATCTGATGAATTACTGGTATTGCGTAGGCATCAATTCTACTCGATACATGAGGAAAGATGTTGCTCTGAGTCAGGATGGAAGCGTTGCTTGGTACGTATTCCAATACGGTCTGTAAATGACTTTCATGCTCAGATGGAGGTCTGAAACCGTAGCTAGGATATACGATATTCACAACGGGGCTTATCGGAGACACGAGCAAGAAAGCTGTCAGACCAATCACAAGGATAATTTTCAGATCCTTTTTCAAGACCGGCAAGTCCGTCTTTCCCTTCAAGGCGAAAACAGCCGCAACAAAAACGAAAGCTATAACATACGCTGGATACTGATTGTAAATCGTATAGTAGGCAACATAGTTTGAGAATAGAGCAAGAACAAACCATGGAAGAGTCGGTAGAAGATGCTTCATGGCTGAGAATGACTTGAACGCAAGAGGACCAAAAAGTATAAGCAGGTAGCCAGACTTCGCAAGGAAGTCGTAACTGATTGCTGCTATTGCTCTGGAAGGGAATAAGAAGATAGCAAAGGGGATTAATAGTGGACTCTGAACTCCTAGAACACTCCAGTTTGCCGCTGCGTTGAACTCGTAAACGAAATCTGGGTTAATTGGGAAAAAGCTGTCACGTACCCAGAAAGTCATAATATACCACAAAAAGCCTAATCCTGCAGTGATGACTGGGATAACTAGGCTGAAGTTCTTCAAATCTTTGTTTCTCAGAATACGCACAATTTCATCTCTTTTTCGTGCGAGGCCATAGACTCCAATAAATAGGACAATCAAGGATGCGTGTTCTTCAACCATTAGTGATAAAAAGATGAACAAGAAGTAGGTTTTCCAACTCCGTCTCTCGTAAAAGTAGATTGTTGAAAGAAAGAAGAGAGGCAGGAAGGCTTGTACGTGAAAGTCAAACCAATTTATTCCTTGGAGTGGAGGATAAATTAGATAGACAAATACAAGAACAATAGCAGCCAATCTGAACCGCAAAGCATGAACAGATAGCTTGTAAAGAGGCACGGCTCCCAAGGCTAGTACAAAGGATTGCATAACAAGAAGAGTGTGAGACGCAGGAAAGATCGCATAGAATGGCAAAACAAGAAAGAGAATCGGGCTGAAATGCACTCCAAAGAAACTTCCTGAAGGGTTGACTAGCAGTTCTGGCGTATAGTAGAAGAACTTTCCATTATTCACGGTCGTCGAAAATGCCTGATTGAAAATTCCAAGATCCCATGCATATGTTCTGAAGCTCAAGTCTTTGAGAATGGTGAAATATGAAAAGACAAGAGTGTAGAGACCAATGACGGCCCCCAAGAGAAGTATGCTGACTTCCACATCAAACACTCTTTTTCTCAAGCAGCTTTCCATAGTTTTCACGTTGAAGGTCTTCAAGAAACTTGAAACATCGATCATGTTCTTTGTCTCCTCTTGTAGAACCAATCTGCATCAATCAGTATGGGGGTCCCTTTTTAAGCGAATTTCTCTCTTATGATGTACGATAGGAAACTCTTGAACTCTGCCTTTGTCAGTTTGGATTTTCCTTTCTTTCTGCTCTTAAAAACTATAGGAATCTCTTCGACCCTAAAACGTCCAATCCATGCTTGCTTGACCGTTTCAATCTGTATCTCATATGTTTGACTATGAAGATGTCTAATTACATTCTCAATGTAGTTTCTTGAGTAGCATCTATAACCACTTGTACAGTCACGAATCTGCATTGCAACCATTGTGGAAGCTAGAAGGTTTGCCACGCGGCTGATCAATCTGCGCACACTTGGCCATCCAATAATCCTACTGTCCTTCATGTACCTACTGCCAATAACTAGATCATGACCGCGTTTTCCTGAGTCAAGTAGTCTTGGCAAGGACTGTGGATTGTGAGAGTAATCTGCATCCATTGTTATAATGTAATCAGGCGGGTTTCTTAGAGACAGAACCAGATTGAATCCATCAGTGATGGCCGTTCCCAGACCGAGTTTGCTAGGCCTCTTGAAACATAAAATGCTGTCGTACTCTGTCTGCAATGATTCGACAATGCTTGCGGTTCCGTCATCACTGGAGTCGTCGACTACTACGATCAGAGAATCCTGAATCAGACCCTTGATTTCTCTTATGAGGTTTCCGATGTTACCTGCTTCGCAGTAGGTCGGAAGTATAATCGCTACAGAAGGTTTCTCGTTGATGATCCCCTCTATTGAATCAGAAGAGCTTGAAAGCTGGTTTGATTCGCTGTGAACTGCTACTTGGCTCATCTCCATCACCCTTCTCTGTGAAACGCGCTTGAGGAATCGTGCTCCGTAACGACAAGTGCTGATATACTCGGTTGGTTTATAATAGTTGCGTAGGGAAGGCCAATCAGATCTACGTCCTGTCTTCGTCCGCTGCATCTCTGGTCCTGAGTTTTCTCTTGTAGCAAGTCAATGGGTACCAGGCTCTCTGACACGCTTCTTCTGGATTGATGCAAACGCCATGGGTGCGAAGTGTGGAGCATTTTGGGGGTCTGTACTTTGTCCTTGAGCCTCTTTCTCCTGCGATGTGCTCCACTTGGTATCTTGCTAGGCGCTCATTGAAGTCGGAGAAGGTTCGAAAGAGATCTAGGATCTTCTCTGTTGGCATTCCAATGTTGACGAGAAAGGTGGTTAGTGTGAAGCGTCCTATATGGGAGAGATGGTGTCCTGCGAATGCGGACTTGTAGAGCGCATCAATACAAGGTGGAAAAGCCTCGATATCCACGGTCGTCGGTAGTTCTTCGTGATCCATAGTTCCTCTCTGTGAGATGAACAGGTTTTTGAGTCGGTCCACCGTGGTCTTGATTGCGGGTGGCAGTGAAGTAGTTCTCTCGGCGAGTCTGTCTTCTATGTGTTTGCGCGCTTCTTCTTGGAGGAGCCGACAGGCTTCCCTTTCCGTCATGTAGACTCGACCCTTTTCTACCTGTCGGTTGACAAGTTTCCATTCAGCTTGTTGAATGCCTGCTGCGTTTTGGAGGTAGTTTGTGAAGTGGAGGGAAACCCGATAGCCTNNATAGCCTAGACCCTTGGTTTGCGGTACAGCTTCTGCGTCCCAGCTGAAGCTCTTTGCGACTTCTAGAATCTTCTGGAGTCTTTCTCGCTTTAGATACGCATATATTCTCTTGGCTTCATGCAGGGCGTATCTCTTTTTGAGATACTTGTCGCTGATAGCAGCTACAATCATCACTGCGACGGGAAATGACGCTATCACTATGTCATCTTTCACTTTCCAAGTATCATGATCTTCCTGAGGGCTGTCAAAGGAACTGGTCACTCTCTCTTCTGCGTATTCTAGGATTTCTTGTAGATCTTCTGTCAATTCATCAATTGTTAGATCAAGCTGTTTAATGTAGTCAGCTGCTTGAGGTAAGAATGGATATTTCACTATGTCACGCTTTGTGATAGGCATCTGATTTATTCGACTTCTATGCGTGGAGCCAGGTAATAGGTGAGTCTGCCTTCTTTCGGCTGTTGGAAGTCTATGTGTATTGGCATGTCATTGGCGAACTCTATTGTAGCTATCTCGCTGCTGGCTGATGCCGCTTTTATTATTTCCGCGAGGTAGCTGAGACTGAAGGTCGCTTTGGCGGGTTCTTGCACTTGGAGGTCAAGCAGGGCATCACTCCCCTTCTTGAGTTCGATGTTTGCTCCCATGAGGTCTCCTGTGGCGTTGAGGGTTAGTTTCTCACTGTCAGCCTCGAGTCTCACGTGATCGCTCACTATTTGGGCGTCTTCGATGGCTTGGCGTAATCCTTCGGTCGTCGCTTTGGCCTGAACTTTGAAGGTGATCTTGGGTGTGGGGACCTCTTCTTCCTGAGGTTCCAGAGTTGGCATGTTGAAGGTTCGGTTGTAGCGACCTGTGATTGAGATCTGTAATCGAGCCGTTTCAGGGTTGAGTGAGAGCTCTATGGTTTCGTCCTTGCTTGATCTGCGGAGAAGTTTGAGGAGTTCAGTTATGTTGAGACACATCTTTTGAGGTTCATCGCACTGGTAATCATCGAAGATGGAGCTTGGCCATTGGAAATCCACCATTGCAACACGTGAAGGGTCCATGGCTCTCAGCTGTATTCCTTCGGGATTGAGGGTGAAGGTTGCTTCATCTACGAGGATAGATATCGCTGAAAACATGTCTCGTAGAAGTTTGGCGTCGGTAATCTTGAGCTTGAACAATGTCGTTAGTCTCCTCTTGGATGCTTACGTATGTGTTGTCGACAAAAATAAAAGCATACCGCTTGGCGTCAACAAGCATTGTTCATGAAAGGCGTTCAGTTCATCTGCTCTGCTTCGGAGAGCTTCTAGACTTGAAACGTGTCATGTGTATTCTCGAAAGGTGAAACTACATTTCGTGCATCTGAAAAACTGTGTGGATGACTCATCACTGCCTCGAGTCTGCACCTGCCAAGCGAAGGCCACGTTGTTTCCACACTTGGGGCATTCCATTCTGACAGTAGGTAGAGTTCTCAACTTCTGTTCTTCCTTCCCAATCACAGCAATTGATTCTTGGAAGGGTTTGAGGTCGTTCTGAGTCAATGGAACTGTACTGTGGTCGGCTCCTTCCGTCTTCTTCTTGAAGCCGCATTTCGTGCATGCTAGAACCGCATTCTCCTCATTCGTCTTCTGGAGGACTAGTCTCTTTCCACACTTGGGACAAAACTCCATGACTCGTTCACCACATTCGTTCCTTTCCCCTCACAATCGGGTCTTAAAAATCTTTTCCACTTCGGCGTAGATTCCAGATGCGAGTGTGCACAGTCTCATGGGGTAGTCAAGCCAGATGCTATCAAATGTGCTACGCGCAGAGGTTCAGGAATGTTGCTTCGAGTTGAAGTGTTCTGCACGATGTTCCTAGCCAGATCTAGATCAAATCCAGTTGCTTGCATGAAGATTGCTCGTTCTCCCTTTCTTGTGAAAACCTTAACAACATTCTCTAGGTTTCCCATCGCTTTCAGTCTTGCTGTTCCAAACTCTAGATTCTTTAGAGCCTTCTGGATGCTTCTGAAATTCGGCATTTCGCGTGTTACAGCGATGACGGGTAACTCCGTCATTTCGAAGAGCTTGCATGTATCTACAACATTGAAACCAGCAAATGTAACTCCGTCGAGCATGATTACTCTCAATTGTCCATAGTGTGGGGACTCTTTTATCATGGTTCCGATGTTCTCAGTGGCATCCATGCCGTCAATTTCGACCCATGTGTGCATGACACCATCAAGCCAATATCCTCCTCTAAACACAACCCCTACTATCTCACACTTCCCGCTTGTGTGGGGGAGAAAAAACCCATCATCAATCCCAACAATTCTGATCTCGGGTTTGATCATGCGAAGTCCTCTCGGGTTCATCAGCCCAATCTTCCTCTCCTCTGAAGTGAACGAGAAGTTGGAACCAGGACAGTTAAAGCTATTGTCGCAGATAGGTAATGTCTCATCCTACGTCAGCAAAGGGCGAGGCTCGAACGGTGACGCACGATGCCTGTGTATGCCACAAGAAAAGCAGCTGAAGAGGATTCTCGTACCGTCAGCCTCTTTAAGTTTGAAGACGAAGTGCTATTCAAGCAGGCGGGATGGTTCTGACTCCTAAAAAGAAATGGCGTTTTGCCTTCGCACGTGAATACAAAACACTGCAAGAAATCGCTATGGATGACGACCTAGCGAGTCTCGGTGACGCCTACACGAATCTACTATACTCAATCTATATTTCTCAGAAGGAAATCAAGCCTAAGGGCGCCAAAATCAGCAGCTTTATCCTTTCCAAAGCTTTAAACGAAGTTGGTCTGAGAAAGCTCATGCCTACGAGGATGGATAGGCATAAGCAGGGTGACGCTGTGGAAGCGTTGTTAGTATATGTCTGGTTGCTAGAGCTAACAACAATCACAGAAGATGTAGGCACGTTGGCAAAGCATGATGATGTCGTTGAAGCTTTCAGTCTTCTTCTAGAAGGAGTGAAAAAGAAACTTGCTTCGCTCTGAGAAAGGGCTGCTTTCTCAATGAAATGACTTGAGAGCTTTGTCAAAAGACAGCTTGAAGTTCCTTGTGTTCTTCTTCACTTCCTTCACGGCTGCGCGCAGAACGACTTCAGGTCTACTTCTGGTTTTGGTGCGAATGTAGAAGACAGCTATCTTAGTAAGAGGATGAGGTATGTTGTAACCCGCCAAGTCAACTCTCTTGTCCTCCAATAAAGCCTTTTGAACAACATTACAGAAAGTGTGGCCTTCCTCATCAATCTGGATCCTCAACTCATTCTTGAACCTTTTAAGGACTTTTACGTGCATGATTCTTCACACTACTAGAATGTTGCTTTGTCATAATCCACACTAATGTGGCGCTTTTCGATTTTTCCGCATTGCGGACAAAGCATTCGATGACGATCTTGTCCCAGCACATGTCCACATTGTGAGCAGAATGCATAGACGACTCCAAGATTGCTGTCTGCGGTTGAGAGATGATAGATTCGATTCTTGTCACTTATTACTCTAGCTCTGACTATGTCGCCAGATTTGCACGCCTCATGAATCGAGTCTATGAATGATCTGCTGACGTCAGAGATGTAGAGCAAACCAGTGAAGACACCGGACAACAATTCTGTTCCTATCTTGAAAATCCGCACAACTGCAGTCTTGCTTTGCAGCTTCGTCACCTGACCGGTGACAATACTCCCGACCCTTGGGACTCGCACTCCACGCACGAGAGGATAAACTGAAACCGTCTTGTTCTGTATGTCTAACAGTGTGCGACCACTTACTTTTGCATAGATTTTTCCCTCTTCTACATATGTGCCTTGACCAGGTGTGAATTCCTCAATCACACCCAGCCGATTTCCAGGAACAACGAATTGCCCGCTTTGTCTCTTCTGTTGAGTTTCAACCAATTGGCTCTCTCTCATCTGAGATTGGATTGATTTAAACGGGATCCAGCCAGCTTTGAACCCGAATGCTCGATACTTTCCATGTTGCTCCTCAATAAACCTTTTGATTCGACAGGAGCTGGTTCACATTTTACTGGAGTATCATGTATCAGAGCTGCTGCCAAGGCTCGTGAAGTCTTGTGTGATTGACGTGACACTTGCATCTCGCTCCAAGTCACGAGAGACATTCTGGTGAGATGAGAATGTTTGTTGTTCAATGTGGGGGGACTCCTCTCCTTCATGGTGTGATCATGCATCGCTTTATGACGTAGATATCGACGAGGAATTCATGTTGTGACTTCCTGTGAAAGCTGAATGTATGAGGGATTGTCATTAGCATGGTGTAGACACCTTCGATTTCGCCACCAGATTTTGCTACAAATCTTCTTAGAAATGGAGATGGCAGAGTTTGTACGAGTTGATTTCGACTGTTTCTCAGCTTGCTTATCCATTTGCTGTTTTCTTTACTGCTTTTGTGCAGGGAGTAGATATTGTCTGCTATTTCAAGAGCTTTTCGGATGAATTTCCGATCAGCTCTTCTTTTCTGCACTCCGAAGGGGGGATTCTGTATTACTGTATCGAAATCTCCGCGAACTGCATGTATGTCGGCGGTGACCCATTGAATCTTTTCTTCCATGCCTAGTTTCTCAGCGTTTTTCATTGCAGTCGCTGTGGCCTGTCTATCTATGTCCACTCCAACGACTTCTTGTGCGCCCAGGAGTGCGCTTCCTATGGCAAGTCTCCCGGTTCCGCAGCCTAAGTCAACCACTCTCTTGCCTGTTATATGATCATACGTATACGCGGCCATATGCAGCATCTGTGCTGCGATTTCTGGAGTTACTGTGTACTGCTCAAGATGAGCGCTTGGTGATGGATGTGGGCCAATCTGTGAGATCTCAAGCTCCAGGTCTAGTTTTCGAACCATCCTTTTCTGCATAGCTCATCCCAGTCCATTGCGCCTAGGGCAACGAGAGCTTCCAGATGTGTCAGTAGAGGTTTCTGGAATCTGTCTGTGTCATCAAGAGATATCCGCGGGCACGCTGTGTTTATGAAAGCGTCTATTCTGGGGAATTGCATCAGGGCTTCAGGGGTTATTTCCGTCAAAGCTAGAAGCATTGTCTGCTTTCCACTCTTTCTCAGAATCCTCCTTATTTCCAGTGCTTGATTCAAGCTGTGCTGCCCCGGTTTCAAACCTATAACAATCCCGATTCTCTCTGCCTTTCTGAAATGGACGATGCCAGCGTAGCGTTTCTTCCTGATTCTATCAACCTCATCCGAGATTTCGTAGATCCTCTTCTGGAATGGATCTGCTACAACTGTGGGCTTCGATGTAGCTAGAGCTACTCCTAACGGGTGAAATCTGCCACCGCCGACAAACAGAAAGGCATCAACTTCCTGCAAAAGCGTCTTCGCGTTACTGTAGTTGCATCCAGTGACTTGACCTGCATATTTCAGACGACCAGCATTTCCGACCGCAACAGACTTTCCGGCGTCTACAAGCACTCGTTGAGCTTCCTCCAATCTGTGAATGTGCTGAATGGTGGTTACCAGACCTATTTTCTCCCAAGCCTCAAGAAGAGGTATAGCTTTCTTCACAACGCTAGTTACGTGACCTTTCGATCTCGCTTCAATGTAAATCGTGGGGACTTTGTCCTGGGTCAACATCTCAGAATGACCAAAGTGAAGAATTAGGTCAGCTCCTAAGATTTCCGCCTCCGTCAATGCGAGGTCACAACTCCCATAACAGGGGTTTGCAGAGACAACTGCAAGGGCGTCTGATTCTTCAACAATCCTGATCAGCTTCCAGCTACTGATCTTCAGCCCTTCAGGGAGCTGGATGAAAACAAGTTTTGGCTGTCTTCTCTGGATCTCTCTCTCTAATCGATGTTCTTCCAGATCGAATATTGAGGATGACATTTACGGATTTGCTCGAAGATTGAGTCAAGCGAATGAGCAGACTGCAAACTGCGGGGTCAGTTCGCTCGGAATCGTCTTCTTCGCTTCTCTACATCGTCTATTCGTGTCCTGATCGCTTGTTCCAACAGGATCTTCTGCTCGATGCTAGCAACCAGCTGCCTAGTGCCTAGGAGTGCGTCGTTGTTTACTGAGATGCTGTCGATACCAAGCCGAACCAGGAATTCCGTGAAATCTGGGAGGTTTGACGGGCCTTCCCCGCAGATTGAGACTGTGGTCTTGTTTCTATGGGCAACTTTGATCAAGTGTGAAAGTATGCGTTTCATTGCGGGGTCTCTTTCATCAAAGTACCCCATTTGTCCAANNATTAAGATGCCTTGCGTCATGTCGTTTGAGCCGATAGAGAATCCATCGCAGAGCTTAGAGAATTTGTCTGCCATGATCGCTATTGCAGGAGTTTCAGCCATGAACCACACTTTGAAGTCTTTGGAGCTTTCCAAGGCTTCCTCTTTCATTATTTCTAAGCATTTCTCGGCTTCCCACAGGGTTCTTATTACGGGAAGCATTACCCAAACATTCTTAAGCCTCCATTCCTCGCGGCATTTTCTGATGGCTCTGCACTCCAATCTGAAGGCTTTCTCATACCATTTGCTTATGTAGCGGCTTGCTCCTCGCCAGCCCAGCATTGGGTTGGCTTCCTCGATCTCGTATTTCTCTCCACCCTTCAAATCACGGTATTCATTTGTCTTGAAATCACTGAATCTTACCACCANNACCACCACTGGCCGTGGCTGAATTGCTCTTGCTACGGTCGCGATTCCTTCTGCTAGCTTGTCAACAAAACTGGCTCCTTCACCTCGTTCCAGAAGGTAGAGAGGGTGATCGCCAATATAGCTCGCCAAGATGAACTCGATTCGCATCAGTCCAATTCCGTCGAAAGGCAGGTGCTTGTACTCATCTATCTTCTCTGGAATCCCTAGGTTCATGAGAATCTTGGTGGCGGTGACAGGGACTGACTGCTGCGGAAAGGCGGCATTATCTCCTGTTGCTGGAGAGGTTTCCTTCAGCTTCAGGATTCCCTCATAGACAACACCGTTTCTAGCATCGACAGTATACTCACGGCCTGTGGTCATGGTCTTGGTTGCTGTTTCCGTGCCTACAATGCAGGGTATCCCAAGTTCTCGGCTTACAATTGCAGCGTGGGCTGTCACACCGCCTTTGTCAGTTACGATGGCGCCTGCAAGTTTCATATAAGGGACAAAATCAGGGTTCGTCATTGGCGTGACGAGTATATCCCCCTTCTTCACCAGTTCTGAAGCCTCATCTGGTGAAAAGACTATTCTTGCCACGCCAACTCCTATGTCCCTTCGGCCAGCAGCAATTCCTCGTGTCACAACTTTCATTTCCTGTAGCCCTTTTCCTTCGGTCGAAGTTTCTGTGTCTAGTGGCTTTTGCTGAAGGCTCCAAACTGTCTCTGGCCTTGATTGGACAATGAATATACTCTCAGGAAAGACTAGGTTGGAATCTACTGCCCACTCGATGTCTTGAGGTTTGGAATAGTGTTGTTCAATCTTTCTCCCTAGTGCGGCAATTTCGTGAATTTCTTTGTCAGACAAGCATGGTTTCTCTTGTCTCGCTAAAGGGACTTTAGAATGCAGAGTTTTCCCAGTCTTAGAGTCACGGACATATTCAACTGTCTTCGTCGCGACTTTGCTTTCAACTAGCTTCAGTGTTTGTTTGTCGACGACAAAATGATCTGGGGTTTCAGCGCCAGATACCACTGCTTCGCCGAGGCCCCAAACACCTTCTATAATGAGTTGGTTGCGGTTTCCAGTCACAGGATTTATCGTGAACATCACGCCAGCTGAACGGGCGTTAACCATCTTTTGCACTCCAACACTGATCAGGACGTGTTGGTGATCAAACCCTTTCTTGGCTCTATAGAAAATGGCTCTGGGAGTGAATAGGCTAGACCAGCATCTGATTGTCTTGTCAATTAGGTCTTCATAGCCTTCAACGTTCAGATAGGTCTCTTGTTGTCCAGCAAAGGAGGCATCTGGTAGGTCTTCGGCTGTTGCGCTGGAACGGACAGCCACAAGAGCATTTGATGAGTGGGTGTTTTTGCTTAGCTTGCGATAGGCGTTTCTGATTGCTACCTTGATCTCTGCGGGCATCTGAGCGTTTTCGATGAGCAGCCTTGTCTTCTTTGAAGCTTCGGCATATTGTTTAGGGTCATCAGGATCTGTGACTGTTTCCTGGATGATTTGCAGGAGCTTTTTGTCGATTCTTTCTTCGGTTATGAATTTTCTATATGCATGCGCTGTGATTGCGAATCCTGGTGGAACAGGAATCTTTGCCTTTGTCATCTCCCCGAGATTGGCGTTCTTTCCACCAACTGATGGAATGTCGTCCTTTGTAAGATCTTGAAACCAGAGGACAAGCTCCTCGCGTTCTGGCTTTCCCAAAATGTCAATCTCCCGGCTGATCTATTAGAATGCGGCATGGCATTGGTAGTTTTGCCTTGCCGCGATTGAGAGCTTGTTTTGCCACGTCAATGGCGTCTTCTTCGACACCGACGACGATTATTGGTTGGTGAGTTTTGACCCGCGCTGCAACACCTATTGGCTTGCCAAAGGCTCGCCGCATACCATCTTGAAGTCTGTCTGCATGTGCACCAAAGATCATCTTGTTTTCCCTGAGAATGGTGTGTGGGAAAGGCAAAATCCGCAATAGGTAATTGTTTCCGAGTTTTGTCGACAACAGGCGATTTGAAGCTATTCGTGCAGCTTCCAAAGCATTGTGACGTATTTGAGCATTTTCCATAGATACTAGCTTGGCTTCAACTGGGAACACAGTCTTTGTGTCACCCATCGTGAACTTGGTAATTTTTGAAGGGGGTCTGCTTTTGGTATATTCTTTTCTAGTGTAAGCTTGACCCTTTACTTCTCGATAATTCTTAGCTTTCACTGAATGTTCCCTTTCTGCATAGCGAGATTGGTTCTATTTAAAGAGTTTGTTATGTAGCGTCACATACAGATTGTTTCGTGGAAGTCAGACAGAACTACGATTGAGAGGCTGTCACAGCCCCTTCTCTGACCATTTCTCCGAGAGTTCCACGTAATTTGGAAAAATCTTCTGAAGAATTGGAATATACATTTGCTTCTCTTCTTTCGTTAGATATTGAAATTGATATGGCCCTACATAGGGAGATGGTGTTCCTTCACGGGTTAGGAATTCTATGTGCATGAAAGGATCACCTCTTCTTATGCTGATTGGTCCACGGTCATTGCTCAGATTCACGATTTCGAGTGCTAGACGTCCTACGAAGCCACTGTGTACTTTTGCGGCATTAAGGAAGCTCAGCCCCATTCGGCCATACTTGCTCTTGGCGGTCAGATGTGCTACTAGATGGGGAGGCGTGAAGACGATCTCATAGCTAATGATGTTTTGGTGTTCCAAATAGTTTAGAGTAGTTTCTTCTTTAACGGTGAGAACATAACCATCGCCGTCAAGTAGGTTATAATCGAAAGGGTATACTATTCGACTCTCTTCTATAAGCTTCACAAGTTTGTCTTTACCCAAAATACACATAACTAGTCAGGTCTCCATGTTTGCTCCTAGCAATATCACCCGGGGTGTGAAAAGATTTTCGGTAGACCTTCATTGCTACGAGGGCAATATATGCGGCAGTTCAGTTCGAAAGCCAGAGGTTAGGCACGATAGGACTTCTAACGATGGGTCCTTCACACTACATCAGACACTTCGCCATTTCTTTGAGGACGTGGTGGTAGGTTTGAAGGCTCCTCTGAGCTGCGCTTGGTGAGCTTATTGAGAATTCTATCATGTCTCCTGGTCGAACTTGCCCGAGTCGAGAGGTGTCGGGAGTTGTGACCACAGCGATTTTCGGGTAGCCACCGGTCGTCTGAGCGTCCCGCATCATGATAATTGGTTTACCATCGGTCGGTACCTGGATTGCTCCAACTGGCGTGGCGTCCGATACCATCGGGAATGACTTCTTTAGTGCGAGTTCAGGCCCATCAAGTCTGTAACCCATTCTATCAGAATCTGCAGTCACAGTGTAGGTGCTGGATGCGAAGACTTCTCTTGTCCTGTTTGTGAAGAAGTCAGATTGAGGTCCGAGCACAACCTTTATTGTTGGGTTAGTTTCGTACGTTGGAATCAAGTTTTGAGGCATCATCTGCACGTGGGTTTCAGATGAGCACTGAAGTTGATTGGCTTCGATCACGTCGCCAGTTCTCAATTGCCTGCCTTTATAGCCCCCTAATAGACCGCGGACGTAGGTTGATCTGCTGCCTAGCAATACTGGTACATCTATTCCGCCTTTCACAGAAAGGTATGCTCTGCACCCGCTTCTTGGTGGTCCAAAACGAAGTTCATCGCCTTTGGAGACAGTAAGTGTCTGCCAGCATGGCACCTTTTCACGGTTTAGGATTGGTGAGAGGTCTGCACCAGTGATGGCTATCTGTGTTTGATTCAGGAATTCAAGGGTAGGTCCAAGCAGGGTAATCTCCAAGCAAGCTTGGTTGGGCTTGTTGCGCAGGAGCAGATTTGATGCCATGAATGCGTAGTAATCCATCGCTCCTGATACAGGTACACCATACTGTTGGAAACCAAATCGTCCTGAGTCTTGCACAGTTGTGAGGAGACCTGATGTTGTTACTCGACAAAATCTCACTCTGAGTTCCCCTGAACGAAATCTCGGGTCTTTTCGGTGAGCGCACGTTTGAACCTAACAGAATCTCCGGGTCTTATCAAAGAAGGTGGATGCTTCTCGGGATCAAAGAGCTTGATGTGTGTTCTACCGATTATCTGCCAGCCACCCGGAGCTTCGCACGGATATATGCCTGTTTGCTTTTCTGCTATCCCGACGGATCCAGCGGGGGCCTTCAATCGGGGGGTCTTCAGTCTTGGGGTCGCTATTGAGTCCGCTACTTCACCAAGGTAGGGAAACCCTGCTACGAAGCCAATCATGTAGACGTTGTATTCTCTTTCGGTGTGTAGAGTAATCACTTCCTCTGTGCTGAGGTCGTGAAGTTTTGCCACATAATTTAGGTCAGGGCCGCTTGAACCACCATAGGTCACAGGGACTTCAATCACTTGTCTGCTTATCGGTGGCGAGAAATCGCTGAGACCACTTTCAAGGTCCTTCACTGAGAACACCAGATTATCATAGCTTATCTTCGAAGCGTCAAAGTAGATCAGTAGCGATCGATAGGTTGGCACGCACTCTTCTACACCACTTATGGTGAAACGAGCAAGAGCGTGGTTGAGGGTGTGAACTTTCCGATTGATTGCGGGGTCTATTGTCTTTCCAAACTCAACTAGTAGTCCTCTGTCGCCAACGGGGATGTACTTCGTCTGGAGATACAAGCCTTCACCTAGACGAAATACCCTGCAGGTTCTACGTCAATTTGTGAGTCCAGGAGGCTGCTTCTGAGCACCTTCACAATCTGAACTGCGTTCAATGTGTCGCCATGGACACAGATTGTGTGAGCATCCCTAAACTCCACGGTTTGGTTGTTGATTGCGGCTACCCTCTTGTTCTGGATGATGCTCACTGCTCTTTGGGCAACGAGCTTTGGATCCGTGATAATCGCGCCTTTGATTTGTCTGGAAACTAGGCTACCATCTTCATTATATGCTCTATCAGCGAAAACCTCGGATGCAACTCGCAAACCAGCTTTGGATGCCATCATTGCCATCTTCGAATCAGCTCGTGCAAAAAGCACCAGATTTGAGTCTACTGTACAAACAGCTTCAATGATGCATTCTGCGTGGTCTTCGCTTTCTGAGGCTGTGTTGTAGAGCGCTCCGTGAGGTTTCACGTGTTGCAGCCTAGTATTTGCTGCTTCTGCGAAGGTCTTGAGCGCTCCCACTTGATAGATTATTGTGTTCCTAAGTTCTTCCTGTGAAAGCTCCATGTAGCGTCGACCGAAGCCGAGTAGATCGGGAAATCCAGGGTGGGCGCCGACGGACACACTGTTGTCCAGTGCAAGCTTCACTGTGCGAGCCATGGTGACTGGGTCACCTGCATGAAATCCGCATGCAATATTGGCGGAAGTTATGAATGGCATGATCTCACTATCATGTGCAGCTTTGAAGTGCCCAAGGCCTTCGCCAAGATCGCAGTTGATATCTACTTTGAAACGCATTTTCCGACTTACCTCTTCAAAGGTGCTTCAGAATGTTGGTGGCTGTTGCAGACGGAACAGGCAGATCCTTCATCGTCGTCAGTCCAGGCTGAGCACTGATTACCTTTGGGATTGCGTTCACGACCATCGCTACAGTGCCAACATCCCCGTGAACACATGGAGTTATCTTCTGGTCAACCGTTGGAACACCTTTGATTGATATCGCGTCGTATTCCTCTCGTGCACCAATGTAGGCTTGAAACTCGAGAGTAATCGTCTGCTTTCCATGCAGAAATCCTCTTGCAGTCTGTCTTAATCCAGCTACATGGCCTGCATCTACGTGTATTTGATCACTCTCCACGGGAGTGGAGGTGACAATTGGCTCCACTGGATCGGCTTGTATTCTTTCCAGTTCCCATGCTAAAGCAGCAGCAATCATTGATATGGACTGTGCTAGACCTACGTGACCAGTAATGCTTCCTCTCCTGAGTGCTTCACGAAAGGCTGCGATCCTTAATCCAGCGCCAATCTTTCTCTGGAAAGGAACCCTTCTCGTTGCTGCATTCATGACTCGAGTAGCCTTAATCTCGTCAATCTCTTGGCAAACCGCTGAAAGCGCTATTACCAAAGTATCCATGAGAAAACCTGGATTTATGCCTGTTCCCAGAACCGTTACTCCATTAATCTTTGCCAACCTGTCAAGTTCTATTGCGAGTCGTGGCTCGGAATAGTATGGATAGGACAACTCCTCACACGTTGAGATCACATTGGCGCCATTCTTGACAATCTGCACTAGCTGGGGAAAAACCTGTTTCATGTGAGATGAAGTGGCGTGGATCACTACGTGTGGTCTCTCGTTTGCAAGAAGTGGTTCAGGATCACTTGAGACCTTTATTCCTAGCGACTTGTTCAGATCGAGCACATAACCAAGATCTTGTCCGATCATTTCTCTTGCGTTATCTAACGCGCCAACTACCTGCAATCCTGTCTTTTGGAGAAGATGGCGGGCAATTAAACGCCCAACAGCGCCAACTCCATATTGAACTACTCGTATTTCCTCCAACTTCTAGACCTTGACAGCAAGTAGTTTTTGACTGAATATAGCGGTTTCGTGCAAGTGCACTGAAAACTTCGGAACTGAGGGTGCCTGTGCGCAAATCTTCCGCAAACACAAGTGATTCCGCAGCAAACCTTTACGTTTGTAAAGTTTATATCGAAGACAACGTTTAATCACAAAGGACATTGGTGACTTGTGCTTCAATGATAGGTACAAGCGAAAGGCCACAGCCAGACGGGCGTCGGACCACATGAAACCAGTATTCGTTCCGAAAGACATACGTGAAAAGATGAAGTATTGTTTCGAATGCGGTATCTGCACTGCAGCCTGCCCAATGACTGAACTTCTTTCACACCCCTACAATCCCAGACGGCTCCTGCAGACCATCCTCACAGAACCAGAGAAGGCATTGACCGAAGAGACGCTTTGGCTATGTGCATGGTGCTACAGATGCTCCAAACGATGTCCACAAGGACTCAAACCCCCAGAGATTTTTCAGATGATCAAAGAGGAAGCAGTGAAACGAAATCTCTTGGAAGGACTTGAACATGCAGTCTCAGTGATCGAAACAGAAGTGCCTCTTTCAGCCACGTGTCTGCGCACATGTTTTCATCCTGATCGAGCTGGAGTGAGTGATCAAAAGCTCAGTGAAGTCGTCACGAAGTCAGCAAGCAGATCCCCTGACAGCACCCATCAAGGAGCAATTGCTGGCAAGAAGGATAGGGTCGCAGTAGTGGGCTCCGGTCCGGCCGGACTCACAGCAGCCCATGAACTTGTGAAAGAAGGGTACTCCACAACAGTTTTTGAAGACCTCCCCGCTGCTGGAGGAATGCTCAGAAAAAGCATGCCCGGGTTTCGTTTGCCAAAGAAGGAGTTGGAAGAAGAAATCCGCCAGTTGAAAGAGAGTGGCGTCGAAATCAAAACGAACACAAGAATCGGCAAGGAAATCAAGTTTGATGATCTGTGGCGACAAGGATACAAAGCAGTGTTTCTGGCAATCGGAGCACACAAGAGCCGAAGACTCGAAATAGACGGTCAGGATTCAAAGGGNNGGATATGCTTTGGAAAATTAACACGCAAAAGAAAGTGGAGATTGGAAGAAACGTTGGAGTAATTGGTGGGGGGAATGTCGCAGTGGACGTTGCAAGGACTATGCTCCGGCACGGTGCTCGGAAAGCCACGTTATTCTATAGAAGATCAAGAGAAGAGATGACTGCAAACCCATGGGAGATTCTTGAAGCCGAGAAGGAAGGAATAGAGATCGAGTTCCTAACCTTACCCCGAAGGATTCTACGCAAAGCTAGGGGCTTGGCACTCGAGTGCGTCAGAACCGAACTGGGAGAACCCGATCACACCGGAAGGAGAACACCTTTGCCAGTAGAAGGCTCAGAATTCTCAACACAATTGGATTCAATAATTGTCGCCATTGGGGAGTCTCCTGAAACTAGCTTCTTGCCCAAGAAGATTGAAGTTGACAAAGGCAGCAGAATCCTAGTAGATCCTCTCACGATGGAGACAAGTATGAAAGGGGTCTTTGCAGGCGGAGACGCTGTCACTGGACCAGCCTCAGTAATGGAAGCGATCCTGGCCGGGAAACGGGCTGCACACGCAGTTATTGACTATTTGAACGAGGCGAAGATGAAGCACTAGGAGGAAACGTATGGAAACTCACAAGGATAACCAAGAACCAAGAATAGGAGTATACGTCTGCCATTGCGGTCTCAACATAGGCGGTGTGGTAGACTGTGTCGAGGTTGCAAAGTTTGCGGCAACTCTTCCCAACGTAGTTGTTGCCAAAGACAACAAATATACTTGTAGTGATCAAGGACAGGAGCTCATCAAGAGGGACATAAAGGAGCACAACCTCAACCGAGTAGTTGTCGCATCCTGTTCTCCCCGTCTCCACGAACCTACCTTCCGAAAAACTTGTGAGGAAGCTGGTCTAAACAAGTATCTTTTCGAGATGGCCAATATCCGGGAACATTGCAGTTGGGTACACCTCTATGAGAAAGAGAAGNNAACATTGCAGTTGGGTGCATCTACGAGATGAGGAAGCAGCAACTGAAAAGGCCAAGGATTTGGTTGGCGCATCTGTGGCAAAGGCTTCACTTCTTGAGCCTGAAGTTGAAGCCGAAGTTCCTATAATTAGGAAAACATTGGTTGTAGGCGGCGGAGTAGCTGGGATCCAATCGGCATTGGACTTGGCTGACACTGGATACGAAGTGTATCTCGTTGAGAAAGAACCAAGTATAGGTGGGAGGATGGCTCAGATTGACAAGACCTTCCCCACAATGGACTGCTCGATTTGCATTCTTGCCCCAAAAATGTCCGACATAGGGCACCATCCCAAAGTTCATCTATTGACAAACAGCGAGGTTCAAGAGGTCAGCGGATATGTGGGGAACTTCAAGGTGAGAGTCCTCAAAAGGCCAAGATATGTGACGGAAGATTGTAGCGCATGCAATGACTGTTCAGAAGCATGCCCAGTAACTGCTCCAAATGAATTCGATCTAGGCCTGGCAACCAGGAGGGCAATCTATACCCCTTTTGCTCAGGCAGTTCCATCAACTTACATAATTGATCGAGAAATATGCTTGAACAAAGAAGGAATCATAGCATGCGACAAATGCATTAGAGCCTGTGAACGAGAAGCCATCAATTTTGACATGACCACGGAAACCATCGAGTTGGAAGTGGGAACCATAATAGTTGCGACTGGCGCAGACGTATATGACCCTGCCTCTTTG